>Ga0207658_10000088_pt1 | contig 100454 bp, 91 predicted proteins | sample KBSS33metaG_FD_184322 | JGI IMG/M metagenome (GOLD analysis project Ga0207658, IMG submission 184322) | Switchgrass rhizosphere microbial communities from Kellogg Biological Station, Michigan, USA - KBS S3-3 metaG (SPAdes) (version 2) | ecosystem: Host-associated > Plants > Roots > Rhizosphere... | reverse complement strand
TGGATAGAGCGTTGGTCTTCGGAACCAAAGGTCGTGGGTTCGACCCCCTCCTGGCGCACCAAAAACCTCACCGAATTTAAAACCCTACGATGGAAAACAAACCTGAAAAAATCTGGGGAGATCTTCTACCAACAACCGAACAAACCAAAAAGATTTTCTTATTTGTTGGAGCAGGATTTGGAGCGCTTACATTTGTGACTGGTTTAAACGCTTACATCAGATACCCCAAAGATTTTCCTTTGGAAGAAGCAATCCTTACAGCTTTAAGCATTGCCATCTATTTTATTGGTATTCCTTATTACATCAATTTTGCCATAAAATTGATAAAACCATTGTTCATAAAATTTGATAATCTCTGCAAAAAAAACAACATTGAATACAAATTAGTACGAGTGCGCCACTACATGTACATTAATTTTGCAAAGGGCACAAAATTCAAAGACCGACTAAAACTCGGACTTCTTTACCATCTCATCGCATTTTTGGAAATCATAGCCCTTATATTTATTTTCATGGGAGCCATGATTCTTATGCTGATAATGGCATCTTATAAAAGCCAATATTTTGCTCTATAATAAAACCGGTTCAAAAACTTAATTTATAAACTATGGCTGGAGAATATATTCAATCCGAAAACATCAAAGATTATTGGGAAAAACTCAAAAAGATTTATGTTGAACGATCTACCAAATGGGAAAATCTGACCATGCAAAAATACCGCGCCATTGAACGCAGCGAACGAGAAGACAGCGATAACCATTTAAACGAAGAACGCCTCGGAAAAGACACTCAGGTGATTGATATCTGCATGTACAAAATGTTACCAGACCGCAAAATCGCCTATCACATTGAAATCATCCACAAAGATGGCACAAAGCAGGATGAATATTTCCAGATTACTCTGAAAGAAGGGATTGCAGTAAACTAAGGAAAGATTTGGTTTGTTCCTTTTGCTTGGACTTCAAACGTTCGTTCGTAAAGGCGTCCAATAAAAAATTTACAACTTCCTTCCACAAAGGATCGTATTTTGAAGTTTCCAAACCCAATTGAGCACGAATATCATCGCCTCTTCCCTGCTCCAAAGCTTCCAAATACTCACGAGTGTGGGCATAAAGATGCTCAAACAAAAGACCGCGGGCAATAACCATATCATCCAAAAGCTTTTCAAAAACAGAATTATAACGAGCATCACGAATTCCAAAAACCTCTTTGAGGGCTGTTGGACCATTTTTGATGACATAATCCTTAAAAAACGGGAAAAACATATCAACACAACGCTTCAAAACATCCAAATTAAAGACCAAATGATCAAAAACAATAGTCCAAACAAAGTCGTTTGGAACCTTTAACTGCGAACGCAAAGCCTCCGGGCCCTGTTGAATAAACAACGTAAGCAGACGTTCTTCATGGCCATTTAATTCCACTTCAACAAGCGCCTTAATGGCTTGTTCTTCAGACGGAAACTGATCAAATCGCATCATAATCATAATTTTTAAAAGGGAGTGAATTTATCATATTTATGTAAATTTGTCAATACCCGCCTCAAGCAATGACGGATTGATGACAAACACTCACTTTTTGTCCGATTTTAGAATTTTTTCATAATTTTTTAATAACTGGTTGCTATGTTGCTGTAGAGATATTTGTAATCCTTAATTTCATCTCTATGAAAAAACTTCTCTATTTTCTTTCCGGCGGAATCATTTTTATGGTTTCAACATTTTTCCTCTTGGACAATTACGTTGAAGCAATAAGCAGCATGAAAACACAAATGCTTGCCTCAAATCAAAACATTTCAGCTACGGTACCTGCTCGAAATCTTTTTGCGATTAATGTAGCGAATGCAGCATCAACTGGATCAGGTATTTTGAATCCTACATGTGTTGATAACTTTACCAGTTGGCCAAACTCAACTACATTCAAAGCAAATGTACCTTGGTCAACGGCCATGGTTGGAGAATATGTTCAGAATTCAACCTATACCAATAACTTTGAGCATGACATCAATGGTGATGGGTTGCCAGATTTTATGTATGTCTTTCATCAATCAGGCGCAACTTACACCACAATGACCGATTGCGTTTATCTAAGTAATGGTGCTGGTTGGACAAAAGCTTATCAATGTGTGGCCACAACTACCCCAAGATTCTACGGCGACTGCGCTCAATTATAAAAAAACAAAGCGCTATATTTTGTTAATCCACTCCTATGAAGAAGTTCATTGCTTCATTCAGTCTTATTGTTATCGTATTCGGTATATTTGGAAACTCAGGAATAACGCTGGCAGCAAACAAACCAACGCCAAAAGCTTCAGTTAAAACTGACAAAACCCAGCCGAAATCAGATACTAAAGTTGAAAAAGCCCAAACAGGTACAGGAACAAATGCTGAAGTTGAGACCAAAACGACCAATTTCAATTGGTTGCTCAACGTTCTTGTTGCTGGAAATGCAGCCAAAACTCAACCTGCACAGGCTCCCAAAAGCACTATGACAGCAATGACGAATTCATTGGGTATTAATGATCCTCCTCCACCGCCTCAGGTTCAAGATGATCCACTAAAATTCTTAAAAGGATTACAGGGAAACTACCAAACTGACCTTTTCAGCGGAGCAGCAACATATAGCATTCCATTTTGGATTCCAAACGGACGTCTTAATACGCAACCAACCTTATCATTAAACTATTCAAGCAATAACCGAAAACTTGATTCTATCGCAGGATATGGCTGGAATCTTTCGAGCAGCTCCATCTATCGCAGCACTCCAAAAGGAATGAACAATCTCTATACCCAAAATAGTTTCTCAATGGAACTTTTTGGGAACTCAAGAGACCTTATCAGTGTAGATTCCGCGAACGGCAAATATGCTTCTAAAGTTGAAGGTTCATTTGATGATTTCACATTCCAAAATAATGCCTGGGTCATGAAAGACACTCAAGGGAATCAATACTTTTTCGGTTCCACCAATGGTTCTCGCCAAACCGACCCGAATGATTCTACCCATACTTATAAATGGATGTTAGAAAAAGTTCAGGACACAAATGGCAATACCATCAATTTCACGTATTTTTCAGACGCAAATCAGGTCTATCCTAATACCATTCGTTATTCAGGTCATGATACTGACCTTGGTCTTTACGAAATCCAATTTGCCCGCACCCCAAACCTTTATCCACTCACTTCCTACACAACTGGATTCCAAGTCAAAACAAATTACCTTATCGACCATATCGATATTTTAGCTCACACCAATACGACTCCTCCTTTAGTTCGCAGATATCAATTTGCGTATACCTACGGACAAAATGCTTTACCAAAGCTAACACAAGTAACAACAGTAAACGGCGCCAAACAGTTTCCTCCTTTAAAATTCTTTTATTTTGATGGAACACAAACGGTTCCAGGATCATTGAATTTACTCAGAGAAATCCAATTCCCAGCAGGTGGAATTCAAGATATTACGTACCAACAATCAACGGCATATAGAACATCCACAGGAGGAATATCAAATTCAAATCTACCTTTTCAAATAAATACAGTTCACACTTCAGCCCTCAAAGTTTCCTCATCAGATCCTGCAGCAACGTACACCTACGATTATTCAGGTGGCCATTACTATTTTGATTCTTTAGATGCATACAAAAAAGAATATTCAGGATTTCATATTGTGACAGTAAAAGATCCGCTCAATAATCTTCGCACCATCTTTTTCCACCAAAGTGAATTCTCAATCGATAACGCCCAAAGTGTTCTTCAGGGCGAATATGACGATCATATTTCCAAAAAGGGCAAAATTTATCGCGAAGAAGTTCGCAACAGCACCGGAAATCTTTACCAAACGATTATTCGAAAATGGGACAAACGCACAGAACCCGATGATGATCCTTCAAACAATCGCTGGTTCCCATTTTTAGCTCGAGAAACAACTATCACTTACGACGGCAATGCATCAGCGCGAGCAACAAGTATTGAAAAAACCTACGACGATTTTGGGAACATCACTCAAGTTGTTGATTACGGCGAAGTTCAAACAACTTCAAATAATGGTGATTTTACAGACATCGGAACCGACAAACAGACCACAACGATTCAATACGCCCAAAATGCTACAGCCCATATTTACGCAACGCCTCAAATCGAACAACTCAAAGATTCAACAAACACAATGATTGGTGAAAATAGAAAATATTATGACCAATTAGCTCTTGGACAGGTCAATCTTGGTAATTTAACTAAAGTAGAAAAACGCATTACCAATCAACCAACGTACCAAACAAGCCAGACTCAATACAACAGTTATGGCCTTCCAGTAACGGTAACAAATCCAAGACAATATCAAACTACTATTGCCTATGATTCGTATAATCTCTTTCCTCAAACCATTACGAACGCAAAAAATCAGGAAACAAACTACACCTATAATTATCTCTATGGAGTTGTAAACGAGGCAACAGACCCAAATGGTTCCAAAAACATTACGACTTTAGATGAACTTGGAAGAGTTGTCGAAACCAGAAAAACTGATCCTCATAATCCAACCCAGGATTTAGCTTTGGCAAACATCACCTATAACACAGCAAGTTATCCAAATAGTGTCACTTCGATTATTCATACTCAAAATCAAAATATTGATGCGGAAAGTGACACATACATCGACGGATTCAGCCGACCGATTCAAACCAAATCAGAATCCGAAGGCACCAACAAATTTACGGTTACCAGTAAAACCTACGATCTTTTAGGAAACGTTCAAAAAGATTATTTACCAAAAACCACAACTGGAAACAGTTACGAATCCCCTGTTGTAACAGATCCAGGAACGACCTACACCTATGACGTTATGGGCCGAGTTTTAACAGCAACAAACACACTCGGAACATCAACGAACAGTTATGATGATTGGACGACAACTTCAACAGACGCAGACGCAAAACGCAAAGATTACACGAACGACGCCCGTAGAAACCTCGTTCAAGTCAAAGAATACATTGGTAGCACACCATATACGACTTCTTACGTTTACGACGGACTCAAAAACCTTATAAAAGTTACTGATGCCAATGGCAACATCCGCAACTTCACCTACGATCTTCTTGGTCGAAAACTCACACAGGAAGACCTTCACACTTCAAACGACACAACATTTGGAACATGGACATACGGTTATGATGACAACAACAATCTCACCAGCCAAACCGATCCAAAGAACCAAACAATCAACTACACATACGACGAAATCGATCGTCCCTTAACTGAAGATTATACTGGCCAAACAGGAACAGAAGTTACAAACACATACGATCAAGGCACCAATGGCATTGGAAGATTAACATCTGTTTCAACTCCAGATATCCAAAAATCTTATACCTACGATGCCTTAGGTCGCCAAACCCAAGAACAAAAAACAATCAACAGCCAAAACTACATCACATCTTTTGATTATGATTTAGTGGGCAATCAATTAAGTGTTATCTACCCGGGAAGTATGGCGATCACATACAGCTACAACAATGCTGCTCAGCTCGCCATTATCACCAAAAATGGAACAACAACCGTTGTAAATAACATCGATTACGCACCAACAGGAACAATCTCTCAATTAGATTCTGGAAACGGAGTCTCAACGCAAAACACCTACGACTCGCAAAAACTTTTCCGACTCACCCATAAACTCACCACAAAAGGCACAACAAAACTTCAGGATACAAGTTACCAATTCGATCCAGTTGGAAACATCACAAACATTACCGACGCTTCCAATACTGATTATGCAAAAACAGCGAACTATGGTTATGACGATCTCCATCGTCTCACATCCGCAACCATCACAAACACCGCAAACAGCCAAGATTATACCCAGACCTACAGTTATGACATCCTTGGCAATATTCTCACTCGCTCGGATATTGGATCATACACTTACGCTGGCGGAGATTCAGGAACGAGCAATGGCACAACTGCAAACCCAGATGCCGCAACAACGGTAAACAGTGCCACCTACACTTATGACGCAAACGGCAACGTTACTTCAGACGGTGTTTGGACTTACACATACGACTACAAAGATCGCATCGCTTCAGCAACGAACGGCACAGACACTTATACTTACAATTACGATGAATCAGGAAACCGCATCAAAAAAACGAACACAGGAACCAGCAAAATCACGGTTTATGTAAACAAATATTATGATGTAGAAGACAGCAATGCCAAACGTTATATCTACGCTAACGACTTAAAAGTAGCAGACGATTCTGACGCAGACGGACTCACCTACCACAGCACCGATGACCTCACCGGAACCAATGTAGACACCGATAGTTTAGGCAACATTCTTGAAGTTTTAGACTACTACCCATACGGCAATGTCCGCTTCGACGAACAAACTGGCACTTACCAAAACGACTACAAATACACTGGCAAAGAACTCGACGAAGGTACAAACCTCTACTACTACGGCGCCCGCTACTACAACGCCCAAATCGGCAGGTTTATGAGCCTGGACCCACTGTTCTTGGATCAAGCTACGAGAAGCGGACAAAAACTAAAAAATGTCTTAAATAATCCTCAACAACTTAATGGATATAGTTATGCAGCAAATAATCCTTTAAAAATTACTGACCCAACAGGAGAATTCATATTGCCAATAAGTGTAGATCCAACATATTCAAAATTCAATTTTGGAAGTTCAACTATTTATGATAATGGGAGTACTAACCCTCAAAACAATTCAGAAATTCATTATGGACAATTATTTTCTAACGGATTACCTCCCCTATCTCCCGTAGAAAGGACATCAATAATAATTTTAGGAAGTTTAGCTAGTGGTACAGGTGTATATTCAAAAGGATCAGAAATTATTGAAAGTGTATCTTCAGCGATTGAAAGCGCTGCAGCCAATAAACAAGTAGAAAATAGTGGACCTAAACCTGCAAAAAATTTTATTGAACCAACTAATCCTCCACAGGAACCATCTATTCCAGATAACTATACAAATTTAGGACCTACAAGAAATGGCAATGGTACAGTTTATGGGCCACCTGGAACACCTCAAAATACAAATGCAAACACTATACAAGTTTATGAACCAACTGATCAGTATCAAAATGGATATTGGAAAGAGTATAATGGGAATGGGGAACCTATAAATCCGTCCACAGGAAAACCAGCTGACGGGCGAGAAGATTATCACATACCAAGACCTCCTAAATCTTAATTATAAATTAATGTACGGACTATCACGAAATATCAATTTAAACTTTTTTATAGGGAAAAAATTAGAATTTATCGGATTAGGAAAATCAAGCATTATAATGAAATTCGATGAAAAAGTGGAAATTAGTATAGAAACAATCTTTACATTTAATAATAAATTGTTAGAGCCTAAAGATGGACATTTATTGCACGAACTTCTAAGAAAAAAAATTATCAGCGCAAAACATGGAAAAAAAAATGGAGATCTAGAACTTGAATTTGAAGGTGATAATTCTCTAATATTGCATGATGATTCAAAACAATATCAATCTTATAATTTTTGGAGTCCTGAAGGATTAGTGGTTGTATGAAAGTGGGAGGATAAAGCATCGGAATATTAACTTATTTGGCATGATGCTATATAGAGTTAACCCTATAGCAAACGCGCCACAAAAAGCGTATACATTAAGAGCAAATTTAATTGAAAAGCGTGCATGTTCGCAGAAATTCTCCTCCCGCAAAAAGTTGGCAAAGATAAGGATACTTTGACCTACAAAATCCCTGAAGCACTTAAGGAAAGTGCTCAACTTGGTAGTATCGTGGAAGTTCCGCTTCGTAACCGCAAAATTCGTGGAGTGATTGCCAAATTTCATGAACATGAACCAACCTATAAAACCAAGGACATTCTTGAGGTTTCCGCAAAGGCCCCGCATTTAAAACCGTGGCAAATTGAGCTTCTTTTTTGGATGAGCGATTACTATTTTTGCCCTCCTTTTAAGGTTCTTAAGCTGTTTTTTCCAACAAGCATCACCAAAAAGAAAAAACTGATTGAATGGGTTCCGCACGAAGAAGAGCTTCAAAGCAACAAAAACCTCACCTTAACTCCGGACCAGGAAAAAGCTGTTCAAACGATTCTCACCACGGATAAACAAACGATTCTTATTCATGGAATCACCGGTTCTGGCAAAACCGAAATCTACCGTCGCATTGCTGAAAACGCGCTTCAAAAAGGCCAAAAATCCGCTGCCGATGGCACGGCTTCCAAAGACAATCAACAAGTTCTCATTCTGGTTCCGGAAATCACACTTACTCCTCAAACGTTCCAAAATTTTCAGCAGGAGTTTGGTGACAATATTGCCATTCTTCACAGCCAATTAACAGCAAAGCAAAAAGAAAATTACTGGTACCGTATTTTTCACGGAGAAACCAAAATCATTATCGGGTCGCGCTCCGCGCTCTTCGCTCCGTTCAAAAACCTTGGCGCGATTATAATTGATGAAGAACACGAAACTTCGTACAAACAAGACCAGGCTCCGCGTTATCACGCCAAAGACATCGCCCTCAAAATGGCAAAACTCCTCAATATTAAAGTCATTTTGGGCAGTGCCACGCCTTCCATGGAAAGTTATTACGAAGCCAAACAAGGCAACTACGAACTCATTGAACTCAAACAGCGCATTCAATATTCCAAGACTGCCACGACTTCCCTTCCCCAGGTCACAATCGTGGATTTGCGAGAAGAGATAAAGAAAAAAAACTACTCCATTTTCAGTGAAATTCTTGCTCAAAAAATTCAGCAAAAACTCACCAAAAATGAACAAACCATTTTGTTTTTAAATCGCCGTGGTGCGGCGTCAGCAGTCCTTTGCCGTGAATGTGGACACATTGAAAAATGCGAACAATGTGATGTTGCTCTCACCTACCACAAACATATGCAGATTGAAGCGCTTAACATGCCTGCCGAACGTTTGATTTGTCACCATTGCGGAATTATAAAAAAAGTTCCGGTCACATGTCCAAATTGCCGCAGCCATTTTATTCGATACATTGGCTTGGGAACACAAAAAATCCAGGAAGCAGCACTCACCGATTACCCAACTGCCAGAATCTTAAGAGCTGATCGCGACACCATCCAAAACCATCATAGTTTTGAAAATATTTATAATGCCTTCAAAAACCACGAAGCCGATATTTTGATTGGAACCCAAATGATTGGCAAAGGACTTCATCTTCCGCAAGTGAACCTGGTTGGCGTTGTTTTAGCCGATTTAAGCCTAACCATTCCCGATTTTAGAAGTGCAGAACGAACATTCCAAATCCTTACACAAGTTGCGGGAAGATCCGGTCGTCAGGGCTCAACCGGAGAAGTGATTATCCAAACATACCTTCCCGATCATTATGCGATCCAGGCCGCGTCGCACCACGATTACGAAAAATTCTTTGAACAAGAAATGGAGATTCGAAAATCTTTCCATTACCCACCGTTCAACAAACTTCTCAAAATTACTGTTGTTGATGAAAAACCGGAAAAAGCGCAACATAAAGCAAAAATGCTTTTCCAAAAACTCAACGGCGAAAACCTGACGCCTGAAATGCAAAACATGCCAACAATCATCACCTTGTATCCGGCATTCATTCACAAACTCCAAAATAAATACCGCTGGAATATTTTGCTCACAGGCCAAAATCCTTCATTGCTCCTCAAACGCGTTCAAAAAACCTACGAAGAACTCATCAACGATCCTTCGCTCAGAATCGATGTCGATCCTTTGTCTTCAAGTTAAATTTCTGATCGCATTGCATCCAAACGCTTTTCAAGATTTGCAATAATCCTACGTTTTTCTTCAGCCCGTTTTTTCCAAACCTCAGTAATATGAGTATTCAAATCAGGTACACGCTCGCGATTGCCAACAATAGTTTCATACAGGTCTATTTCTCGCTGAACCATCTTTATGTTTTCCAACAAACCTTTTTCGCGTCGCAAAAACATTTCATCCCTTTGAACTTCAAGTTTTTCTGGAGTTGAACCAACCACATTTTTCACAGCCTCAACGAATCTTCGCAAACTTGAAGGAGGCTTCTCACTGTCGACTGATTTCTCTGAATCCGGCTTTTCCGAATCTGCGTTTGGTTCAGACAGATCATCCCAATCTCTCACAAAACCGTCTAAATGCGGAGGAAAATTCAAATGCTCTCCACTGTCACGCGTTGGCTCACCAATCTCGTTTCCCATACAATAAAAATCAAAAAAATCGTCAAACATTCTAATATACAAAACAAGGTTGTCAATTCCTCTTCCTAAACTTTTTTAACAAAAAGCCCACACTTACCTAAAAATTTTGCTATACTCAAAAAAGATATATTTTCTACTTATGAAAAAACGCATTCTTTCCGGAGTTCAACCAAGCGGCAACCCACATTTAGGAAACTATTTGGGCGCCATGAAAAACCACATCAGCATGCAAAACGAGTACGATTCGTTTATTTTTATTGCTGATCTTCATGCACTCACAACAGTTCGTGATGCCAAAAAACTCCATGATCTTTCCATCGAACTCGCAATGGATTATTTGGCACTTGGCCTGGATCCAAAGAAAACCGTTTTCTTCCGCCAAAGTGATATTGCTGACCACAGCGAACTCGCCTGGATTTTCAACTGCATTACTCCGATGGGTTTATTGGAACGCGCTCATGCTTATAAAGATGCCGTAGCCAAAGGCGCAAAAGACCAAACCGCCGGACTTTTCACCTACCCAGTTTTAATGGCTGCAGACATTTTAATGTATCAACCAGATTTAGTTCCAGTTGGCAAAGACCAAAAACAACACATTGAAATCGCCCGAGATATTGCCATCAAATTCAATGAACTTTTTGGACAAACCTTCAAACTTCCCGAACCATACATTCCGGATGAAGTCGCAACAATTATTGGAACCGACGGCGAACATAAAATGAGCAAAAGTTACGGCAACGTCATTGAAATTTTCGCAGACGAAGCCACACTCAAAAAACAGGTCATGGGGATTAAAACCGATTCCATTCCAATGGAAGAACCAAAAGATCCAAATACATCAGCCATTTATAAACTCTACTGCCATTTTGCTGATGCCAAAGAACAAAAAGCCTTCGCAGACAAATTCAAAAAAGGCGGAATGGGCTACGGCGACGCCAAAAAAATTCTCCTCAACCAACTCATGGACTATTTTGCCGATGCCCGCAAAAAAAGAATTGAACTTCAAAAAGATTTGAGTTATGTTAAGGAGGTATTAAAAGATGGTGCAGAAAGAGCTCAAAAAGAGGCAACAAAAATGATGGCCAAAGTAAGAGAAAAAACAGGACTGTCTTTAAAAAATTGATTATTTAATTTTTGTGGAGGGAACTCCAAAGCTATGAAGGAGACTAAATACATCTTCGTCACTGGCGGAGTATGTTCGTCATTAGGAAAAGGCATTGCTGCCGCTTCAATAGGTGCTCTCCTCAAAGCTTCGGGATTTAAGGTCTTCACACAAAAGTTGGATCCGTATTTAAACGTGGATCCCGGAACCATGAATCCATTTCAACATGGTGAAGTTTATGTGTTGAGTGATGGCGCAGAAACCGACTTAGACTTGGGGCATTACGAAAGATTTGTTGGCGAAAACTTAACAGAAGTTTCTTCAGTAACAACTGGCAAAATCTATTCTCATGTAATTTCAGAAGAACGCAAAGGAAGTTATTTAGGTGGAACGATTCAGATCATTCCGCATATTACGAATGCCATTAAAAAGAGAATTAAAGATGCCGGAAAACAAAGCGGAGCCGACATCGTTTTAGTAGAAATTGGAGGAACAACTGGAGATATTGAAGGTTTGCCATATCTTGAATCCATCCGTCAGTTAAGACACGAACTTGGTCACGAAAATACGTTGTTTGTTCATTTAACATTACTTCCCTACCTTGCGGCTTCCAAAGAATTAAAAACCAAACCAACGCAAGCATCGGTTCGTGAATTACGTACAACAGGTATTCAACCAGACTTCATTCTTGCCAGAGCAGACTTACCAATTGCCAAAGAACTCCTCAAAAAAATCGCATTATTCTGCGATGTTGATGAAGACTGTGTGATTCCTGCTCCAACCGTTTCTTCCATTTACGAAGTTCCACTCAAATTCCAGGAACATAATCTTGCTGAACTTATTGGCAAAAAATTAAGTCTTGGGAAAATTAAACCAGATCTTAAAGATTGGATCGAACTCAACAATAAAATTAAAGCAAAGCGTGAAAAACTTACGATCGCTTTAGTTGGGAAATATACGGGCTTGGACGATTCATATTTGAGCGTGATCGAATCCTTAAAAATCGCTTGTTACCATCAAAAAAAGGATCTCAACCTTTTGTGGATCGATTCTGAAAAACTTGAGAAAAAAGATAAAAAAACCTGGGACGAACTTAAGAGTGCGCAAGGAATTATTGTTCCTGGCGGATTTGGAACTCGCGGAACAGAAGGAATGATTATGACTGCAAAATATTGCCGTGAAAACAAAGTTCCATATTTGGGATTATGTTTGGGTATGCAAATTCAAACCATTGAATTCGCAAGACATCTTTTACAAGACGAAAGATTCACATCCGAAGAGTTTGACGATCAAAATAAACTCAGTCCTGATTTTTACGTGATTCACTTCATGCCTGGTCAGTACAAAGAACGTGACAAGGGCGGAACGCTTCGTTTGGGAACATATCCATGCAAACTCGCCAAAGGAACCAAAACTCACGAATTATACGGCAAAGATACGATTCAGGAACGTCATCGTCACAGATATGAATACAACAATGACTTCCGTGAAAAGTTTGAAAAAGCAGGACTTTTAACTGCTGGAATCTTTAGCGAAGGCAATTTAGTAGAGATTGTTGAGCTCAAAAACCATCCATTTATGGTTGGATGCCAGTTCCATCCAGAATTCCTCTCCAGACCGAACCATCCACATGCATTGTTCAAAGGACTAATTGAAGCAAGCTCTAAACGAAAATAGTAGAAGAGCAGTAGTCAAAAATGCATTTTTCTGGTAAAATATAAATAGCAAAAACCAAAACCTGAGCATACCAAAACGCGCATGCCAAAATACAGTTACAACGTCATCAATCAGGAAAATAAACCTTTATCAGGCACCATTAGTGCTCCTGATGAAAAAGCAGCCCGCGGCGAGCTCAATCAGCTCGGTTTTTCTGTTATCGGCATTAATGAAATTCCGGAAGAACAACAAAACGCTGTGCCAGAAGGTCCAACGCTTCCAACTTTTGAATTTGCCGGAATTGATAAAAACCAAAAACGTGTCGTTGGAACTATTCAATCCGAAGACCGTTATGGAGCCTACAAACGCTTGGTGAACGAATACACGTTTGAAGTGGAATATTTGGTTGATCAAAGTCTTCCAGAAGCTGAAAAAAACGATGCCAAAATCAAAGGCGTGTTCGAACTTCAAAACAAAATGGATGAAGAAAATCAGCTTTCCATGAGCAAAGCTCAAGGCGCTGCGAATCAAGATTTAAAAGAGTTTGAACAGAAACAAGATGTGCTCAAATTGCAGGTCGATTTCGTACTCAAAAAAGTAAAAGAAATGTTGGACTTATACGAACCCGAAATGAAACCGGAAACCAAAGGAAAAATCCGTGAATACGTAGACAAAATTCTACGTATTAAAAGCAGTACAAACCTCGACTACATTCGCCAAACCTGTGAAGAACTTTTAACATTCCTCCAAAAAGAAGAACTCTTTTTACATGGAGAAGCCCGCTTAAAAGAACGCACCCAAATGGTGATGGAAGCCAAAAGCATGATGATGCAACTTCACAGCACCAAGAGTAAATCCAGCATGAGCATTCATGATGCTTTGAGCCAATGGCGAGAACAACACATTATTAAAAATCAAAATCCAAGCTCTTTAGAAAAATTTGCCGACTTTTTTGTGGGGATCATTATCGGTTTTGTTCCGGAAAACGAAGAAATCAAAGAAATTCAGCACAACATTGCCATCGTGAACCAACAAATCCGCCAATATTTATTGTTGTCTTTCCAAGCGGCAACGCCGGAATACAAACAAGAAGCGCGCACCAGTCTTAAAAAACTTAGGATAGAAAAAAAACGCCTCGTCATTCAATTAAAAGAAGCGAAAAAACGTTTACAACAAGAATACTTCCAACGGGCAGATTTAAACCAACTTCAAACCTTTTCAACCGAGGTTTTAACGTTCACCGGCTGGCTTTTGATGTTCTACCTCATTTACTATTTTGTATCGATTTACCTCAATACCAAACAGTTTGGCATTCCGGTCACTTTGCCAGAAACATTCTCGATTTATAAAACAAACTTCCTCAAATACTTCTTAAGCACACTTTTCCTTTTCCATTGTGCTTTAAGCGTTAAAATAAACTTTTTCCGCCGCAGCGAAGTAGCCACTTTGGTCATCACGCCGATTTTTCTATTGAGCACAATGCTCATCATCCTCAATTTTTAGATGATACAGCTTGTTTAGGAACCATAAGTTGGGTACAATCCTTTCGGATTTTCCAGCACTGTTATGTTTCCGATTCTTGTTCAACTTGGGCCTTTTACGATCTATTCACTTTGGATCTGCGCTGCCATCGGTTTCTTTGCAGCTTTTTTGATTATTTACAAACTTCTCCAAAAAGACCGTACTCGTTTAACCTTTTTGGCTGATCATAGTTTAGTTATTTTGTTTGGAGCGATTTTGGTTTCCAGATTTGTTTTTGTGGCCCAAAACTACCGTGTCTATTTTGAAAAAATCGACTTCGAACACATTCTTGGAACATTATTTATTTGGGACAAAGGATTATCATTTTGGGGTGGAATGCTTGGATTAGGCTTAACATTGGCCTATTTCTGCCGCAAAGAAAAAGAAAATCTCTGGAAATGGATCGACCTTTTCACCATCGCCACCATGGGTGGTTTAGTCTTTGGCAACCTTGGAACTTTTTTGGATGGAACAAGTTATGGCAATGAAACAGACCTACCTTGGGGTATCATCATTGAAAATTCCCGCTTTGCAGTGCCAATTCATCCAACTCAAATCTATGCGATGATTTATTGTTTGGCGATTACGTTGGTTTTGTGGAATTTATGGAACACATCGTTTGGCAAAAAAGAAGGAAACATTACCTTGGCAGGTACCATAGCTTACGCAGGATTTCGCTTTTTAGAAGAGTTTCTTCGCGGAGATGAAAGCAATTATCTTTTTGGACTACGTGAAGCCCAAATCTACTGTATCATCGCCTTGATCGTTGCCGGGGTTTTGATGTATCGTCGTCAGGAAAAAAAGAGTTCAAAGCCAGGAGCAGTACCAGAAAACACACCAACGCCTCCAGCTCATACGCATACAGAAAAGCCAAAAACGCCTCACAATAAATAATTATTCATTAAAAACAGCATCATGTCTTTCATTACGACGGTTATCCAATATTTTTTCAGCCCGCTTCCAGACGGACCTTTTAGATACATGTACTTCTTCATCGTTCTTGCAGCAGTGAGTTTGATTGGTGGAATCGCATTAACGGTTTATCTCAAAAAGCAAAAGGACGACAAAATTTTCAGAAAACTTTTCCGTGATCTTCCAGGAAAACTTATTTTGATCGGTGTATTGGAAGGCCTTTACGTTATCATGCGATGGCAACGTTTACCGTACCTTTCCATGCGTATTTTGAACGACATGCTTTTAGTTTATGTTGTTTACGTTGTTATTCATTACGCACAACTCTACCTCAAAGTGTACCCAACAGAAAAGAAACATCATCACGAACAAATCAAAAAGAACCAATATCTTCCACGTAAAAACGGTAAGAGACGTTAAAACTCCTGGCTCTAAACCTTAGGTAAAAAGAAAAGCGATTTCAACTTTTGATCAACCAAAGAAAACACTGCACCGTTTTGAAAGAAATAGTGGGTGTTTTCTTCATGCGCAAAAAGCGGGTAAACATTTGTAAACGTAATGTCTGCCAAGAAAAGCTGTTGCTGACGCACAAACAAGAAATGACCGTCGTTAAACAAAAAACCTTCTAATGAAAAATCTTCAGGTAAGGTTGTGACCAATGTTTTCTTTTTGGTAAGCGGCTTATACAAAAAGATATTTCCACTCGCATCATCAAAAATAATCCGGCCAGCATTATCCAAATACACGTCATCTTTCAATTGAGGAGATAAAAGCGTTACTGTCCCCTTTTCGTCCATCGCATACAAAAGACGTTTATTGTCTGTCGTTCTCACCACATATAAACCTCCGGAAAACCCAACAAACGGCACATATCGAACGTAACTCAAAGTATGTGAACCATCAATCAAACGGATATTTTTTCCATTTGTATCAGAAGAATATGCCATTCCCTTGGACAAATAGACTATACGTCCATCATGAAGATCAAACTGATCAATCTTTTTCACCAACAAAAAATTCTCAATATTCTTGGTTGTAACCGTTGGAAGCAAATCAATCGGAACAGTGTAAAGATCGTTATTATAAACAAAAAACGACTGATTGGAAGAAGGTAAAAATGATAATTGTGAAGCGCCTTCAGGCAAACTAAAATCAACAAATCGTGGGCCATTAAACTCTACCCATTCATATGTTCCGTCATCAAACGAAATCAAAAATCTCTGCGGAGTATAAATGTGAATATCATGAATGGCAGAATGCGAAAGCTTGAGCTCTTCTTCCTTAATCGCGCCTTCATTCAGCAGATAAACCAACGTTAAATAGTCGCTGTCCGGAGTCAAAACGATAAAGAAATCTTTGCTATAAAAATAACGGCTGTTTTCCGGGAAATGAACCAGCTGTTGAAGCAAATTATCCGGATGTTCAGGAACCAAAACCGCATCATCAACCTTCGTCACAAAATCCGGCTGAACCTCTAATTTACGGCTCCAAGCTGAATATCCCAGCTTTTGAATGGAAAGATTATAAAACCCGGGAACAAGGTCTTTAATTTGAAGCGGCAAACTATTCCCGATAATTTTATCATCCAAATAAATTCGGGAATCAGGATATTGATTAATAACATCAATAATACTCGTTTTTTCAATGCCACGATGCTGTAAATCCACGTTATAACCGTATGCTAAAAAAAGCGCATAGCCAGAGACGGCACAAAATGCCAAAACACCGAGCGCTTTGAGAAGGAACCTTCCAAGGGTTTTAGAAGCCATTATTCAAGTTTGAGAATTTCATATTCAACTGCACCTGCAGGAATCTGAACCTTAACTTTGTCACCAACTTTGCGGTCCAATAAAGCATGACCCACTGGAGATTCATTGGAAATTTTATGAGCAAGAGGATCAGCTTCTGTAGAACCAACAATCGTATATTCTTCAGACTGAGCGTTCTTTTTGCTCAAATTTTTAACGACAACAGTTGTACCAAGTTGAACCGTAGCAATTTGATGTTTTTCAGCAATAATTTTTGCATACTTAACTTTGTCTTCAAGATCAATAATACGTCCTTCAACAAACGCTTGTTCATTTTTTGCTTCTTCATATTCGGAGTTTTCAGAAAGATCACCATAAGAAATGGCTTCTTTAATACGTTCAGCAACCTCTTTACGTTTTACATCTCTTAAATGATTCAACTCTTCTTCAAGTTTCTTTAAACCCTCTTTTGTAAGAAGAATACTTTTATCATCGGTCGTTGTTGAATTTCCCGGCTTAATATCTGACATATTTTAGAATTTTAGAAGATAAAAATTAACAAAAATAACTGGCCCTGTTTTAGATTAAGGCCTGATCTTAACACTTGTAGGATGCTCTTTAAGTTTTTGAAGAACCTTTGCTTCAATCTGACGAATACGTTCACGGGTAACACGGAATTCATGACCAACTTCTTCCAGTGTATGACCAACTCCATCCTTTAAACCAAAACGCATTTCAATAATTTTGCGTTCACGAGGAGATAAATATTGGAGCATTTCATGAATATTCTCTTTAATAAGCTGACGGTTTGTAGCTTCAGAAGGAGAAAGTGCATCATCATCTTCAATAAAGTCACCGAGTTTGCTGTCTTCTTCTGTACCAACTGGCGCTTCCAAAGAAACGATATCCTGAGAAATCTTCAAAATATGACGAACTTTTTTCACATCCATATCCATTTCTGCAGCAAGTTCTTCTACCAAAGGTTCGCGACCAAGTTCCTGCACCAAACGACGTTGTGCGTGTGTGAGCTTGTTGATCGTTTCCACCATATGAACCGGAATACGAATCGTACGAGCCTGATCGGCAATCGCACGGGTAATCGCCTGACGAATCCACCAAGTTGCATACGTAGAAAATTTGAAACCACGTTCCGGATCGAATTTTTCTACCGCACGGAACAGACCAATATTTCCTTCCTGAATTAAATCCAAGAAAGAAAGACCACGTCCAATATATTTTTTAGCAATACTTACCACCAAACGAAGGTTCGCTTCAGCCAAACGTTGTTTAGCTGTCTGATCACCTTTTTTAATACGTTTAGCCAAATCAATTTCTTCTTTTGCAGTCAACAATTGAACTTTACCGATTTCACATAAATACAAACGAATCGAATCGCCTGCAATTTCACGAAGTTCAACAGTCTTGGAAGATGCTTTTTTAACTTTTTCAGCAACAACTTCCTCTTCTTCCTTGCCTTCAGGCTTGAAAGACATCGCATCTTTAGCGTCAATCACTTCAATACCCAAATCTAAAAAGAGACCGTAGATTTCATCAAGTAAAATCAGGTCTTCTTCGATTGCCGGGATAGCTTTCATGAGCTCTTGTTGAGTCACAAAGCCATGTTCACGTCCTTTTTTTACCAGTTCACGAACTTCTGGTGGAAATTGATTCAGTTTGTCATCCGTAGGAGTGACAATGAATTTCTTAGTACGGGCCATAGAGGATGTAAAGGGTTAGCGCAAAACCTTGCTGTTAAGATCATGTAGCTCCTGAAGGAGCTGGAGATATTCATCTTTTCTGCCTTCTTTTTCTGCAACTTCAATCTGTGTTTGAAGCTCAGTTCTTCTGTTACGATTAGCAGTTTTGAGTATTTTGTCAATCAACACTTTCATCTCTTGTTCAGCCGCTTCTTCACTTATTTCACCATAAACCTCCAGGATATAAAGTGAAAGGAGCGAAGCTTTTTCCGCTTGTTCATGAGGTAAAAATGCCAAAAAAGCTTTAACCTCCTGAACACCTTCGCCATTATACTGATCACTAAAAACCTTGTAAATAGGTTTTAATTCGTCAGAAAAATACTCTTCAGTCAATCCAACCTTTAAAAGTTGTCCGATTCTTGGAAATTCGATCAAAAAACCCATCAATAAACTATCAGCTGAAAGTTTTTTTCCGTTCGGCTGAATCGGTGTATCCAAACCGTTATATTTCCGAGCAGGATGCCCAACCGGCAATTTAAAATGTTTCAATTCATCATAAATCTGCGTTTCATTTAAATGAAGATCTTGAGCAAATCTACGGACATATTCATCTTTTTGAATCGTACTTTTCAGCGACTGTAAAAATGGAAAAAACTCCTGAAGAATTTTTCGTTTATTCATAATATCGTCGTTGCCGTAAGTTTTGATGAGTTTATTGTAATAGTAATCGCCATAGGTTAAAGCTGATGCCAAAACATCCGGAAGTTCAGCTGCATGTTCTTTCGCAAATTCAGCAATATCTTTACTCCCTTCAGGAAGCGTAATAACCTTCACCATAAAATCAAATTCCTGGGTGAGTTCAAAAGCTCTTTTTGCAGCTTCTTGACCCGCATTATCCATATCAAACGCAAGATAAATGGTATTCACAAAAGGCTGAACATGACGAAGTTGCTGCAATGTTAACGCCGTTCCAGAAGTCGCAACCACATTTGTTAAACCCGATTGAAAAGCGACCGTCATATCCATGTATCCTTCCACCAAAATCACGGCCTTCTTCTCTTTGATCGAAGCTTTGGCATAAGAAAACCCGTACAAAACATTACTTTTATGATAAATCGCAGTTTCAGGAGAGTTTAAATATTTCGGTTCCTGATCTTTTTTAAGCGCTCTTCCACCAAAACCCACCACTCTTCCCATGTGATCAGAAATCGGAAACATCAATCTGCCACGAAAACGATCATAAATTTGTTCAACAGTTGTTTCTTTAGTTAAAGCCAATCCGGAAGAAACCAAAACTTTTTTACTAAATCCTTCCTTTAATAACATCGTATGTGTCATCTCATATGAGTCCGGTGCAAAACCAACTTTAAAATTTTTGATGGTTTCATTTGTTAATCCACGGTTGTTGAGATAAGCCAAAACTTTTTTTCCATCTTCAGTTTCCCAAAGTTGTTTTTGATAAAAAAGCGCAACCGTTTCATGAATCTGAAGTAACTGATCTTTTTCATCTTTTGGAACAGATTTGTGAGTACTTTCATATTTTTGAAGTTCAATCCCTGTTCTTTCTGCCAAAAGCTTTAAGGCATCAACAAAATCCACACCTTCAATTTCCTGAATAAACGCAAAAATATCGCCTCCTTTATGACAGCCAAAACAGTAGGCAATCCCACGATCAGGAGAAACCACAAAACTTGGTGATTTTTCCGCATGAAAAGGACAAAGCCCTTTTAAACTTCTTCCGGCTTTCTTCAGCTGAACGTACTGACGAACAACATCTTCAATCGAAAGTTTTGCCTTAATTTCTTGAACCGCGTCGAGCATAAAAAAATCACTTAACTTGGGAGTAAGTTATACCGTAAAAAAGCTCTAAAAAGCAAGATTCCAACGTTGACTCAGAACCCTATTTTGACGGTGTTTTTTCTTTGCCCAAAAACACTGCATAAGAACCCACAATGAGCATCGCCAAAAACAACAATCCAATCGCAAAAACCTTCTCCTGAGTATCCAAAAAAATCGCGAGGAGTCCAAAAACAGCACTCGCAAAATACATCAATAAAACGGCTTTCCGAGGACTTAAACCCATATAAATCAATCGATGATGTAAATGTTTTAAATCTCCTTTAAACGGCGACCCGCCCTGCATAATTCTTCTCACAATCACCCAAACCGCATCCAAAATGGGAAAACCCAAAACCAAAAAAGCTGTCGTCACCTTTCCGCCGGAAAAAATCGCCAATGTAGCAATCACAAAACCCAAAAACATACTTCCAGTATCTCCCATCAAAATCTTTGCAGGATAAAAATCAAAAATCGCAAATGCTGCAGCCGTTGCAAACAAAATAATGCTGATCATAGCAACAGAAACCTGATTGGACATATCATAATGAATACCTGGACGAATACTCAAAAAGAACAACGTCAAAGCAGCAATCGCAGAAACTCCGCTTGGTAAACCGTTCAAACCATCCAGCCAGTTCATCGTATTCACGATAAAAACGACCCAAATAATCGTAAACAAAGCCACTAAAACAGAAATACTCATCATCACTCCGGCTATATTAAATGATAATTTCTGTGCATCCAAAATAATCGCAGGTCCAAAAGGATTAGAAATGGAATTAATGCCAATACCCGCAAAAACCAAAATCAAAGCTCCAACCGCTTGAACACCAAGCCTAAAAAATGGATTTAATGAAAACAAATCATCAGCAAAACTTACACTCGCAATCAGCAACGAACCAAACATTAAAGCCAAAACATGTGCATCAACTGGCACAAACAAAAGTACGCTCAAAAAAAACACTGTAACAATAACCAAACCACCATAATAAGGAATCGGTTTCCGTTTAAGGCCGTATTTTTCCGGACGATCCATCAATCCGATTTTTGGAAAAACCTTTAAAGCAACCAACACTAAAATAATGGTAGCAATAAAAGCAAAAGCCGCAGAAATAATGTATTGAGTCATAACAAAAATTGGATCGACAATGCGAAGCTATTTTAACCCAAAATAAATTTCTTCGCGAATTTGATTGAACGATTCTCTTCGCAAAGCTCCAAAAGACCAACAGTTTTTCCTTCAAACATGCCCAAAATTTGATTTCGATCAAACTGCCATCGATTTGCAACAAATCCGCCATGTTTCAAAAATGCATACTCTTTTTCCGTTAGATCGCACCGTTGCCAATCTGCTAAAAACTTTTCCGGTGATTGCAAAAACCTTTCATAATTTTCAGGAACCAACGTATTCAAAGCCACAGCATCTTCAAGCGAATGAGGACCAATCTCAACCCGTTTCAACTCCTGAACATATGCACCGCAGCCCAAAATTTGTCCTAAATCATGAGCAAAACTGCGGATGTACGTTCCGGCGCTGCAATGAACCGAACATTCCAACATCGGATATTGAAAAGACCGAACCTGAACATCCAAAAAATTCACTTTCTTGGCATTCAAAACAACTTCCTTTCCTTTTCGGACTAAATCATAAGCATGTTTTCCACCAATTTTAATCGCAGAATAGCGCGGTGGAACTTGCATTCGTTCACCACTAAAATTTTCCTGAATAATTTTTTCAATCTGTTCGCGAGAAATTTTTTCAAAACGATTTTGGGCCCCTTCTTCTTGATCCGCAGGAATAACTGTTTCATGAATCGGACCTTCAGCATCATACGTTTCAGAAACTGCACCCAATGTGATCACAACATCATAAATTTTATCACTATGTTCCAAATCAAATAAAAGCTTCGTCGCCTCCCCTACTGCCACAATCATAAGTCCTGTAGCCAAAGGATCCAACGTTCCCGCATAACCAATTCTTTTCATCTGCAAAACTTTGCGCAAAGTTTTCACAACAAAAAAAGAGGTAATATGTTTAGGTTTATCGATAAGAAAAAAACCTAACGGCTGTTTTAAAACCTTTTCTTGAGCCATATTACGTCTTCATATAAACATTTTCTTTGGTCTCGAATTTACCCGGTTTAATTTCAACATTCATTTCACGAGCCAAAAGTTCTCGTACAACCTGGCGATCATCCCATGGAATTTTTTGATCACCAATCATTTGAATTTCTTCGGAACCTTTTCCAGCAATAATCACGGTATCTTTTTCCGTTGCTAAGGTAAGTGCCAATTTAATAGCTTCCATTCTATGCGGAATTTTCCAAAAATTTTCACCTTCTTTTCGTTTGATACCTGCAGAAATTTCTTCAATAATCTGCCAACGATTTTCTTCATACGGATCATCATCCGTCACAATCACAACATCAGCATTTTTATCCGCAACATTTCCCATTTTAGGACGTTTTGCTTTATCACGACCGCCACCAGTACATCCAAAAACCACAAACAATTTTCCTTTGGTTAATCGTTTATAGAGTGTTAAAAGTTTTTCCAAAGAATCAGTGGTGTGTGCATAATCAACAACGATCGTATATTTTTGACCGCAATCAATCGTTTCAAAACGGCCAGGAATTGAAGTCGCCTTTTCCAACGCAGATTTAATGACAGGCAAATTAATGTTATTCACAAGACCAACTGTTGCTGCGGCCAAAGAGTTATAGACATTGAATTCACCAGGAATTTTTAATTGAACATCAATATGATTATTCGGAACGTTCAATGTAAAATCGCAACCATCAGCTTTTAAAGATATATCTGAACCATAACAAGTTCCACCACCCAAACCATACGTATATTCACGATCAACTAAAAACTGATCAAAATACACAAAATGAGCATCATCTTTATTTAAAACTGCAACCTTTGGAATACGAGGTTTTCGTTGTGATCGATTTAATCGAGCAAACAACAAACCTTTGGTATGAAGATAATTTTCAAAACCACCATGATATTCCAAATGATCTTCCCCAATATTTGTTAAAACCGCAGTATCAAAATTAATTCCCCAAATTCTATTTTGATGAATCGAGTGAGAAGAAACTTCCAAAACCGCATGTGTACAGCCTTCATCAACCATTCTTCGTAACATTTTTTGAAGAAAAAACGGACCGAGTGTTGTCTGTTTTGTTAAGTTCGTCCATTTATTATCTGCAACTTGAAAAAGAACTGTCGAAGTCATTCCAACTTTATAACCAGCTTCCGTTAAAATTGCTGCAGTTAAATTTGTTGTCGTCGTTTTTCCTTTCGTTCCTGTGATTCCAATCACATTTAAAGACTTGGAAGGAAAACGGTAATACGTAGCAGCCATAACAGCCATCACTTGATGGTACATCAAGCGCATCGGATTATTCGTCGAAATTTTTTTCTTAATGTAGGAGATGAGCATACGAATTTATTTCAACGGAATATCAGTGGCCCGCACTGCATCAACGTCATAACGAATTTGTCTTTTCAACGCATCCATATCGTCAAAATCTTTTGTATCACGAATCTTTTCAATCACTTCAATTTTCACTTCTTTGCCATAAAGATCTCCTGAAAAATCCAATAAATGAACTTCCAAGGATGGCTCCATCATGTTCATAACCTTGCGTGGTCCAAAATGAAGCGCGCCTTTATAAACACCTTCAGAAGTATACACCCGAGTGGCATAAACACCAAAAGGCAGGTCTGTGGAAGCAAAGGCTACATTAATAGTTGGGAAGCCCATTTTTCGGCCCATCAATAAACCTTTCATCACTGTTCCTGTTATTGTTGTAATCACATCCATAAAAAATTTTCATAAAATTATCATCTTTTTCGTCAACAACACTGTAACATTTTCATAAAAAGTTTTCTATAAAAAGAGATTTTCGTGTAGAATAACGACATAAAATTTTCGACGAGATCATTCCCCAAAAACCTGACCCCGATTTTTTAGTATTATTTATGGCAGAAAAACTTAGAGCCATACAAGGCGGTGTAAGTTATTACAAAAGCATTCCTCCAGAAAGCCGTGGAAAAACTGTTATACCTGCACAAAGAGAGGCGAAAACAAATAAAATAAGCCAAACATTTAGACTGAGCGAAGACGAAGTTGCACTAAGAAAAACTTATTACTATTTTGAAACAATTCCTGGCAAGAAAAGGACTTCACTTGAAATAGCGTCCTTTCTTTTGGCGCATTTTGATATTTGGAAAATGCTCCCTAAAAAATTAAAAGAACATTTAAAACATGACGATGATCCAGAAGAATTACCGTTTGTTGAACGTGATCAAATGCTTCAGTTTTTAGATGGAGATTTATCAAAAGATGAAAAAGGAAATGTCATGATGAGAGAAATTCTAAAAGATGGAGCTAAAGAAAAAGTACCTTTATATGAACTACGTTCGGCTGAAGAAATCAATGTAGAACTTGCCCGATTGCTTTTAGGAACAATTAAAGGATGGAACGATCTGGATCCAATGAAACAAATGTTATTGGAACATGAAACGATCGCATTTATTACGGAAAAACATCCGGAAATTGATGAAATAAAAAAATCAAAAATGGAAGATCGCGGTGACATTCCATACAAAATCCGTGAAGTTATGGAGAAAAAAATCACGTCAAAAATTGAACAACTTTTAGATGAAATGAATGAGGAAGAAACAAACGGCGAAGCTACGACTCTTGCAAGCATTATACCTTTGCGTGACAAAACTGCCTTGGCTGCGTTAGCTCAACTCATTAAACCTGATATTACAGTTGAGCCGGAACCTGAACCTATCGTTGGATTAAAAACTATTCCAATCGAAGCAAAATTGCTTTCAACTATGGAACTGCTCGATATGGTAGAGGATCAAATAAGAGCAGAAGGAAGGGAACCTCCTCCAAGAATATTAATACCAGAAACTGTTCGTCCTCCAAAACCAGGAACGCCTAACGATAAAAAATAAACCTAATCGTTCTTCTTATTGAAACCCGGCAACAAAATCAAACTCACGACTAGCCAGAATAAAAGTGCCAGGTCGTTTTTGAAGAATGGTGTATCCACAATACCGTGAACCAAAATAATCACGAGCATGAAAAATCCAACAGCGTGAAACCATTCAACGGACTGTTTTAGTGAATGAGCAAAATTCTTGAGATGCTTCCACGCGAATGTAAAACATGTCTTTAAAATCCACAAAAAACTTACAAATCCAAGCAGCCCTAAATTCAACCAGAAAGCCAAAAACAAATCATGCGGATGAAGCATGTTGAGTTCATATAATGGCTGTCCCAAAATTCTAGGACCTTCAATTTGGTACACTGCCGGGAATGTTCCAAGGCCGATTCCCAAGATCGGATGTTCCAAAACCAACTTTGTTGCAATCGTATAAATTTCCACACGAACGCCAGACGATGTTCGTTCAGTTAATTGGAAAAACGTTTGCCATTTTGTTGGGTCTAAAGCAATTAAGGACAAAACAATCACTACCAGGATCGCACCTGCAATTGCCACAACTTTCCATGGAAAATTTTTCCAACTTTTGACCTGAAAAACAAACCACAAAAAACATGCGACAAAAAAAGCTAAAAACGCTGCATAAGATTTAGTAAACAAAAGACCAAAAAGTAAAATCAACAAGCCAACAATCCAGGCGATAACAATGAAAAATTCCGGTTTTTGTTGATCAGATTTTGGACGTAACATGTGTAAAATTTTCTTCCACCAAGGTTCCGGCATCACCATAAAAAACTCCTTCACCCGAACAAGCGTATAAAAAAGTGCGGGAGTAATAAAAAGTGCCAGATAGTTCGCGGAATTAAACGGCCCGGAAGCACGCATATCCGGAGTAAAATACTGACCAGTCAAAACCTGATAAATCCCCCAACCTGCCAATAAAATCGCACAAAAAACATAATTATTAAACGCAACCATCATGTCTTTGGCTGAACGCATAAACCAAGCAAAAAGCATCAACATTAAAACCGGTGCAATGATCCAACTTTTTAAAATCCCCATCGCCACTTTACGACCATAAAAAACTGTTGTTCCGTCCATCATCACCACAGATTGTGGCGCAACAGCAGCAGAAATAACCGCAGCAACAACAATTCCTAAAACCGCGATCCACCACGTTTTTTTATAAGGTTCAAAGAGTTGTTTCCACGTAAGTTTCTTTTTAAAAATTTTCCAACCAGATTGCAACATCCATGCCAAAAAAGTTCCGTAAATAAAAACTTCCACCATCGGAAACGGAACCCCAGCAACATCAAACTTCAAAAGATATGTTGGGAAAAAAAGCGGCAACATTAAAACCGCCAATCGCAAATTCCAGAGCGCAAAGACAAAATACGCCAGGCCTAAAATTTGCAGAAAAATATCCATGGGAAGTGTTCAAAATACGATTTCCAACACTATTTATTGTCTAGTTCCAACAAACCATATGTCGCATCTTCACGCTTATAAACAACGGAAAACTTTCCAGTAGCTTCGTTCAAAAAAGCAAAGAAATCATGTCCCAAAAGTTCCATTTGTTCAACAGCTTCTTCTTCATGCATTGGCTTCATATCAGCAAAATTCTTACGTTTGCTGATTTTAGAAACAATCGCACTTTCTTCTTGAGTTGAAGAAATTTCTTCCAAAGTTGAAGATGGAATCCATTTTCCAGATTGATCACGGCGATGTTGTTTGCCCTTGTATCTTTCAATTTGTTTCTTGAGTTTTTCAACTGCCAAATCAATGCCCTCTTCTGGTGTTGTTGCCATAACTTCAGCACGAACAACCGCATGAGGAACAAACATCGTAACCTGAATCAAAATATTTTTATTCGTAGTTTTCATACTGTTATGTTCAACATCAACACGAACCTGAGTTGATTCATCATCAAGACGTTGGCTCAAATGTTTAAGATTTTCGATTTTTTCCTGAATATAATCCTTTTGGCTTTCACTTAAATTAAGATGTTTTTGAATAATCGAAACCTGCATAAAAAAACCTAAAAAAATATAAATCGAAAGTATTATAGAACGTTTATGTCACTAAAACAATGAGCCCTACTTTCTAACTCTTTTTTGTCGCCTGAAAATCCAAAACTCCTTGAGCCAAATCCATCAAAACAGCTTCAGGATCTGCAGATTTTGTTACACCGGAAGCCAACAAAACTCCACTTGCTCCAAGTTCCAATGAACGCAAAACGTCTTGTTTCGTTTTTATCCCAGCACCGACCAAAACTCTGGATTTTCCAATCATTTCCACAGCATCACTGATGATTTTTGGATTCGCACTGACCACGGAAACATCTCCGCCAATAAGTTCCGGTGGTTCAACCGCTACAAAGTCGGGTTCAAACATCGCGATGTCTTTCCCAGCCTGAACCGTATCAGCACATAAAACGACCAAAAAACCAATACTATGAGCTTCTTCAACCGATTTCATAATCACATCCATGGAAATCTTTTTTTCTGCATGATTCAAAAGTGAACCAACAGCTCCAGCTTCTTGTAAAACATGCGGAGAAAGATGACCAGTATGAGCACCGTAATGCACAGGATCAAAATGCTGTGCGAGTACCGGAATTTTTACTTCAGACGCAATCATCCGCAAATCCACAGGCTGAACAGCTACTGCAAAAGAAACTCCTGTTTTTTGAGCAACTTTTTCGTGAAGTTTGGCCAATTCCAACGCACGTTTACCAATTGCGTTTTCATAAGCCTTAAAATTAACGATAATCAAAGGTTTTTTCATAAAATTTTCCATAGTTTTTTCAAAGTGAGAAATTCAAAATCTTTCTCACTTTAGCCGAAGGGATCCATCTGTTGCAAGTTTAGTCATTTTTTGCTATAATTTTATGATAATTCTCAATCAAAAAACTAAAACAAACACAAAACTATGCAAAAACTCCTCTGTTTGAAAAACCCGGAAAACGTTGCTACAAAACAAAAATTCGTTTTTAAAGGCATTGAAACTCCACCATCCCAGACTTCGTCTTCAGGTGGAAGTTTAACTCAACGTTTAGAGAAAAAAATCAATTTTACACTCAATGTTGATACAAATTTCAGCTCAGATGCAAATGCTGTGTTTGATGATTTAGGCAAAAAAGCCGCTGAAAAAAATCCAGCATTGAGCGCAGAAAGTCTCAAAAAGAACCTCAACGACACACTTGCTCCAGGAAAAACAATTGATCAAGTTTGGTCATATCTCCAGGACAAACAATGCCAGACCGCAGCAATTGTGGACGGCCATTTGAAATTTTTCGCAGGATCTGTGGGCACAAACGAAATCCAACTTTTTGAATTCTACAAACCACTCGAATTAAAAATTGGTGGAGATGGAACTTTAACAAACGAATATTTAATCCGCAGACAAGAAATGATGACCCAGTCGATGCAAGCGTTACAAGATCTTAGGGCGAAACTTCCAGAAGTTCCGCCATCCAATGTTGCTTAATTATAAAAATAAAAACTTACTCTCACATCTATGTTCAAACAAAAACGCACACTCCTCTTCCTCAATCACGAGGAAACTCCAAGCTTTATGGGTAAACGTTTCGTTTTCGACACAAAGCCGGAAAAACCCCAAGAAGCAGTAAAAGACTCGACAGAAAAACCATCTGCTCGGGAAGTATTAAATGTTCTTGAAGACTTAAAAACCAAAGATGAAAGCGTGGAATTTAAGCCGAATGGTGAAGATACATTAAATGATCTCGCCAAAAAACTTTATCCAACACCAGGAAAAGAACAACAATCTGCAAAACAACTTTTAGGTGAAACATTTGAAGGTATTAATGGAAAAAACACGAAAGCCGCTTGGGATTCACTTAAACAACAAGGTGGACGTTATATAAGAGTAGATCATGGCGTGATGAAATTTTATAAAGATAAAGGGTTAACTCAAGAACTGAATGAAGCAGCAGTCCCTGTAAGAGCGCCGTCAGCATTAGATGGATCTGGTGATAAACCAGTTGATGCACCAAAAGGTGCTCCTGCAGCACCGGTAAACCCGGCTCCTGCCCCAGCGCCAGGACCTGCGCCTCAACCAAAACCAGAAGCTCCAAAAGAAAAAACTGGCCCAACGCCTGAACAAAAAGCTGCTTTGGACTATTTTAAAAAAGCTTTTCCAAACGCACAACCTGACCAAATTCGTTTAAACACAACTGAAAAAGTTCCGACAGGTTCAGCAAGTCACTATATTGACCGAAGCAACACCACAGATCCTGACTATTATAATGAAGAAGGCCAAGGCAGAACTCTTTATGCTGACCAGTTGCGAACAGGAAATATGGTCCCTGTAGATGTTCAACAAGGTTTTATTATTGAAGCTCCAAAGAAAAACGGAGCCATGGGTAAATTTGTTTTCACAGAACTCACTCTTGATCCGTATGTTGGTGCTCCAACAAAAACAAAAGGTTGGGTTGAAGTCGGAAGTCTTCGCAAAGGAAGAGAAACATTAAAAACCGAAAACGCTTGGAACAAACCGCCTGAATTTTCAGCAGACAAAGTTATCCCAGGTGAATATGAATCCCGTGGGAATTCAAATCTTTCAAACAATGAAGGCAAAACTATCAGTTTAATTAAAAAGGGTGACAAACTCACCATCACTGACGCAAAAATCCGTCACGTTGGCGATGAAGATTTTGTTGCAGTTAAAACTGCAGCAAACGACCAAGGTTGGGTTAGAAAAGATGTTGTTAGTCAGGCCATCGATACTTCAACCATGGTTCAGGATGTTTATAAAAAAGAAAAAGATCAACGTTCCGACGAAACATTAGTCACAAAATACTATAACCGTGATAGTGGAAAAATCCATTTTGACGGAGACAAAAAAGCTGAACAACAAACCACCATCAGTGATCTTTTCCCAGGAGCAAAAGATGGCGACAAAATCCGCATCAAACGTAAAGGTGCTGAAAAAACCATGGAAGCTACCTATAAATCTGACAAGGAATATATTAAATACATAGATGGTAAAGCCCAAAAACATAAAGGTACATTCGTCTACGGCAACGGCCAGCGTGTGGAAATTTACGACGGCGATATTATTCTTCCAGCTTGGGAAAAGACAGAAAAAGCTGAAGGTCCTAAAGATCGTGCGTTCCTTGAAACCGTTACACTCAATGAAGGCGACACTTATAATAAAGTTGCTGAACGCGCTTTGACACTTCCTGAAATCAAAAAAGCTTTTGAAAATTCAACGTTTTCTCCAGTCGATAAAATCAATGCCTATATTGCTTTGTTAAAACAATACCAAAAAGGTAATAACTTATTCTTGGTTATCCCAAATGCAACAGAAGCAGGTGTTCCTACTATAAACGAAGGTCTGGATGCAAAAGCACAAAAATATTCAAACAAATTCGAACAACAAAGATCCGCACTTAACAGAGGTCTTCGTGAAGATCTTCTGAAAGCTCCGGAAAGAAAAGTTATTCTTCGAGCAAGCATTGCTGATATCGTTGGCGATAAAGATAAATGGAACAAAGCATGGAATGGTGAAGGCAACCAAGAAATGGCTGGTCTTGATAAACTCATCAACGTCCTCAAAGATCCAATTTTCGCACAAGCAGGCATCAACGAATCCACGGCTCGTGAAAAAATGCGTGGACTCATTACAGAATACAGCGACTCAGAAGTTGATCTTGAAGATGTCATTAATTATTTAAAAATTTACAACAAACCTGACGGAAGCACAGGTTCATTTGGTGATTTTAAAAGTGAACTTAATGCTAATAAAGAAGCCTTCAAAAACTTTGAAGCAATCCGCACACAGCTCGTCAAAGACACTGAAATCATCAGCACTGTTCAGCAAAAAATGCTTTTGGCACAAGCCAATGGAGAAACAAATCCTTATGATCTCAGCGTACTTGTACAAAAGAAATACATAACTGTTGATCAGTTAAAGGACTACATAAAAGCACAAGAAACATTACAAGCAAGCTACCCAGGCATGGAACGCATGCTTCATTTAAACGCTGTCATGGATGGCAGTGCCCGATTGCTTGATGCACTTGGACAATTAGATGTGAAAACATTTAAAGTCGCTCCAGGCGAAGCAGCCCCAGAAAAACTGGACGATGAAAGCAAACGTTCTCTTGATGCACTTTCATTGGTCTTCCATGACGTTCAAAAAGAAAATTGGAGAACACAAAACCAAGGAACAAATGAATTTGCTTGGGAAGATGTGGTAGCTGGAACAGAAGAAAAAGATCAAAACACAACAGCTGTTGGCAGATACTACAGTGAAGGCGCTCCAATGCTTCGTGTTCGCAGCAAAATCAATAAATTTACCGATGCCTCAGGCAACCTTGATGGTGTTGAACGTTTAAGTGAAAAAGACACAGTCAACGAATTAAACCGTTTGATGAAAAAATCACTCAAACGTTTGATCGCTTGGAAAAATAATCCAGGTGCTGCTGTCGACTTTTTAAATAAATACGGTGGTGGTATCACAAACAAACCAGAAAAAAACGCTGATGAAACCGATGAAGCATATGCATTGCGTCTTGCACCGTTGCTTGTAACTGCAACAGACGCAGCATTCAACAAACTCAAAATTAATAATCTTGCTGAACTCACTCCTCATGATGCAGACCAAAATGCAGTGTACGAAGATCGTCGTGATTTGATCAGAATGGGTTACTATTTTGATTCCCGTGACGAAGAAAAAGGCGTAAAAGAAGGCACTGAAGGAGGTCCAGAAGGTCTTTCCATGAATCCAATGATTCGTGCAATTCAAGTAAAAGCGATTGCCGAAGGTTACCCACCAAAAAATGCCAAAAAAATCGAAAACTTATTTATTGGTGGTCTCGCACTCAAAGTTGATACAACCAAACCAGCAAAACAAGCTTTGGGAGCTGGCCTTGGAACCGGTATCGATCTTGGTGATGGATTCACTCTTTTGATTGGAGTTGGCGTTGACAGTTTAGGTTCAAACCCAAATCCAGTGCTTGGTGTTGCCATCCGTAAAGAGTTCAATCTGAGTGAAGACAAACGAACCAAAATCGGTTTAACAGCGGGACCTACTATTGGCTTTAACGGGCCAGGAATCGGACCATCACTTGGTGTAGGCGCAGATTTAACCTTCCCTATTTCCGGCAACATAGACATGACATTATTCGCTACTGCAAGCCTTGGAGTGCTTTTAAATGCCGTTGGTGGAGGTATTGGAATCAGCAAAAATCTTGATGCAACTCAACAAAATCTTGAAAAAGAAATTGGCGGTTTTGATCCAAAAGAAATTGATAAAGAACAAGACCCGGGCAAAAGATACATGCTCATCATCAACAACCCAACCATTGGTGCATTCTACCGTGCCGCAGCTATTGAATTCCCAGCAGATCAACAACAACAAGTTGTTCTCGATTTATACAATCAACAGCGCGCAAGTGTAGCCAACGAAGCAGTGAAACAAACTGATGCTCCATTCCTCATGGGTGGTGGTGTATTTGCTGGAGCAGTTGAAGTTGCTCCAGGTGTATTTGTGCCTTACGTAGGCCCATACTTAGTCTTCAACTTTGGCAAATCAACCTCCGTATATCGCCGTCAGTCTGCAGCTTCCCAAGAAATGGAAGGAGTTTCAGATGCAAAAATAAACGATGCAATGCTTGCTGATGTTCAGAAAAAATATCCAGGCAATAAAGTTGAAATGAAAACAATCAAGGCTGGTGAAAGCGGTGATGTAATGGTCGATAAAAACGGTGAAATCGCCATCCGCCGTAACAAGAGTGAAGTTAATCTTGCCGGACTTAAAGACAAACCAAATGTTGATAAATATAACGAAGCACTCAAACCTTACGACATGAAACTGGTTCCTGATGCCAATGGCCTCTTGGAATTCCAGGTCTTTGGTGCATTGGGAAACCTTAAAATGTTGATCGATCCTGGAATGGAAAATAAAGGCCTCATTCTCAAAGATGGCAAAGTATTCTTAGCACCAGGCGCAAAACCTGACCTCTTTATTACTCGTGAAGAGTTCTTCACACCATTCCCAAAGAAAGGTTCAAACATGAACACGATCATCACGATCAGTGACACACCAAAACGTACCCGCAATAAAATCAGTGATGAAGTTGATCAGACAGGTGCATATTTGTACCGCAAATCAGGTGCTCAATGGGAAATTATTTCTTCAGGAACTGGGGTCGAAACCAACGTTGCTGACGAAGCAACTTATAATAAGAACCCAGAAAAATTTGAAACATTTAAAGAATCTGTTCCTGGTTTTGATGAAACTCAATGGAAAGCCTATGAAGCAAAAGTAAACGGCTTACCATTCGTCAAAGAGCCGGAAGCAGACCTTGATAAAGAAAACACAAAACAACTCAAAGATTTCAGTAAAAAATTCTTGCTCCGCAATGTTGCCAAATATAGAGAACTCACTACAGTTACTCCAACTGACAGCGAACAAACAGTCAACGAAAAACGTCGCAAACTTGCTGAACTCATTCAAAAAGATGCAAAAACTGACGTTGCTCCAAAAGGCTTTGGGGTAGGTCATGAACTCAGCGATCTCCAAATGAACTTTGTGATGTCTGAATTAATGGATTTGAGTTTCAGCGAACTTGATAAAGCTGGAGACAAACGCGCACGTTTTGAACAAAACCTTGAATGGTCTAAAAAAGCAGTACTTCTTCCATTCTTCCGTCTTAAAATTGAAACGCTCAAAAAACGGGGAGTTGAAATCAAACATTCTGCTGAAGAACTCGTTGATCTCTTGGTCAAACGTTTGCTCACGAATGTAAAAGATGACGAGCTTGGCAAACCAGGACAACCTTTGGGTCCAAACTGGTTATTCAGTTCTGTTGCCGGTGCTATTGGAACAGGTTTACGTGGCGTTCCAGGATACATCAGCCAAGATAAATATGGTGTACTTGGATTGAACGAAGAAGACCTCAGCAAGCCAGGAACAGAAGGCGAACTTGCAAAAGTTATTTTAGAACTCGAAAGTCCATTGGACACTACCAACGACAAAGCAGTTGCTGAATCCCCTTTGGCGAAAAAACTTATTTCCATGCCAGGTATGTGGTTCGTCCTTGGTGACGCTATGGCAAACCAGGCCGTTGATGGAATGGCGAAAGCAGCAAAAGGTGAAACTGTAGGTGACAATGCCGGATTTGCAGAATTCAAAAAAATCCTTCAAAGCGTTCGCGATACTCAGCTTAAAGGTGGAAACACATTTATTTACGATGCAGCAAACGGCAACAGTTTTGAATTCAGACTCGATACGCATGTTGCAGACGCAGCACACGCTCGTTGCGGAAATGCATCATTCGGTGTCAAAGAAGGCCTCCAGATTTTCGCTCGTGTTCCAAACAGTGGCATGATCGTGGCAGCTGCCAATGAATCAAACTCAACAGTTACTCCAGAAACAGTTGCTCACTTTATCACCTTTGGTATTGCCGGAGTTGTTACCATCGATACAAGACCTAAACCTCCAGACATAATTCCACCTCCTCCAGAAACACATACTCCTGCCACACCAGTGGCTAAACCAGCACCAGCACCAGGTGTAAGCGGAAATGCTGGAAATGGCGATGGCGGAACCGTAAAAGCGCCAGGAACTCAAACAGGTGGCGGCGGCGAATAATATTTTCATCAATAAAATCACCTTATTTTTATGAATCACACAAAATCACAATCAAACAAAAATATTTTCATTATTATCGTCGTTATTGTTTTGGTTATTGCAGGCGTTGTCTTCTTGCAATCGCAACCAAATAACGCAACTTCTGGAGGATCAATTCATTCTTCAGGCGTACTGCAAGGCAACAATGCTGGTGAATAAAAAATAATCTAAACTACTTTATGAAAAATCCAAAACACACAATTCCATCGGCGGTTATAGGACTGGTTGCAATACTTGCAAGTTTGTCTTCAATAAATTTTGTAGAAGCAGGCGCAGTCTATGGAGACACGTGTCATATTTTTACACTTCCATATGACCCAAGTGCAGGTTCTGATACTTTAAATAATGATCCAAATTCAGATCCGGCGTATCAAAAAGTTCTCAATGACACGAACTGTGATGCGCATTTGAAGTACACAAAATTCAGCAACAACGCTGATCAGTACCAGCCACAACCTCCTCCAAATACTGACGATGTGAACAGTGGAACACCGATTGCCAACGGTTATGAAAACCTTCGCGTACCATTCGTGAACCATTATCACGAATATTTTAATGATAAAACGCAAGACGCAAATTTTATCTATAAATCATTTATGGATAAATTTGAAATTACGATTCAACCAGATAATTCTAATTTGGATTTAGGATCCAATTTAAGCACTATCAAATGTTGGACGGGCATTCCAAATGATTTTAGCGGAAGTACCGCAGCAATCGATGATTGTGATGGAACAGTTTCTGACCTTTTTGGTGGAACAAAAGTTTCTAAAAAAGTTCAGGGAAATACTATTAAAATTTTATGGGAGTTTGCACAAAACTCACCAAATATTGGTAGACCTCAAAACTTTGGTGACGATGGAACTATGGATAGTTACATTAAAAGTGGTTCAAGTATCGTTGCTCAAGTTCTTGGATTAAACACTTCAAATCCTTACAACCGTGGAACACCATTTGGAGTTGTGATGAAAAGTGCCAATAATTCAGCAGACGTATGGAGTGTTACAACAACATCCCGCGCTTTAGTTGCTGATCTCGCAATGCGAAAAGCAAGTTATAACGCAAATCATCAAAATACAGCTCAAGGTTGTACAAACTCAGCTTCTCCAGGAGATCCATCAAATTTAGGATGGTGTTATTTAACTCCATCTGGTTATCCAACTCAAACTGTAGTTTCAAACGGAACAAACAGAACATTCTACTGGTATCCGATCGGTTCAGTAGCAACTGTTTGGAAAAAACCTCCTCCACCACCACAAGCGGCTTGTGTTGGCCTTACAATTGTAGATAAAAACAATCCTTCGTACTACGATGCAGCTCAAAAAGAGTTGATAGAAAACAAAGATGCATACTTTGAAGTTACTCCTCAATGGTCAGGCGCTGGAACACATCCGGATCTTGATTACAAATGGCAGGCAACAACAGGATCAAGTCCACAATTTATTCCGATCCAACAAGCAAAATTAATGGAAGCAAATTTGCTTGCAGCTTTACCACCAGCTGGACAACAAAATATTCAAATTCAAAATAACCAAGATTCAGAAAATCTCCAATTTCAACAAAATCCAAATCTCCAAATCGTAAACCCAGGTGATTTCCAAGATTTCAAAAATGCTGGAGATAAAGCAAATCCATACACTGACCGTGATAACGATCATGGATCTTCATCCAACGATGTTGATACCTATTACAGCGGCGGAACTGCTGGAACACACATTAAAGTTGTTGCGGTTTTGAAAGGAACAAATACCGAAGTACCTGCATGTAAAGGTGCACTCGATGTTGTTACAGCTCCACCTCCACCAGCAAAATTAGCTTGTAAGAGTATTGATGCAATTTCACCAAACGCAATCGCTCTTCCAGATGCTGATAATACATTTACAACTCATGTTCATCTTTATGATGAAAATAATCCAAGTGCTACCGTAAGTTCAACTCATAAAGCAACTGTTCAATGGTCAGGCACAAATGGTGGATTCGGAATATTTAATTTAGCTTCAGTTCCAGAACAACAATCCTACACCACCCCATACACTGTTGGATTCCACACAAATGCTGGAGTAAATGATGCAAGTGTGACTGCTCAAGTGACAGCAATTACTTCAAGCGGCAACGAAACAGTAGATCAAAGTAGCTTTGCAAACTGTATAACAAAATTAAAAGCAGAAAAACCACCACAAGGTCCGGTTTGTACAAGTTTCCAAATTCTCCAAAACGGAACTCCGATTTCTGGAACTATCAACGTTGGCGATGCCACAGACAAACTCAAAATCAAGATTACTGCTCCAGGAAAAAACACGGATACAGACTTTGATTACAAATGGTCAGCAACAAAAAACGGCTCAGCAGTTGGAAATTTCACAAGTATCGTTGCCCCACTCACCGGCAATCCAAAAAATGCTCTCAAACCAGGTGACCAACAAAACTATGCAACAGGAACAGAAGGAACAACGGTAACTGCTCAAGCTTTTGACCAAGGATCAAACCCGATAAAATTTGAACCAGCTTGTCAGGCTTCATTCACTTTTGTAGCTCCTCCACAAGAAAACGTTTGTACATCATTGGGACTTACATTGGATGGCGTTGCAAAAAATTCAGCAATCACGGTTGGCCCAAGCGAAAATCATCTCATTAAAGTAGCTCCAAAAAATGTAAACACACCAAATCCTGCAAATGTTCATTGGACACAAACAGGCAGCGGAGCATTAACTCTTGGCCCAACAAGTGCAACTTTAAATGCATGGGATCAAATATTGTCTCTCCCTCCAGAATGTCTTCCAAGCAACTTCACAGACTTCACAGTTCCATCAGCATGTGATTACTTTTACACAACTCCATCCACAGGCGGCGGAACAGTAACGGTAACAGCAGTTCAAAATGCAAGTGTTGTAAACAAAGATATTTCAGCATGTACGCTTCCGATTACATTTACAACTCCACCACAAAATAACGAATGTACTGGCTTAACACCTCAATATACACCTGCAAATTCCAATAACCTTTGCGTTACACCTAACGGAACAGTAAGTGGTCAATATAACTGGACAGTAAACGGCGTATTGCAACCGAACCATATCAAATGCCAACCAATCAACAAATCAACAGACGTTTGGTCAGTTCAAGCGATTGGCGCAACGAGCCTTTGTAGCGCAAACGGAAGTCCTTCTCCAACTCCTCCAGGTGGCAATCAATGTACATATAAAAATCCTACCTATAATTCAAACACGAACCAACTTTGTTTGAATACAGGTCCAGGAAGTTACAATGGTGAATTCCAATGGACTATCAACACCAACGGAAATATCCAAACCATCAACAATGGTAACGATTGTGAATCCGGTGTAAGCCCAAACAGCACAGTAAATGTTCAAGGACCAAGTGCAGTTTGTAGCTTAAGTAACTACATTCCTCCTTCTGGCGGACAATGTCAGTACCTCCAACCAAGTGTTCCACTTCCAAATACTGGAATGTGTGTAAACCCAGTTGGACAATACAACGGCGGATATACTTGGACCATCACCCAAAACGGACAAACATCTCAAGTTACAAGTCAGCCAGGCCAAAACTGTTTGAACAATCTTGCTCCAGGTCAAACCATCACAAATGTTTATGCAACAAATGCACCGGCTTGTATGATTCCAAGCACACCAACTCCTCCACCTCCAAATTTGGTAAAAACTGTTACTGGAACAAGTGCTCCAGAAAACAATGGCGTTCATGGCGGACTTCAAAATCCATTAACAATGGTTCCAAATACCAATGGCACAATTGAAGGAAAAACTGTTCAATATAAGATCAGTTTCACTTCAAACGGCAATTACACTGATGCAACCATTACGGATACAATGAACCAAGGCTATATCCAAGGATATGTGAATGGATCACAAACAGTTGTTGGTGGAAGAATTAACTACGATGACCACTTTACTCCAAGTGGTATTCAAGCTTGTGACGCAAGCCAAAATATCACTACTGATTGTTTTGATTTGGTAAATACTGCAGGACTTCCGATTATTCATTTACATCGCATTCCTGCTGGCCAAACTGTTGCGTTCACCTACCAAGGTGTGATCAATGGAACTCAAATCAACAGTGCAAATTGTGGCGAAAACGGCACAGTCTGTGAAGAAAAATATCGTAACGATTCAAACTCACCTTACACAATGTATACAAGTCCGGATGTAAACGACACCACATCAATCGTTTCTTGTTACGAAAACCAGAACGGAAACGGTTCAGGTTCAAGCCAATGTTCTGTATCTGCAAGCGCAATCGTTCAAAGTTTCTGTCAGTACATTTTGACTCGTGCAGCGGGAGACATTTACTTGGAAACAGACCTCAACTTCGGTCGCGATATCAGTGTATGTTCCGAATATAAAACAAGTACAGGTCCGGTCTTCACACCAGCTCCAACTCAAGAAAATACTGTAAACTCAACAGGTGCAGGTGGAACTGTAGACATCGGCCACAGCATTTGTAACAACGGTCTTGAACAAAAAATTAATGGAAACAACGAACAACTTTACGGTGGCGATGTTGCCAAAAACATCTCAAGTGAAATCTGTGAAGTTAAACTCCGCCCTGGTCAAAGCTGGGATAAGAGTTCAATCGCTTCAACTATTGAAGAAAACAAGACTCGCGTTTCACGTTGGTCACCAAATCTTGGTGATGGCACAAACCAAACGATCACAAACTTTGATGACGCTACCTTAAACGGTGCAGCACAAGGTGAAAGCAACGTTTACCATATTAAGAATGCCAACCTTACACTTGGAACAGGCTCACCTCTTGTCTTAACCGACGGGCAAGGTGCAAAAACTTTCATTGTTGAAGACGGAAATCTTATCATCAACAGTGACATCAAATATGCTTCTTCAAGCGACACAAGCGTTCGTAATACAGCTTCTCTTGCCTTCATCGTTTTGAACGGAAACGTTTACGTTGATCCAAGTGTGAAAACTCTTTCCGGCGTCTTCTTTGTTCAACAAGGTCCAGGCAACAAGACAGATTCAGCAACTGGTTTGATCAAAGCAAAAGCTGGTGCAGATTCCTTCACAAACCTTACAATTATCGGTTCAATCTACGGCGATATCCAAGATTTGTTCACACATCATAAATTTGCCGGTGATCCATCAGCAAACGAAGGTTCAATCGTTATCCGTTTTGATGAAAGAATCATCTTGAATACTCCTCCAGGTTTACAGGACGTTCTCCAACTCCAGGAAAACCAGGTGGCGCAGTAATCCAACTGCACAAAGTTACCTGACGGGACCCGGTTAGAACCCAAAACTTGGCTCATACAAAACCTAAAAACCCTCCGCTTGCGGGGGGTTTTTGTTACTGCTAGAGTAACGTTACTGTTAAAGAACAACTGTTAGCGTTACATCTATGACCAAAGGCAATATTCATCTTTTTTACGGCGAAGACACCTATTCCGCCTGGCATAAAAGCCGGTTCTGGAAAACCGAATTCGAAAAAAAGTTCGGCGATTTTAACGTTTTGGTGTTTGAAGGCGAAAAATTAACGGGTGCAGGTTTCAAAGAAGCTGTTGATTCAATCCCCTTTTTGGGCGAAAAAAAGTTTGTCCTTGTCCGTGATTTTTTACGTGATGGCAAAGAAGCCGATCAAAAAGCCGTAGCGGAAAAACTCAATGATGTAGCTGATTTTAGTTTGGTGTTATTTTTGGAAAACGAAAAACCAGATGCCCGAACCACACTGTTTAAAACGCTCAAAAAAATCTCCAATGTTCTAGAATTTGAACCTTTAGTTGGCCCAAAACTCACTTCATGGGTTCAAGTTCAAGTTCAGCAACGCGGGGGCCAAATCGGATTCCGTGAAGCGAATCAATTGGCAGAAACCGTGGGCCCAAACCTTTGGCAAATGACGCAGGAAATCGAAAAACTTACAACGTATGCCCAAGGCAAACCAATCCCAAGCGAAGCCATCGAAAGCATGGCCAGCCCAAATCTTACGACCACGATCTTTAAACTCACGGATTATTTAGGTCAAAAAAACGCCAAAGCAGCTTTAAAAACTTTGAATACCCTTTTGGAAAGCGGCGAAGACATCGTGAAAAGTTTATTCATGATCGTCCGCCATTTTAGAATTTTGATTCAGGTTCGTGCTTGTTTAGACAAAAAACTGGAAAAAGGTACGATTACCCAAAAAATTAAAGAACATCCTTTCGTGATTTCCACAGCCATGGGCCAAAGTAAAAACTTTACCGCCGAACTTCTGGCTCAAACGTACGACAAACTTTTGCAAATTGATACAAATATGAAAAGCGGAAAAATCCGCATGCTTGCTGGAGACAACACCGAACTTCGTCTGGCTCTGGAAAAAATGATCGCGGAACTTTGCCTTCGATAAAGCACAAAAAAAGCCCCGACTCTTACGAACCGGGGCTTTTTAAAATTACCTTTGATGATTCACATCAATTAAATTTTACCAAGTGTGTGAAGTTTATAGATAACTGAAGCCACTTCTCCACGAGTTGTAGCTTGAGTTGGGAAGAGATTTGATCCAATAAAGAGCGCATTATCCATAGAATAACGAGCATAACCGCTGAACCATTGACCAGTTGCAACATCAGAATAAGAAGTGCTGCTGGTAGCTGGCATAGCGTCAGTCAAATTACGAAGAACGATAGCCAAGAATTCAACACGGTTTACTGAACGTGCCGGACGATAAAAACCAGCATCTGCACCGGAAAGATAACCTGTGATGATTCCCAAAGATTTTCCACGGCAGATATATTGGTAAGACCATGCGCTTCCCGTTACATCTGGGAATGCTGCTGAACCACCGCAATAATCTGTTCCATCCACATATTTATTGAAAGTTTCCAACGCAATTTTAGCAATCTGATCACGTTGTAAAACTCCACTTGGAGCAAAAGTTCCATCTGGATTACCAGTCATGGCACCAATACCTTTTACATAGGTAATAGCAGCACAACGTTCGTCACTTGAAGCAACATCTGTAAATCCAGCACACTGGCTAGCCGGAGGATTTGGATTTCCAGTGATATTTACCATAACGTCTGTAGATTTTGTATCAGTTCCAGCACCATTAGTAGCAGTAACTTTTACAGTATATTTGGCATCAGCAACGACATTGTTGGTACTATCTTTGCCATCCCAGTTCACCAAAACTGAACCAGCTGTTTTGCTTTGATTATCAAGCAATTTTTTCATTTCAACACTGCTTGAATTCAAAATAGAAACTGAAACATTCGCATCAGCATTTAAGTTGAAAGAGATGCTTGTTGAGTCGTTCGTACCGTCTCCATTTGGAGAAAAACTTGCAGGAGCAACTCCCAAACCAGTAATTGATGGAGCTGCAACCGTTGCTGCACCAGCTTCAAAAGCACCTGGATCATATTCAGCTGTTCCATTACCGTTTCCATCCACAGGACGAGTAGTACCAAAATAATCTTTAGCAACTGTACTTTCAGCAGTTCCTTTATCAATACATGTTGAACCGCTTCCAAGTTTATAACTATCAGGATCATTGCCTGATCCGCTGAACTTTGGATCACAGTTGAGATTTCCACCAGTCATACTTGGATCACTTGCGTTATTGAAGAGAGCATTAAAATCAAACGTTGAAGTGTCTCCAGAACTATGAACGAGCGTGCTGTTACCAACATTGTAAGCAAGAACATTATTATCAATAACATTCGCGCCATTTGAAGCAACAATCACACCATTGCTTGAACCAGAATTTATTTGGTTATGAGCAAGAGTGTTATTCAAAAACTGACAACTACCTCCTGTAATAGCAAGAGCATCAGCTGTATCTCCTAAAATAAAATTATTATAAACAACAGCGCCATTGCTACATTTTAAAGAACCACCATTCCCGCCAGCACTATTGGCATAATAAAGGTTATTACTTACTGTAACCTTACCGTTATAGTTTGAAACAAGGCCACCATCAGCCGTGTTACTATAAAACTTATTACCGCTTACGCTTGCCGTATTTGAACCAGTAATAAGAATCGCAAGTCCTACAGCATTTGGAGTTACATTATCATGGAAAACATTATTGAGCGCAGAAAAACTCAAAGTTGTTGCACCCTGGTTCTTCACAAGTACACCACCATCAGGATCATTTACCCCAGAAACATCCAGTCCTTCAATTCTTCCACCAACAGAGTTAAGGCTTAAAAGACTATTGCCTCCTGTTTTAATTTTTGAAGGCGTTGCAGAAATATCATTGGCAGAAAATGCACTATTCCAACCGCCTTGAATGTAAAAATTTTTGGAATATGTTGCACCATCCAGAGACCAAGGAAGAGTTTCATTAGAGTATGTACCTCCAGCAACCCAAATATTGTTATAATCAGTATTTGCTGCATCTTTAAGAAAATCTACAGCGTCTGTAATTTTTTTAAATGGTTTTATCGATGTGCCATCTCCACCTGCAGGGGCACTGTCATCAACATAGACTCCGCAACTTTTAACAATATGACAGTTAAAACTAACTGGTGGCATTGGACTCACCGGCATAACCGGAATATATGCCGAAGCACTTGATGCTCCTATTGAAAAGAGCATGAGGGTGCTCCCCATGTACGCAAACAATTTTTTCATAAAGAAAAAATTAAGAAATAAAAAAGACTACCTTCTTAGGATTATATACTAGTACTCTTTAATACCCAAAAAATGGAAAAGCGTTACATTTTTTTACTTTCTTAATGTAAGGTTCATGTTTAAAGACTTGGCTTTTGTTTATGCCATTCAGTCGTCTGTTCATACGCTGAAGCCACCTTTAACAAACGGTCTTCACTAAACTGCGGACCGATAATCTGCAAACCAACAGGAAGTTTTTTACCGCCCGAAGCCGCTCCGGAAGTAAATCCACAAGGAACACTGATAGCAGGAACACCGGCACAACTCACAGGAATCGTAAACACATCAGCCAAATACATGGAAAGTGGATCGCTTTTTTCACCAATCTTAAACGCAGCGGTTGGAACAACCGGGGTCATAATCACATCCACATTTTTGAAAGCATTATCAAAATCCTGACGAATAAGTGTACGAACTTTTTGAGCTCGGACATAATACGCATCATAATAACCAGCGCTCAAAACATACGTTCCGATCATAATACGACGTTTAATTTCATCGCCAAAACCTTCATTGCGGGCCTGATAATAATAATCAATCATATCTTTCACTGGAGCCTGAGGTTTTTTACCAAAACGTATTCCGTCAAAACGAGCCAAATTCGCAGAAAGTTCAGCCGGCATTGCCACATAATAAACCGCAACGGCATAAGATGTATACGGCAAACTAATATCAACCAAGGTTGCTCCCATTTTTTCATATTCCTTTAATGCTGTTCGAATCGATTGTTCAATTTCCGGATCAATACCTTCCCCAAAATATTCCTTTGGAACACCAATTTTTAAACCTTTCACATCTTGTCCAAGCAATTTTGAATAATCAGGAACTTCAACAGATGGAGTTGTAGCATCTCGTGGATCTTTCCCAGCAATATGCTGCAAAACCGTTGCCACATCCTGAACTGTTTTTCCAAAAGGCCCAATTGTATCCCAAGAAGAAGCCATTGCCGTAACTCCGCTACGTGAAACACGGCCATACGTAACTTTCAATCCAACGATTCCACAAAAAGAAGCCGGTTCACGAATGGAACCGCCCGTATCTGTTCCCAAAGAATAATAACTCATATCAGCTGCAACCGCTGCTGCAGATCCACCGGAAGATCCTCCTGCAACACGACTAACATCCCAAGGATTTTTGGTAGGACCATAACAAGAATTTTCTGTTGAACCGCCACAAGCAAACTCATCCATATTCTGTTTACCCAAAAGCACATATCCAGCTTGTTGAAGTTTTGTAATGACAGTTGCGTCGTAAGGTGGAACAAAATCTTTCAAAAACGGTGAAGCACATGTTGTGCGAACACCTTTCGTATTAAAAATATCTTTCACACCCACAGGAACGCCCGTAAGTGAAGTGTTATTTTTATCTCCCAACGCCAATTTTTTATCTGCTTCTTCAGCCATTTTTAAAGCACCTGCTTCATCAACAGTCACATAAACATTTAAAGCAGGATTCAATGTTTGAATCCTTTCCAAAACACTTTTCGTCAATTCTACGGAAGAAAACTTTTTATCGCGTAAACCCTGAGAAACTTCGGTTAAAGTAAGTTCGTGCATACAATTACTGAGTAATAACGGATTTCACCTGAATCTGATCATCTTGAACCGGAAGTTCAGTGCATTTCAAAAGATCTTCACGATTGGAAAATCTTTCTTCAACATCTTCACGCATCACATTTTCAAGTCCCGTGACCTGGGAAGTCGGAGCTACGTTTGAAACATCAACTTCATCAAGTTTCTTTACATATTCCATAATGCTGCTGAGTTGTTCCGCGAACTTGCCAACATCCTCATCTTTAAGACCAAGACGGGCCAATTTCGCAATGTGTTTCACCTGTTCAGGAGTAATCATAAGTTCAACAAATAACGCTAGCAGTATAGGATAAGGACGGTTATAATACAACAAGCAACTTTTGCACTATTTGAATTCCCATGGCCGCATCTAAAACTGCAGAAAATATCAAAAAGGTTTCCCTGATCCTCTTTATCGTTCTGGGACTTGTCCACATTCTTACCGGATTTTTAATGAACAGTAGCATCGGGCTTCCTTATACGTTCATTATAAACCACATCATGGACATCCCTTTTGCCATGATTGCGCTTGTGTATGGACTTTCCAGCATCAAAACCGGACTCAAAGACGGAGGCAATAAAATCATCAATATCCTCTTCATCATACTTGCTCTTCTCATTTTTGTTGGATTGGTCTATATTAACATCTTCGTCCCGAATAAAATCGCTTAATAACCGCTGAATCTTATGCAACCACAAGAACCACTTAAAACAGTTATGGCATTTGGAACTTTTGATCTTTTCCATGCCGGACACGAAAATTATCTTCGCCAAGCCAAAGAATTAGGAAATTCACTCATTGTGATTATTGCCCGTGATGAAACCGTTAAAAAAATTAAAGGTCTCACTCCGACTCACAACGAAAACGAACGTATGCGCAGCGTTAAAAACTCTGGCATCGCTGATAAAGTTATTCTTGGTAATAAAGACGATAAACATAAAGTTCTCAAAAAATACCGTCCTGACGTTATTGCTTTAGGATACGACCAGTTCGTATTTACCCAACGTTTGGAAAAAACACTCATCGACAACAAAATCAACGCGGATATCGTTCGTCTTCAACCATACTTCCCTCAAATTTATAAATCTTCACTTCTAAGAAAAGGCTTGGAAGTTGGAAACACAATGGAAGAGGTTGTTGAAGTGAAAGAAAAAGCGACATTCTAAGTTCGCTCAAGCGTTCTAGCTTTCTCAACACCAATGGCTCAAACAAAACTCAAACCTCAAGATTTCAACAGCAACATCTTTGTTGCTTTCTGGCGATGCATTCAGTTGGGCTTCACCAACTTTTGGCGTAATAAATTTTTGTCCATGGCCACCATTGGAGTGATTGCCGTAATTTTGTTTATTTTTAACGCGATTTTGGCAGTTCATTTTATTGGAAACCAAGCATTGCAGGCTTTAAGTGAACGCGTAGACATCGTCATTTACCTCCGAGATGATATTCAGCAATACGATGCCCAAAACCTGGTCAGCAATTTACAAAAAATTCCAGGAGTAAAAACTGTTCAATATACTTCCAAAGACGAAGCGATGGATACCGTAGCCAAAACAAATCCACAAGCCGCGGACTTCTTTAAAAAATTCAATACCAATCCTCTTCCTCCAAGCATCAGCATCGTGACCCTGCATCCGGAAGATTATCAAAACGTGGAAAACTTTTTGAAACAGGGCCAGAACAAAGCCTTTATGGAAAATTACGTTGCTGAAGGCGGAAACAGCGACAGCATTGTTCTTTCCAATGTCGCAAAAAACCTCGTAAACATCAGCCAATTTGTACGACAAGTTATTTTCTGGTTAGTCTTAGTTTTTGTTTTAGGCGGAACTTTAGTGATCGTGAACGCCATCCAACTCACGATCTACACTCGTCGTCAGGAAATTTCAATCATGCGTTTGGTAGGAGCAACTCCAACATTTATCCGCATGCCGTTTATTTTTGAAGGTATTTTATACGGAGTTTGTGCAGTATTGGTAAGTTTTGTTTTCCTCTTCGTCTTGGGCAAAACCATTCAGATCGACAACAATACCATGTGGAGCTATTACAACAGTCTTCAACTCAACAAAGTGCTTTTGGCAGAACTTGGCATAACTGTTATACTTGGCATTATGAGTAGTTTTGCTGCAGTAGAACAACACATTCACAGCAACACAACGACTTAAATCTTCGCCTTAACCCCGCGCCAAAAACCATGGCCGAACAACGAAACATCCATACACGAGGCATTATTTTAAAAAAACATGCGTTTGGCGAAAACGATTTTTCCGTTACCATTTATTCTCCTGAATTAGGCAAAATTCAGGCAACAGCCAAAGGCGCGCGCAAAATAAAAAGCTCGTTGGCTGGTCATATTGAAACCCTCAATTTATGCGAGTTTCAACTGTATAAAAGCCCCGCGCGCTACACCATGGTTCAATGCCATGTTTTAGAAAACTTCAAAAGCATCCGTGCAGATTTTGATAAAGCAATGATCGCAGGATTAATGGTCGAAATTTTTCACAAAAGCACGTTAACAAGCGAACATTCTCAAGAACTTTTCTATCTTTTACAACAAAGTCTCCTCAAACTCAGTAGTTCAGAACAACATTTTCTCACGGTTGAAAGTTTCAAATTAAATCTGCTCCAACATATCGGAGCTCTTCCGGATCTGGAAAGTTGTGCTTCGTGTAATCAACGTTTATGCAACGAAACCAAAGTCTGGCTTGAACCAAACGGCCATTTACAATGCCACAACTGCCTTTACCCGGAAATCGCGGTTCAACAATTTTTCACACCAGATAAAAATTTCACAAACCCAGATTACGATCCCAAAAACAAACTCATCGAATTCAACATCATCAAATTAATTCATTATTTAATTCAGCCCTTTACACGAACAAACCAAAAACTAACGGTAACTCCTCAACAAAAAGAGCAACTCCAATACATCACGCGCTTTTTTCTTCAGCACTTTTTAGATCGCGAAATCATCAGCGAAAAAATGCTCATGCAATTGATGTAACCCGATTCACTTCCAGAACATTGCGAACCTGTCGCAGTTTTTTAAGAATGCGTTCGTATTGTTCTTCATTCAAAACTTCCAAAACCATGTGACGATGAATCATATTATCGCGACGTTCTTTGAGCGTAAAATCAACGATGTTCACGTTAAAACTCGTAATAGCATCAGCAATATCACGGATCAAACCCACACGATCCACAGCTTTTAAATCAATCGTAACCGCATGAAGCCGCTGTTGATGAATTTCGTAACCCCAACTTGCTTCCAGAATACGTTGAGGATCAGCCATCACCAAAAACTTACAACTTTGTTGATGAATCCGTACGGCATTTCCACGAGCCACATAAGCCACAATCGCCTGACCAGGTTCTGGTTTGCAACAAGAAGAAAGTTTATAAGGCATTTTAGATTCACCAGCAATCAAAATTTCATCCATTTTTTGTTCAGATGTCCCAACACTTTTTTTCACCACCATCGTATCCGTAGAAAGCTTTTTTCGTGAACGTGTTGATGGCAAAGCCAAAATTTTCCTCAGAACCGTAGCCACATTCACAGCCCCATTACCAATATCTTCCACCAAAGATTCACGTTCCTTTAACGAAAGTTTATTGTGACCATACTGACGGAAAATCGAATACGTATCATCCATCTGAGGTTTTCCAACAGTACTCAAATATTTATTCACCAAATCTTTTCCTTCTTTAAGACTGTGATCGTTATCCAAACTTTTTAAATAACTCTTAATTTTCATTTTAGCCTGCGGAGATTTCACAAAAGATAACCAATGCGGTTTTGGATCTTCTTTGCTCTTCATCAAAATTTCCACATGATCACCGTTTTTAAGCTGATAATTCAATGGAACAATCGAACCGTTCACCTTAGCTCCCTGACAACGATGGCCAATATCCGTATGAACCGCGTACGCAAAATCCACAGGAGTTGAACCCAAAGGAAGATCTTTCACCTCCCCATCAGGCGTAAACACAAAAATATGATCCTGGAACATATCAATTTTCATTTTGCTTGCACCTTCTTTATCTTGAGCCAATTCACTTTGAAGACTCGCCAAACCATCCAGCCATTCCTGATAACGTTTATTCTTGGCTTCATTTGATTCACCAGCTTGTCCAGACTTTGGATCCATTTTCGTTGAAGCCCCTTTTGTATCTTCATATAACCAATGTGATGCAAAACCAAATTCTGCCTGTTGATGCATAGCTTCAGAACGAATCTGAACTTCAAACGGCTGGTCAAACTTTTGTTCACCTTCACCAATCAATGTGGTGTGAATACTGCGATAACCGTTCGTTTTTGGAACAGCAATATAATCCTTAAAACGATCCGGAAGCGGAGTCCAATGGCTGTGAATAAGTCCCAAGAGCGTATAGAGTTTTTCAGCATTCTCAATTCCATTGCGGTGATATCGGGTTGGTAAAACAATGCGGAACGCAAAAATATCGTAAACTTCATTCATAGAAGTCTTACTCTTTTTTTTCATTTTACGGTAAATGCTGTAGAGGTTTTTAAGACGACCTTCTACACGTCCATTAATGTTTTGTTCATCCAAAAATTCCTGGATTTTCTTTTTAATCTTTTCCAAAAACTTTTCTTGTTTGCGAATATAATCCTGCATTTGTGATTGAAGATCCTCATATTTATCAGGATATAAATATTTGATCGCCAAATCCTCAAGCTGACATTTCACGCTATAAATTCCCAAACGGGAAGCAATCGGCGCATAAACATCCAACATTTCACGGGCAACCTCTTTACGGCGAACCTGAGGTACAAAATCCAAAGACAAAAGATCATGCTGAAGATCGGCAAAACGGATTAATACCAAACGTAAATCTTTGGCCAAGGAAAGCAACATTCTGCGAAAAGCTTCAATATCGCTCTTTCCACCTTTCAAATGGATACTTTGTAATTTTTCCATTCCAGTAATCAAAAAAGCCACATCATCACCAAATCTGGCGCTGATTTCTTTCACATCATAGGTTTCCGTCTTACAAACATCGTGCAATAAAGCCGCCAAAACACTATTTTCATCAGGCTTAAATGCCATTAAATTGTCAGTAACAATGAGCGCATGAATAAGCGCTGGATCGCCAGAAACACGATACACTCCACGCAAATGGAGCTTTGCATACTCAAAAGCTTCACGAATCCTCGCAACGTCCACCCCAGGATTGTAAACCTGGATCTTTTCAATAATTTGGTCGATGGTAACCATAAAAATGCCTCATGGATATACTATCCTAACATTGCATATCAAAAATGGCAACTTTTTCTTTAGCTGCTGAGGTTTTCGCCCATTGAACGCCCACAGTTGGGAACACTAACTCTGATTGTCCGGAAGAATGATATTCAAATTCGCTCCAGGAATATTAATCACATGAATTCCCTGGACCAAAACTGCATGATTTTGCTTGATGGACACAATACGGATCTGCAAATTTTTAATAGCAGAACTATAGTAGTTTAAAAGTGATACCAATGCGGATTCGCGGGCTTTTAACGCTTCTTGTTTTTGAGTCACATCAATAAATGACTGCAATAAGAAATTCGATTTTTGTGCAGCAAGCCCCTGAAGTGCGGTAAAGAAGTCTGTCTCGGATTGAGACTTATCCGCATTCAAACTATCGTAAGATACTTTCAAATCATCAATATCAGCATTAATTTCTTTCACATTTTGCGTAGCTGTAGCCATCAAAGTATCCATTTGAGCCTGATAATCATTCAAACCTTTTTCACGATCTGTGGTTTGATCAAGCATCTTATAAACATCAACATCATAAGCACTCACCAAAGCACGTAAATCATTGATGTATCGCATAAAATCATTCGCATCTGCCGTTATGTCTGCAAGCGTACCGTAATAATAAGCCGGCGTAATACCAGTTTCACCTTGAACCTGAGGTTCTCCCAAAAACCCAAAATAATAAGCATCATAAAGCTGGTTTGCAAAAAGATCACGTGTGCTTCCACGGTTATCACCAAACACAATAGCGGTATTAATCCCCCATTCATTCAACAATTCATTGTCGATATTCACTTCAACCGGAGGAGGAGCCTTAAAGAAACCCGCTACATAATTATAAATTTGTTCATGAACTTTAAAAATATATCCCGCATACAAACCTCCACCAATCACGACTAAAATCACAAAAATCCACAGTTTTCTAAAATCAAACTTCAAACGGAAATTATGAAGAGCCGTGCCGATGGATTTCAAAACTCCGGCAGAAAATGCTCCCGCTGATTGCAAAAAAGATTTACGAACATTCAAACCTTCCGATTCCGAAAGGTTTTCTTTAGTTGCTTCATTATTTTCATGTTTTTCAACCTCTTCAGATTTTTTCTCAGGTTTAATTGGCTCAACTTCTTCAGCTTCTTCTTCCTGATGTTTCAGAGCATTTTCATTATCTTGATGATCTGATTCTTCCTGTTCATGATGAGCTGCCGCTTCTTGTTCTTCAACCTGTTGTTCATCAGTTTTTTCTTCCACAGGTTCTTCGTCATGCTCTTCAACAGGAAAAATCGGCGGAAGATCGTTAACAGAAAAATTCTTTTCTTCTTCATGAACCTCATTCATATCCACATGCGTTTGTGGTGCCTTTGGATGTTCATCATGAATCACAATATCTTCATTTTGTTGAGAAGGAAGCTGAACCTCAGGTTCAGGAATAATAGGTTCTGGCTGAACTGGTTCAGGTTTTACCGGTTCAGGTTGAATTGGTTCTGACCGAATAGGTTCTGGTTCAGAAACAGGTTCTGATTGAACATCAGATTCAGGCTGTGGCTCATGGTTATAAATAAGTTCTGGTTCGGGTTCTGGTTGAACTTCTGGTTTTGGTTCAGGCTCAATCGGTTCAGGTGTTGGTTCCGTTTGAACAGGTTCTGGTTGTTGCTGCGGTTGAGGTTCTTGCACAGGTTCACTCTTCGGTTGAATCAACGGACCAGCAAAACTGTGAGTTTGATGAGTGAAAGGATGTTCCTCTTCATTTTGAATTTCCGGCTGTTGAACAGGTTCTGTTTTAGGTTGGGATTCAGGTTCTGATTTTTGTTTTGAATCCGATTCCAAAAAATCATGTTCTGGTTCAGCTTGTGGAACAATATTTTGAGACCGTGCTGTATTTTCTTCTGAACGTTGAATAGCCGGACGATCTTCTTCCAAATAAGGAGCATCTTGAACCTCTTGAGAAATTTTTGGTTCTGTCTCAACTTTTTTTTCTGGAGCTTTCTGAATATCTCCAGGAATTTTCTCAGGTTTAGGCTTTCTTATTCTTGGTTTAGCCGGTTGGATATTCGGTTGAGTATCCAATGTAGGTGAATTTTCAGAAAGTTTAGGTTTTGGTGATTCAACCTTATCAACCTTTGGCGTTGTTGGAGGAACAGCACCTGGCTGTTGCTGCAAAGTTTCACGTTCTAAACGCTTAAGTTCAGCCTTCTTGCGACGTCTGCGTCGGCGACGTTCGCGTTCTTTGGCTGCACGTTCAGCTTTTTTGGCATCCACAGCCTCTGTTCCGGCCTCTTTCAATGGGTCAGATTGTTGCTGTTGTCCCTGATTTTGAGGTGCACCATCTTCTGCCATACCTAAAACTCATAGAATCCTTATATTATAGCACAAAAAAGCCCCGTTTTCCAACGGGGCTTTTGAAGATATTTCTGTATGAAACCTATGATTTTTTTAGCTCGTCAATGAAACTGTAGCGCCAGCTCCGATTGCACCGCCCAAACCAATAGTTGCAACGAGCATACCAATGATTGCAGCGAGAACAAAGAAAACAACAACGCTCACGATCATAGTCAAAATTGCGTTAGTTTGGTTCAATTTATGAACGATAGTCAAAGCAAAGTAGTTCACAACGAGGAAAACAAACAATGAAGCAACTGTGCTCAAAACTGGAACGATTGTCAAAAATCCAAGAACATTTACCAATGATGCATAACCCATTACACGGAAATATTGTGGGAATTTTCCAGTACCTTTAAACATTTTTTCAGCAACCATGCTGGTAACATACAAATTCAATGCAGCCATAACGACAGCAAGAACAGCTGTAACAAGAGCATAAACGATACCAGTGTGGAATCCGTAGAAACCAAGAATCAAACCTCCGAGTGGAGCAGCGATAGCACCTACAGCAAGATAAACGAGAGCAATGCTGATACCTTCAGAATCGCGTCCGGCAACCTTTGCCATAACTGTTTTATCCAATTTAAGAATAGAGATAACATCGCCAAAACCTCCTTTAAGAGCATCAGCGTTTACGTTTTTCATATCAACCTTTGGAATTTCCGGCATACTATTTGAGTGAGTAGTTTTATGTTCTGTGTGTGAATCTGAATGATGGTCATCCATCATAAAAAGAAATTTAAAAAGTAAAACAAACCGTATTGTAAAGAAGAATATTTAAAAATGCAACAAAGTGAGATATAAAAAACTATCAACAATTAGCCAAAACATAAAATCGCCAATCAATCAAATCAAAGTAGAAGTAAAATGTTCCTCCAATGGCTGAACTTCGCTACAATTTGCGCTTGGACTTTAATACTTAATTTTTTACCCCCCATGCAGGTACCTTTACTGGCTATTGGCATAAGCGTTTTTGCTCTCATTTATGCCGTTATTCTTATTATCACGATCCTCAAACGTCCCGCAGGAAACGACAAAATGCAGGAAATTGCTAAATCAATTCAGGAAGGTGCAATGGCATATTTAAATCGTCAATCTCTTACTATTACTGTTATCGCAACTATCATTTTTATTGCGATGGCATTCATTCTCCCACATGGTGAACACAACGATAATATCCTTACCGCTGTTGGTTTCGTAGTAGGTGCACTTTTCTCTGCACTTGCTGGATATATTGGTATGAGCGTTTCTGTTCGCGCCAACGTCCGCACAACTGAAGCTGCGAAAAACTCTCTTCAGGAAGCTCTTTCTGTAGCATTCCGTGGAGGTTCCGTTACAGGACTTGCTGTAGTAGGTTTAGCACTTCTTGGTGTGAGCGGTTTCTATTATGTATTCACAAACATGTTGAATATTCCTGTTGATCAGGCCCCAAAACTTTTGATCGGATTCGGATTCGGTGCATCATTAGTATCTTTGTTCGCCCGCATTGGTGGAGGTATCTTCACAAAAGCTGCTGACGTTGGTGCAGACATCGTAGGAAAGGTTGAAAAAAATATTCCAGAAGATGATCCAAGAAATCCTGCAGTAATCGCTGATAACGTTGGTGACAACGTTGGTGATTGTGCGGGAATGGGTGCAGATCTTTTTGAAACTTACGCAGTTACATTAATCGCAGCAATGATTCTTGCTGCTTCAACGTTAATGGAAAAAATCGGAACAAAAGGTGTTGAATATCCATTGGCTCTTGGTGCGTTTGCAGTCATCACTTCAATCATTGGAACATTCTTTGTAAAACTTGGAAAAAAGAACAACATCATGGGAGCTCTCTATAAAGGAATGCTCGTAACAGGAATTTTGGCAGCCATCGGATTCTACTTCATCAACCAAATGTTCATTGGTGATATCTTTATTTACTACGCTGCATTAGTTGGATTGGGCGTTACATTCCTTATTACAATTGTTACTGAATACTACACATCAACAGCGTATAACCCTGTGAAAAAAATTGCTGAATCTTCTCAAACTGGTGCAGGAACAAACGTGATCACAGGTCTTGCAGTTGGTTTACAAAGTACAGCTGCTCCAGTCATCATCATTGTTGTGGCAATTTTCCTTGGTTACTATTTTGGTGAACATTCAGTTCTTCAAAACGGAGTATACGGAATTGCAATCGCAGCAGTTGCGATGCTCTCCACAACGGGAATGGTTATTGCTACAGATTCTTATGGCCCTATTACTGACAATGCTGGTGGTATTGCTGAAATGGCAGGTCTTCCAGAAAAAGTTCGTAAAAACACAGATGCTTTGGACGCAGTTGGAAACACAACAAAAGCAGTTACAAAAGGTTATGCTATCGCATCTGCCGCACTCGCTGCGCTCGTGCTCTTCCAAGCATACACAGAAGAACTTTCTGCTCACGCTCCAACCATGCATTTCGTTTTTGACATTACAAACCCACTCGTATTAATGGGTCTCTTCGTAGGAGGTTTACTTCCATTCTTATTTGCTGCTTCCTTGATGGAATCAGTTGGAAAAACAGCATACAAAGTTGTGGAAGAAGTTCGCCGTCAGTTCAGAGAAATCAAAGGCATCATGACAGGAAAAGACAAGCCGGATTATGGACGCTGTGTTGATATCGTTACAAAAGCTGCACTTGGTGAAATGATTTTCCCAGCGTTAATGCCGATTGCTGCAACTATCTTTGTTGGTTTCGTTCTTGGTCCTCTCGCTCTTGGTGGATTACTCGGAGGAATTATTATTTCCGGATTCTTGCTCGCCCTCTTGATGTGTACAGGTGGTGGCGCATGGGATAACGGCAAAAAATATATTGAATCAGGACACTTTGGTGGAAAAGGTTCAGACGCACACAAAGCTGCAGTTGTTGGTGACACCGTTGGTGATCCGTTCAAAGACACAGCTGGTCCAGCTATCAACTCACTCATTAAAGTTGTGAACACTATCGCGCTCATCATGGCGCCAATGCTCGCAGTTCTCTTCATGAAATAGATTCTCAAAAGGGCGACTCAATCAACCGGGTCGCCCTTTTCTAAAACAAACATCGAGCCTCAACTATCCAACCCATACTTCCCTATCCCAATTTTATTCATGGAAAATCTCACTACCAATTCAACAATTTCACGCGTTGAAGCAGTGGTATGTTCCATGGACGAAAACACAATTGAACTCCAAATCGCCGGAAGTTACGAAACGATCAAATGGCCAAGCTCATCAATGAACGTAAAAATTTCCGTTGGTGAAAAAATTCTCATCGAACTAAAAAACCTTCCATCAACATCGATCCAAAAAATGGTTGATGCCTCAAAACAAAACCAACCAGGAAAAGACCCAATCCAACAACGAAAACTTTTGGAGAGTTTGATTAACTAAAAAATCCCGAAAAGTTTGTGCACGTGCACAATTGAAATACAAAAAAAAAGAGCCCTCAAGACTGAGAGCTCTTTTTCGGAATGTTCATCGAGAACCTTGACGCTTATAATTATAAAGAAAAACTTAAAAAGGGTAAAGGGCAGAGAAAAAATTTAAGAAAATTTTATTTCCATTTTAAATTTTCTTCATACCAAATTGAGATAATCAGCCTACTGAGAGTGGGGCTGGAATGGTTTCATTGAGAATCTTGACACTTCTTCGATCGGGGTTCGATTCCCCGCAGCTCCACCACTCGGTATCAAAAAAGCCCCGTCTTGTCAGCGGGGCTTTTGATTGTGGAATGGCAAAATTTTTGTGCAGGTGCACAAAACCCTAAAAATTATAAACTTTCTTCACTGGTTCAGAAAAAGCCGGATGAATAATTTTATCCACCGGAACAGTAATTGAATAAGAAACAGTTTTCTCATTTTCATATCCTCCCAGTACAATAAACCACATAAGTTGGTTCTTTTCGTTTTTATGAAGATCAAAGGACAGTGTGGTAAACAAACCACCCTGTTTATCAATCGTAGATAAAATTTGGGGATCATTTCTTAAAGCAGCAACAGCATGACGGAGGCGCATCGGAAATTTTTCGGTAATCGCATATTTCATCTCTGCAGTTCTTTCAAAATCATTACCTTCAAGGTGTACAGGACCACCATATTCGTCAGCAACGTTACCAACAAGATATGATTTTGAAGTATCGCTGTTACTAATAAACATGAAGTTATATGTTGGTGCATCCGTTTCCCGCAAAGGAACATTGAAACTATACAACTGAGCATCGCTGTGCCACTCTCTCGCTAAAATAAACGCATTCTGCAAGTCTTCATTCATTTTATTATATTGAGGTTTATAATTACCCTCAAAATGTTGAACCTCTTCCGAAGCACTTGGATTTATCCAATCAGCCAAAACCACAGCCGAAATATTCAAACTTAATCCGAGTATCAAAACTAAAACCGTAAAAATTTTTTTCATAATTGTAAAATTAAATAAACTTAACGTTTTCATTAAATCCCAATCTTTTGTGCCGTCTCCTTCGCCCAGGCATGATAATCTTTCCACGAATCATAAACCGATCTGGACCATTTTTCTACGAAAGCTTTATGTTCTTCCGCATTAGTTGCCTTTAAAACATCTACAACCGTTAAAACACCGCGTTTCAAAAGCGGAGGAGGAACAAGTTCATCTTCAATCTGATGTTGCTTTAAAAGCGTACTTAATTGCGGCGACTTTTTAAAATCCCAATCTGTGCCCTGCTCAAAAATTAAAAATAATCGCAACAAATGAAAACGATTATTCAATTTGCCATGAACCTCTGAATGCTGAAGCGCGTGAGCATCCACAGATAAAAAATGCACCTTCCGATATTCCGGATTTGAAAACTCAACTCCACAAAGTTCAGCAAACTTTTCCATACATTCATCAACTCCACCAGAAACTTGGGCTCCGCAAAATTGGCACCCACCTTCCGTCTTTAACACCACATTTCTTTTCGCTGCTTGTTCTTTGTAATCTTGCATGAACATATTATAACAAAAAACCCCGCACTACGGCGGGGTTTTCTTAAATTCAATTGAAAACTATTTCTTTTCTTCAGCAGCCTCACCTTCAGCAGCTGGAGCAGCAGGAGTTCCGGAAGCAGCAGCGCTTTCAGCAACAGCAGCAGCCAAATCAGCTGGAGCAACTTCAACTTCTTCTTTCACAACTGTAACGTTTACAACAGCGTCATCCATATTACCAGTAAGTGAAACGCCCTTTGGCAATTTCACATCCTTAAGATGAATAGAGCTGTGGAGTTGTTCCAATCCGCTAACATCAACTTCAATTTCATGAGGCAAGTCGTTTGGAAGACATTTTACTTCAAGTTCATGACGTACTGTTGTCAAAATACCTCCAAGGTTCTTCACAGCTGGAGCAGTTCCAACAATCTTCACTGGAATCATTGCTTTCACTTCTACATTCATATTTACGTGTACAAAATCAACATGATCAAAAGTATCACTCAATGGGTTGTATTGAACATCGTGAACGAGAACTGGTTTTTTAGTACCATCAATGTTGAGTTCAATAACCTGGTTTCCACCAGCTTTATCATAAGCTTTGCGGAAAGCTTGGTATTCCATTTGCAATGCCATGCTCTTTTCTTTGTTTCCGTAGAAAACTGCAGGAATTTTACGTTGTTTACGAAGGTATTTCGGAGAAACCTTCAGGTCACGGACTTGAACGTCCAAGAGAATCTTATCCATAGTATTAAAATATAATAAATTTCATTTAAGCCAAGAGCATGAGCAGTTTAGCCGAAAAAAAGTGCCGACGCAACACATTCTTATGCATATTTTCCATGTCTTAAGAATTGACGTTTTGAGCCTGCTTCCGTAGAATCAAAGGGCATATTTTCTTAAACAAAACGCGCCATGGGAATGTTTGACCAAGCCAAAGACCTTTATAAATTGCAAAAACAAGCCAAAGAAATCAAAAAAGAGCTCAGAAATATCCATATTGAAGCCGAAGTTGATGGAGTTACCGTCGTTATTGATGGTGAACAAGAGGTTGTGTCCGTCCACATTGCTGAAGAAGCCTACCAAAATCCGACAAAATTGCAGGAAACCTTGGTAAAAGCTTTTAACAAAGCCATTAAAAAGTCCCAACAAATTGCTGCAGAAAAAATGAAAGGCGTGATGGGCGACTTGGGCCTGCCAGGTATGGGAGCGTAAACTTTCCAAAGTTACGGGACCAGACCCGATAAAAGAGCCAAAACTCAGCGAAAAATGCGGCTCAATGAATACATCTTAATCTTTTTGCGATGCTTAAACGTCGAAAATCTCCTCCAACGTTGTGGATTGTTCTTGGAATTATTGCCGTTTTGGTTGTCGGCTATTTTTGGTATACCAACAGCCGTTATCAATATTTTATCACCACACCGGTTGATGCCAAAAATCCGACAGATGTATCTTTTGTAGTGAAAAAAGGAGACAGTGTTGCGGATATTGCCAAAAATCTTCAGGACAAAAACCTGATTTTGGACAGTGGAGCCTTTAAGACGTATTCAAAAGACAACAACATCGATCGCAAAGTCATCGTTGGCCGCTTTATGCTGAACCAAACCCTGACCATTCCCGAAGTTGCTGAAAGAATCACCAATCCAAATGAAGGCCAATTAACCTTAACAATTCCTGAAGGAACAACGATCGAAGGGATTGATACCAAATTAGTAAGTTTGGGCGTCATTGAAGCCGGGGAATTCATTCAAGCGACCAAAGATTTTAAAGATTACGACAAGTTTGATTTCCTGGATGCGGAAAAAATGAAGAAACTCCCCCACCCTTTGGAAGGATATTTGTTTCCGGACACCTATTATATTGATGTGAATCATTATAGTAATGAGGACATGATTGATTTGATGCTCAAAGATTTCCAAAAACGTTTACCTGATGATGCTGCAGCTGTTGCAGCGCAAAGCAAACGCAGCCTTTATGATGTCATCACCATGGCTTCGATTGTGGAAAAAGAGGTTCGCACTGATGCTGATCGACCAATGGTTGCAGGAATTTTGTGGAAACGCTTGGACAGTCATTGGGCAATTGGTGCTGATGCCACACTTTTATATTTAAAGGACAACAACACGCTGGATTATAACGATCTTCAGGCAGATTCTCCTTATAACACCCGCAAAAACCAGGGACTTCCACCAGGCCCGATCTGCAATCCAGGTTTAAAAGCGATCGAAGCATCTTTGAATCCAAAAGATTCTGATTATTTCTACTACCTCACGGATTCAAAAACTTTGGAAACCGTGTACGCCAAAACGAACGACGAACAGAATGCCAACAAGGCGAAATATATTCAGTAAAGCTTATAAATTTAGCCTTAAAGAAGGTGAACTAAATTTTTATTCGCACACCCAAAATAAAGCCAGCCAGTAAACCTGCGCTGGCTTTTTAAGTTTGTGCATATGCACAAATTCCTACGAGTTGATAATTTATACGCATGTCTATAAAAACTCCCAAAGGTTTGGAGAATAAATACCAACTTTAAAATCCTTATTAGAACCCGCTCGGCGGAACAACCGGACTCGGTGTTGGTGTTGGAGTTACCGGAGGTTTTTGCTGTGTTGATCCCGTTGAACCAGATCCAGTTGAAGTTTGAGTTGAACCAGTAGTTGTCGTACTTCCAGCAGGTTTGTTATATGTAATCGTAAATGTGGTAACAGCACTCTTATTGCCACTTGGATCAACTGCATAAGCTTCGTAAGTATTAAGTCCCGGGTTCAAATTACCACCACCTTCGTTGGCATAATATGTCCAGGTTGTATCGCCTGGCTGGAATTTGCTCAATTTGTATCCATTCACAACAACACTTGCCGCACCAGCAACAGAACCTTGAACATTGACCACTCCTGTTTTCACAGTAGAAGCCGCAGAACCGGTTGCTCCATTATAAGACGTAACCTGAGGCGCAGTTAATGTTCCAGTAACAGTTGTAGGAGTTTTATTATATGTAATGCTCACTTCAGCTGCATCGCTGCGATTCCCATTCGCATCCACAGCATAGAAACTATAATCATTCGTACCAGCTTTAAAATTACCCAAAGCTTCCGAAACGTTATAACTAAAGCTTGTACTTCCACCTTTAAATTTACCTAAAGTATAATCATCAGTCGCACCACCAATAGTTTCATGAACCACAATTTTTGTGGTTCCAGGACCAACTGTTCCACTGATTGTCATTTTATTTTGGTCAGTTGAAGCTGAAGCGGTATTTGGTTGAGTAATGACCGGAGTTTGAAGCGAACCAGTCGTTGTCGTTTGTTGAGTTGAACCTGTCGTTGAATCAACATTTTGAGTTGAACCAACTTGCTGCGTTCCACCAACTGTAAGTGAAACAGTTTCTTGGGTTCCTCCAACATTCGACATTCCAAAATTCTTGCTGAAATCTGTCGGATTTTGATCTTCCTGGCTATTCCAACTAAACCAATCAGAAAGTTTAAATTGATCACTTAAAGCCATTAACACAGAAGGTGTGTCATGATTTTGGAAAGCCTGCAAAACCGCTTGGTCCAATGTCATTTCTTGTCCAACACCAACTTGAACTGTATCCAAAACTGTACTCTTATTGCTCGCATCAGTTCCCAAAACTTGAACATTCACAGCGCCTTTCATCACACGAACCGTTTCATTGGTATTACTTTCAACTTCAAACGTTGTTCCAACATCACTGATTTGAAGATGCGTTGTACGAATCGCCAAATCTGATTCATCAACACCTTCACTTTGAACTTTATTCACCCACATATTTCCATGATTAAGTGTGATGCCGATTTTTTCCACATCACTACGTTTTGTAATATCAGTAACAGTAAGTTCAGTATCAGCATACAAACGAACCAACGTTCCATTAAAAAACTGTAAAACTCCACGGCTGTCCGGAGAAGTTTTTACAGAATCACCAACAGAAAGTTTTGTTCCACTATAAGCAGTTTCCCATTCGGTTAAACCGTATTGCAGCATTTTCGCTTTTCCATCCGCAATATAAAAATACACATCGCCTTTTGCACCTTGAAGATTATTCCAAAGTTGAAAACCAAGCACAGCAATCACACCAATTCCAACAAAAATGAGGAAGGGAACTAAATATTGGAGTGGACGTTTACGACGGTAAACTCGGCGCATAGCGAATGCTAAAAAATCTGCGTAAAGTATAACAAGAATGTGTGGAGAGTAAAGCTGAATCGCACAATCGACGATTCCTCAAATTTTTATTTTAGAAAATTTTACGAGAAAAATCCCATTTCTCTTTTTAATGCATTTACATCACGCATCAAACGTTGGTCTTCTTTGATTTGAGCCATTATTTTATTGCATGAATGCAAAACTGTCGTATGATTTTTTCCGCCAAAATTTTCACCAATCGTTTCGTACGACTGATTTAAAAGCTCGCGAATCAAATACATACAGATCTGACGAGGAATAATAATTTCACGACGACGTTCCAAGCCAGTCAAAATATTTCTGTCGATTTTATAGTAGGTAGAAACAACATTAATCACGTCATCCAATGTGCGCACAGCTTGTGGTTGAGACGGAACTTGTGCCAATTGCGGAACCCCTTGTTGTCCGGCAGTATATTGAGTCGTTCCATTCGCACTATTCGCAAACTGTGTACCACCGGCTCTTGATGCATTACCAATAACCACCTGCGCCTTATAAAGTTTTTGCAACATTCGGGAAACTGAATTCATGGTCGGAGTAGCATTTTCAAGTTGAGATTGAGCCAATACACTCACCAAAACTCCGATCATTTCACGAACACTACTTGTGACACTGTTTGCAATTAACGTTAAAATTTCCGGATCAATCATTTCGCCATGTTCCTGACATTTCTGCTGGAGAATCGCAAAACGAGTTTCAAAATCCGGGAAACATACTTCAATGACCATGCCCATCGCAAAACGGCTCTTTAAACGATCGTCCAAATCATTAAGTTCACGCGGAGAACGATCTGCACTCATGATGATTTGTTTACCCGCATCATAAAGTTCATTAAATGTATGAAAAAATTCTTGTTCGGACGAAGCCTTATTCGCAAAGAATTGAATGTCATCAATAATCAAACAATCAACATTGCGATATTTATCTTTAAAAGGCTTGGTATGACGTTTCCCAATAGCTTCAATAATTTCATTCGTGAACGTTTCAGAAGTCATGTACACCACACGTAAATTCGGGAAGTTTTTTTGAATCTGATTTCCAGTCGCTTGTAAAAGATGAGTCTTTCCCAAGCCCACATCGCCATAAATATACAAAGGATTATAAATGTTGCCTGGCTTTGCTGCTACTGCCAAACATGCTGCATGAACCAATCGGTTGTCCATGCCAGGAATATAACTGTCTAACGTGTATTTCATCATTTTACTGCGCATGCCATCAACAAGGACTTCCTGTTTATTTGGAACCTTGCGGATTTTTGGGGATTCGTCAGTAAAAATATTATTGAGATCAACTTTGTCAGGATGAGCATCTTCACTCAACAACGAAGAAATCACTTCGTATTCAATGCTCGTAATATTTGGATCAACCTCTTTTACAATGTCCAAAAGCTTCATGTGATAGCGATGACGAATGTTATCGCGAGAAACAATTCCAGAAACTCCCAACGTCAAAACACCATCCACATAGTTGGAAACGATCGTGTCTTTGAAGAATGTGAGAAGATGTGCTTTGCCAGCCTTTGGCGCCAAAATAAGAAGCACTTTTTCCCAGAAAATTTTCTTGTCCATCAGGAAATTAAGAGAAAATGTTTTAAAATTGTCATAAAACCGAACCGAGAAACAGGGAGAATACTAATGTCTTTTTTCGCCTTCTACAAGCACAAAAGTTCAAACCCACCACCTACAATACCTAGCGACATTGACTCCCCAACCTACTATCTCTTGATAAAAACCTTTACTAAAAAATATTTGAAAATCCGATCAATAACCACCCCAAACTAAAACAGTTTATGACGCAAGAAATTTTATAAATTTATTAAAACAATTTTATGATATCGCTATAGGTCACCGCGATAATTAAAATCATTAAAATAGCAAAACCGATGGTATGAATAATTGCTTCCACTTTACCATTCACTTTTTTTCCAATCGCAAGTTCAAGCAAAATAAAGAACAATCTTCCACCATCAAGCGCCGGGAAAGGCAGTACATTAATAATCGCCAAACTTAATGACAACAACGCCATAAATCTCAGCAATGAAAGCACGCCTTCCTGCACGAACGTATAGGTTAATTGCGCGATCCCAACCGGACCAGCCACACCTTCAGGAATCGTAAACTTCGTCACAAACGATGTAATCACATTTCCAAACATTTGAACCGTCAAACCAGACAATCTCCATTCCTCATCAATGGCTTTCAATGGAGCTTCCCAAATTGGATAACGAACATCATTAATCTTTAAAACCGTTGTTGGTTCATCTTTACTATAAACCGTAATAAATTGATTTTCATGAGGATAAAGAACCGACAAACCAACGCCAATCAAACCATTTTTATCCGGCGTAACCTGAACAGTTTTTGGCTGACCATCTCGAACAATATTGTACGTTAATTGTGAACCAGGATTTGCTTTTGTAAGCGCAATCACATCTTCAGGAAGAGCAATCTTTTGCCCATTCACCGTTTGAACCACATCTCCTGCTGCAAACGCAGCTTTTTCCGCAGGGCTTCCTGGAAGAATATCCGTAATAATCACACGTTGAGAAACCGGCAAATCAACGACCACATTTTCCACCTGATTTTCACTCGCTCGCCATAACGTAAACGTGAGCTGCTTCGCATGATTGAGTTCCGCGACATAATCATCGTAAGAATAAACATCTTTGCCATCAAGCTGCAAAATCACATCGCCAGGTTCAACCACACCATTTGTCATTTTTAAACCATCATTCACATCCTGAACCACCAATCTTGGTAAAAAGATCAATTGATAAGGTTTAAATCCAAGTCCATCTTTTTCCCCTGCCTGCAAATTTAAAAATTGATGACTCCCATCACGAATCACTTCAAGCACAGCTGTAGCATTTTTCGTATTCGCAATTGTGGCATTCAAATCATCAGCGGAAAAAATATCTTTACCGTTCAATTTTACAATTTGATCGCCTGCCTGAAGCCCTGCTTTTTCTGCAACTGATCCAGTTTTAACTTCCTGTACCGCAATCCCCTGTTGGGTTTGAATCGTTCCGTTTTGGATCGAAGTCAAAACATCATCAGCACTTAAAATCAATGGCTGAATGCCAAAAATAAAGCCGATGGTCAGAAGGAACCAGGCCAATATAAAATTCATAATCACTCCTGCCGCAATAATCAAAATCCTTACGCGAGCAGGTTTATTGGAAAAACTTCTTGGATTTTTCGCAGCCTTTGGATCGCTGCTGTCTTCACCCAAAAGTCTTACAAATCCACCAAACGGAATCGCATTAATAGAATACAACGTTTCCCCTTTTTTAACGCCCCAAATGCGTGGAGGCAAACCAAAACCAAACTCTTCCACCTTCACACCGCTTTTTCGTGCCACAATAAAATGTCCGAACTCATGAATAAGGACGAGCGCAGAAAAAATGAGGATAAACGCAATCGCGGTAAGAAGAAAACTCATGGGAGGAATTAGTCAGGAAATCACAATCGCGGCCAATCCGCACATCAATTACACTTTCATCACATCAGCTTCTTTACCTTTTGCCAACATTTCAATGTCCTGATTAATCGCATCAACTTTTTCCTGAAGTTTCTTTTCCATACCTTTGCTGATGTCTTCACTGATCTCTTTGGCTTTTTCTTGACCTTTGATTTTATCCATCACAGCTTGTCTGGCATGGCGAACACTAATACGAGCTTCTTCCGCCAATTTATGAACAACTTTCGTCAAATCACGACGACGTTCTTCTGTGAGTGGTGGAATATTAATACGAATCACAATGCCATCATTGCTTGGAGTAAGACCAAGATTCGCCATCTGAATTCCTTTTTCAATGGCTTGAAGTGTTCCTTTATCCCATGGTTGAATTTGAATCGTCTTCGCATCAGGAACAGAAATATGAGCCACAGCTTTTAACGGTTGATGTGAACCGTAAACTTCAACCTGAACTCCTTCAACCAAAGAAGCGGAAGCACGTCCAATCTGCAAATGCGAAAATTCAGTTTTTAAATGTTCAATCACCTTTTTCATTTCAGCTTCTCCTGCTGCAATAATGTCCGACATAATGTTGAAATATAAAATAATGTGACGCGAACCGCGCGTTTAACTGATGAGTGTTCCAACCTGTTCACCTTGAACAATTTTAGCAATATTTCCTTTTTTATGGAGATTAAATACCATGATCGGCAATCTCTTCTCAAGACAAAGTGTTACTGCAGTTAAATCCATTACACCAAGTTCCTTGGCCAAAACTTCGTTGTAAGAAACATTCACATATTTTTTAGCATCCTTGAATTTCATCGGATCTTTATCGTAAATGTAATCCACCTTGGTAGCTTTGAGCATAATATCGCAATTGAGTTCCATTGCACGCAAAGCTCCTGCGGTATCAGTTGTGAAATAAGGATTTCCGGTTCCACCGGCACAGATCAAAATTTTTCCTTTCTTTAAATAATCCAAAGCTTTTGGACGAAGATAGGTTCCAACCACAATCGGCATACTGATGGCTGAACCGATTGGAGCACCAATGCCCATTTTTTCAAACTGATCCTGCAAAGCCATGGAGTTCATGATCGTTGCAAGCATTCCCATATAATCGGAAGTCACACGATCCACACCGGAATCTTTGGAATCGCGATAACGCCAAATGTTTCCACCACCAATCACGATGGCAATTTCAACACCCAATTTTTGAACTTCCGCGACTTCATTACAAAGTTCACGAACCACCTTGAAATCAATACCGCCGTCTCTGCTGCCCTGAAGAACTTCTCCCGACAACTTGAGCAAAATGCGTTTATACTTTAGCTTCTTAGCCATTATTTCATGATCAAAATATAAGTAAGAACCACGCCGATGGCGAGGCCAACCAAAAATACTAAGGGAATTTTCTTCTCTTCACGCTCATCATGTGCACCAGCAAGTTCAGTCAAAAGATTTGAACTGATAATCACATCTTCTTCGGTATTCGCATTCACCACATCAGAACAATCTCTGCTTGTAACCAATTGTACAAATTTAGAAAACTTCACACGAACAATATCTTTAGGTTCCTGTTCTTCTGAAGCGATTGTTGTTTTATCAAACTGACCTTCATCATCCATTGATGCCAAAGCACTCTCAACTTCATTCTCAAGATCGTTCACTTCATAATGCATATTTTGTGATGGCGTGAGCGGACGTGCAGGCAAATCCATTGAACCACCTTCACTGCTGCCAGAATCAATATGATGAACCTGAAAAGATTCTTCATTCGCAGGACTTATTTTTTTCACACTAATATCACGAACAGTACCACCGCGTTTGGAAGGACCTTTCTTTTGTGAAGTTGGCATAAAAATTCAGGTTAGCTTTTTTTGCTTTCCCAAAGAATACCATAAAATTTCCAAGAACAAAAACAACTTGCAAATTGGGCCTAATTCATAGAAGATCAGACCCATTCTAAATATTCTCATAAAACATATGCTTCTCAACGAATCCACAGAATCACTTCCAGAAACCATGGAAAAAATAACACCGAAGGGCGTAAATTTACCGGAATTAAACAGCAAAGTTACCCCTGAATATGCAAAATTCATCTCCAAGCATCCAGCTGCCCAATTTATTGTGGACACAAGAAATGCAACACTTTACGCAATCAACAGTGATGGAAGACGCCAAATCATCCCGGAAAAATTATTCAGCCAGGATGCAAAAATATTATCAGATTGGGCTCACGAAGAATGGATAAAAAAACACGGTGGATATTTTGTACAATGGGCAGATACGCTGAGTGATGAAGACTAAACTAAAAATTTTAATGCGCAGGTATAAGAATTGAAGATTTATCCAAAGTTGCTAAATCAAAACCAATATTAAATGCTGATTTCCCTGTTAAAGCTGCCACGTTTAGAGCTAAATCATCAATCGCAACAATTCCTTGAAATCCTCCATTTGTAGTAACCGCAACAACTTCTTTAGGACCTTCTTTAAGAGCTCGAGCCATTTTAAAACCCTGGTATTCATAATTCACACCTTCAAGCACTCCAGAAATAAGATATGTAAGGGCAAGTCCTTTCAAAAATTTCCCTGGTGCAAACGCAGCCTTACCTTCACGAAGCGCACCAAGCGTAGAATATGTCACTAAATTTTGAACCACAAAATTGGTTGCAAAACCAGTGAGTGCCGGACTATTGGCAATAAAAGCACCCGTTCCAATTTCACCAACCATAAAATCTGCAGCCAAACCACCGGTTAAAACTCCGGCAGCCAAAGCAATTTCAGCATAAAAAGCCCCCACAGCAATGTTCGCAGCAAGCCCGCGAAGTTCATCATCTGTAAAAACAAATGTTTCGTTATTAATATTTTCGGCAACTCCGAAAGTACCACCATAAGCTTCTTGCCAGATTTGTGCATTCGGATCACCACTTGGATCTACCTCCCAAGCTTTATCAGCAGTAAATTTTTCTGCAGTTGGTGCAAAATCCGTAAGCGATCCTCCTCCTGAAGCAGAACTTCCACCTGTATACGTAGTTTCTGTATGTGGAAAATAATCATAATGAAGTGCTTTTTTTGCTTGTTGTCTCCATTCCTGATCAATGATCATATCACGCATTCTTGATGCGATTTTTGGATGAGCAGTCTTATAATTTTCTTCCCATTGATCAATTGCATCCTTATCATCACCAACATGTTTTCGATGATATTCCTGAATAAACTCTCCCCGGGCTTTATCATGAACAGTATCAATCGCACTTCCAATAATGGAATCAGCATTTGGATTATGATCGAATGCAAAAGCAATTTGCTCACGGGAAATTGTTTTTTTCTTCGTTTCAATTTGTTCGTTAAAATACATTTCATAATATTTTTTTGCGAACTCCGTCATGCCGGCTTTTTTTGCAGCACGGGCCAATTGAAGAATATTTGCTCGGCGTTTCTCTGGATCAGGTTCACTCAACAATTTTTGTTGATCTTCAGGTCGGATAAAAGAAATTCCATTCACTGCAAGATCAACACCAGTCGATTTCCCAACTTTTTCCCAAACCTCTTCAATCGTCAGACATTTACCGGATTCCACAATTGCCTGTGCTTTATCCATCCGATCCCACTGTGCTCCAATACTTACTTCTAACTGTTGCCACTGTACCGAACCATTATCACCAGTAATATCACCACGATGTTCTCGAATACCCTGCATCAAATACAAATTCTCTTTGGCATCACTAAATTCACGATTCATAATTCCCTGAAGCATACCTTTGGCGGATGCAACCTGAATCGCTTTTTCTGGATCCCCTGCATATTTATGAAAATAATTAAGAAGCGTTGGTTTTGCAGCTTGCCAGTTTCCACTTTCAAATTGAGCAATCGCGTCATTCCAATCTTTATCTTCTGGCAAATCCATTTCTCGTGTAATTTCAACCGCAATACCTGCAGGAATTGATGCAAACTGTCTGAGCATTCCATCCTTTTTATCTTTTGGGAGTTTTTTAAACTCTTCAGTTGGTTGAATATCCACCACCATTTGTTCACCAACTTTTTTACGTCCAATCGTAAAATACGGCGATTTATTTTCATCCACAAATTTACTCACCATCATATTTTGCTCAATCATCACGCGAACTTGAGCCATATCCTGAAGCTGACTGTTCACCTTTCCACTCAAAGCATCAAACTTTAATTGATATTCGCTCGGAAGAGCAGCGCGATCAACACTTGCCAATTTTCCTTTAATTGCCGCCAGTTTTGAAAGTGCTTTTTGCGAAACAGATCCAATTTGAGGATTATTCAAATCCAAATCTTTCGCATCCAGCATATCTTTTTTAAGCTGCATGGAAGTTTCATAATTTTTTTGAGCCGAATCATCGCCATCCGAATACTCTTTTTCTTGAGCATCAACAATCGCCTTATGTTGATCTCCATCGGCAAACTCCATACCTTTTTCAATTTGTTTAATTTGACTTGTTGATTCCGCAGCCATCGATTGGCAAGAAGCGACTGTTATGCGGTACATAGCCAAAATATCATCAGGAAGCTTACTTTGATCAATTTCAGCAAGAGCGCTCGTCATGTTAAGCGAGCTGGTTTTTGCTTCAACAAAACTTTTCTTCGCATTCTCAAGTTCGGATTTTTGTTGAGTTTCGTCAGTCATTTTTCGTGCACTTTCCAGATAAATTTTCCCGCTTTCCAATGCACTGTGAGTTCCGGAAAGACCAAGCCCATAAGCCGAATTTGCATCACCACGACCTTCGCGGATATTCAAAAACCAACGCACATCTTCAGGCATATTTTTCTTTTTTTCTTCAGTATCGTATTCATACTGTTCAAGATAATGCTTGCGATAATCGGTAATTTTACTGATCGATTGATTGATAGGATTTTTCACAGAATCATAAATTTGCTGATATTCCGCAGAAGGCGGAACCGGATATTTTTCAAATAAATTCATCACCCCATCTTCGCCCAAATACGTAAGCGCAGCCTTTAAAGCTATTTCATAATTCGTCCGATCTTCTGGCGTAAGATTTTCTCCTTTTGCCCGAAGCTCATCCACAATTTGAATTTGAGGAACGCACACTTTTTCATACGTATTTTTTGCAGTATCCAACGTTTCAAAAAACTGAATATCTTCAGGAATTTTTGCGCTCAATTGCGTAATCCGGTCAGCACTTTGGCGAATCGTTGAAAAATCCGGATTTTCGGATTTCTTGGAAAGAATATCTTCCCCACTTTTTGCAGCCTGATCCAAAAGCGTTTTGATCTCAGTTTTACTTTTATCAATTGCAGCTATGGCATCTGGATTCTGAAGTTTTGCAGCTTGAACCAAAACCGTTTGCGTCTGATCAACTTTATCAAAAAACACACCGTGCTTTTCCTGAAGCTCTTTTTCGAGCTGTTCAGCTGTCTTTTTTCCCGTTAATTTATCCAATTTCCCAGCTTTTTGCTGAACATCCGAGATTTGTCCTTGTTCAGGTTTAAATTCAGACATGATTGATGTTTATTTTTAATCTTCAAATTATATCATATTTGAGCTCATTTCTCCACTAAAAAAGCCCTGGCAATACCAAGGCTTTTTTACAATTTTAAGCTCGAACGAACCTTATTTTTTCTCTCCCGGACCATGAGACGAAGTTCCGCCAGAAGCCGGAGGCAATTTGTTCACGGCATCCAGATACTGTTGGTAGGCCGGACCCAATAAATTTTGAATAACCTGCGACATTTGCATGGCCGTATTCAAAGGCAAAAACACACGTGACGTCACAAAACCTTGTTGGCCGGACGGATCACGGACGTAAAACGTTAAACACACATCAGACTGCGTCACAGAAATGAGCACATCCTGAGCATGAACGCCTTTTGCCATTTCATCGTCCATTTGCAAGTTTACCGAAGCTTTTTTTTCATCATTCATACAATAAATTTAACAATTAATTTTTTGTCGCATCGCAACAAATTACATCATTCCCATACCGCCCATTCCTCCCATGCCACCCATTCCTCCTGGCATTCCTCCACCTGCGCCACCTTCAGGTTTTTCTTCAGGAATGTCTGTGATCGCAGCTTCTGTTGTGAGGAAAATTCCGGCAATTGAAGCAGCATTTTGAAGTGCAGAACGAGTCACTTTTTTAGGATCGATGATTCCTGCTTTCACCATATCGACATAATCATCTTTCGCAGCGTCATAACCCATGCCAACTTTCAATTCCATTACTTTGTGAACAACCACAGCACCATCTTTTCCTGCATTCACAGCGATTTGGAATAATGGAGAAGTCAAAGCACGTTTTACAATGCCGATTCCTGTCATTTCATCGTTGTCGCCTTTCATTGAATCCAAAACTTTTGCAGCATGTAAAAGCGCAACTCCACCACCTGGAACAATGCCTTCTTCCACAGCAGCTTTTGTAGCAGAAACCGCATCTTCAATACGAAGTTTCTTTTCTTTCAATTCTGTTTCTGTCGCAGCACCAACTTTGATGACACCAATACCTCCAGCCAATTTGGCCATACGTTCAAGGAGTTTTTCCTTATCAAAATCAGAAGAAGATTTTTCAAGCATCACTTTAATTTCATCCACACGAGCCTGAACATTTTTCTTGTCACCTTTGCCTTCAACGATAATACATTTATCTTTATCAGCAATGACTTTACGGGCTTCACCAAGGTCTGTAAGTTCAACAGTTTCCAATTTCATACCAAGTTCTTCTGTTACTACATTTCCCCCAGTCAAAGCAGCAATATCGCGAAGCATTTCCTTTCGACGATCGCCATAAGCCGGAGCTTTCACAGCCAAAACATTAAAGATGCCACGCAATTTATTCAAAACAAAAGTTGCGAGAGCTTCACCTTCAACATCTTCAGCAATGATCACCAAATCTTTACGGCCTGATTGAGCCAATTTTTCAATGATTGGCAGCAATTCCTGAACAGAAGAAAGTTTTTTGTCCGTGATCAAAATCTTTACATCTTCATACACAGATTCCATCCGACCCGGATCAGTCACCATGTAAGCCGAAAGATAACCATTATCAAACTGCATACCTTTCACCACTTCTTTGCTGAGGCCCATTGCCTGAGATTCTTCAACAGTGATAACACCATCATGACCAACCTCTTCCAAAACATCAGCAATCAATTGACCAACATCAGCATCCTGAGCAGAAATTGTCGCAACCTGCGCAATTTTTTCCTTAGAATCACCAATGTCAGTTTTCATGTTATCCAACTCTTCACAAACTTTTGCTGCAGCCATATCAATACCGCGCTTCAATTGAACCGGATTCGCACCCGCTGTCACATTACGCAAACCTTCAGCAATAATCGCAGCAGCAAGCACTGTTGCAGTTGTTGTACCATCACCCGCAACATCGTTCGTTTTCGTCGCAACCTCCTTTACCAATTGCGCACCCATGTTTTCGTAGGGATCTTTTAAATCAATTTCCTTTGCAATCGTCACACCATCGTTCGTGATCATTGGAGCACCATATTTACGGTCCATAATCACATTGCGACCCTTTGGGCCCAACGTAATTCTCACCGCTTGCGCAAGCTGATTCACTCCAGAAATAATTTTTTGACGGGACGTATCCCCGAAAATAATTTGCTTTGCCATAATGTTAATAAAAAATAAATAATTATAATTTTTTGCTCAGTTCGGAACATCATATAAAATCCCGTCCCGTAACTTTGTTCAGTTGGTTCGCATTATTCAAGAATCGCCAAAACGCGACCAGCATCAATAACATAAAGTTCTTTGCCATCGATCTTCACTTCTGTAGCACCCCAGTCTTCAAGCAAAACAACATCACCAATTTTCACATCCATCGGGATACGTTTGCCATTGGCATCGTACTTCCCTTCTCCAGCGGCAACCACGCGACCCTTTTTAGGCTTACCCTTGGAAACCGTATCAGGAATAATAATTCCAGAAACAGTTGTTTCCATTTCGCTCATCGGTTCAACCACAATGCGGTCTTCCAACGGACGAAGTTTAGATTTTTTATCTGACATATTTAATTTTGGTTAAAAATGTAAAATTTGACTTATATATAAACTGTTTTAAAACTAGCACTCTCATAAAAAGACTGCTAAATAAATAATACCGTTTAGCACCCGAGGTGGTCAAGTGCTAATAAACAAACATCCCTAAAACTTCCCATCCAGCCATTCTTGGTTGTCCACAATGATCCCACCAATAAACTGGGTAAAATGGACATGGGAAGCAGTTGCGATCCCGGTAGAACCCATCAATCCAATGAGGTCTCCTTTTTTGACCGTTTGGCCTGCCTCGGTTTTAAGCGCAGACAAATGTAAATACATTGTAAAAACATTTTGACCATGATCGATCACAATCGTATTGCCGTATGAAGGCGTCCAAGCCGCAAGCGTCACCTTTCCATTATTCGCAGCATGAACCTCCGTGCCTTCTGTGTTCGCGATATCAAATCCAAAATGAGAACCGGAATAAACTCCATTAATATAAAGTTTGTCGCCAAAACCCAATGTTAATTCTCCAATCGCAGGCATGATGAACGGACCTTCCCATAACTGCTGATCATCGGGATTGGCCTTTGCTGCATCAATCAACGCCCACGTATTATCCTCATCAGTTTTACCAAAAAGCGCTGTTTTTTCTTTTGCGAGACGAAATGAAACCGTTGGAAAATTTCTTTTAACAATATTGAGTGGAATAATTTTCTGCTCACCTCCGTTGGAACGAGAAAGAAGGAGCTGAAGATCTTTCGTGCCAAGTGCACTTAATCTGTGAATCCCAACAAACCCACGGAAATAATCACGTTTGCCCAGCGGAATAAAATTTTGAAGAACCGCTGCTCGCGTAAGAACGGTCTTTGCTTCAGAAAAATTAATATCACGATCCGGACGCATCAAACCATCAGGATATCCCTGAAATATTTTTGCGCGAACTGCCTGGTTGATAGAATCATAAAAAACATGACCAACAGGAACATCAGAAAATTGCGCCGCAGTATCAAGAACTTCTTTCGGATCAAAAGCATTCACAAGAATCTTGGCAATCTGACCTCTCGTAATCGTGGTATATGGCCGAAACAAACCATCATCATAACCACTAATAATATGTAAGGCCGCGGCTTTTTGAATAACGCTATAAAAAGGATTATCAGCAGAAACATCAGGAAAATTCTGAACAGATGAAACATCAACCTTACCAAAATCATGATTGGCAAACATCAACTGCAAAAATTCCGCCCGCGAAATCGCTTCATCAAATCCCGGCTCTTGCGAAACGGGATAAAAACGGACACCAGCATTGTCAAAAGTGCCTTTTACACCCGTAAGATCATATTTGGGAATGAGAATTTCAACAGTACTTCCCTGTTGCACATTGCGCGCATCAAACGTTCCAGCATTAGCTACACTCGAAAAAAACAGCACAGGAACAATCATGCTTAAAAGTTTCCATACTTTATATTTCCCGAATTTGCTTGATTCAATTGGTTTCATGACGAAGTGTTAACTTACGTACAATCATATCGCATTTTATTATTTCTACAAATTGTTAACAAAATATTTTGGGCTGCAAACAGTTTGCACATGCCCAAACTTGAGCTATAGTTAAATTATCGTATGAAAAACTATTTTAAAAAACCAATTGTCTTAGGAATCGGATTCACCATGTGTATTTTTTTAGCGTACATCATTGCTGAGTCTCTCATCAAAGACATCAATACGATCAAAGCTCTTCTCCCAATAAGAAACATCCTATTTTTCCCAATGCTCACACTTGTCGAAAATACTTGGTCAATTTATTGCGGCATTGCAAAAATCGGGCTGTTAGATTTCCAAAGATGTGTGACTCCAACAGGGCCAGGGTTCAATATGCCTGACGGACCACCACAATGGTTCGGTTCCCTACTTTTTGAGATCAGCATAGCAATATTGGCCATTTACTACATTTTGATTTTCAAAATTATCCTCACATTAGTTAAAAAATTTAACCCTTCACACAATCAGATATATGATATCTAAAAACTCAATTGCTGTGATATGTATTCTCATGGTCATGTTTTTAATTGCCGTTGATCTAGGATTTTTAAGAGACTTTGGAGGCGATAGCTATTCCGTAATCAAAAATTTATATTGTGTAGCAATAGAACAAAAAACATATGCGCATATTTCACCAGAATCTGTCTATTCTTCCTCAGGAGATTACACAGGAATATACCAGTGTGGTGACGAGTACGATAAAAAACACCCAGCTGGTTAAAACAACTTAATTGCAAAACCCATGAAAATGAAACAATACAGTTCGGTTGAAGAATACGTTGCTGATTTTCCAAAACCAACGCAAAAACTTATTGAACAGCTTCGCGCAACCATCAAAAAAGCTGCACCAAAAGCCGAAGAGGTCATCAGTTACGGCATGCCCGGATACAAACTCAACGGAATGCTTGTTTGGTTCGGCGCCTATGCCAAACACATCGGCTTTTATCCAAAACCTGCAGCGCTCCGCGAATTCGCCAAAGAACTTTCAGAATACAAAATGTCCAAAGGCACGGTTCAATTTCCGCTCGACAAACCGCTTCCTCTTGCTATCATCACGAAAATCGTAAAATTCCGAATCTCAGAAAATTCGAAACTTTAATCAGCTCATCTTGTGAACCTCAGAAACTTTTTAGCATCAACCATAGTTGCCGGCGGAATCATAACCTGCGATCAAAAACCAGAATTTCAAACCGTCAAAGAAACTCCAGCTCCAGACACAACTTCATTTACATGTAATCAGATCAAAGCAGAAATCGACCGCACAATGAAAGTTGGAATTCCCGTACAAATGACCGTATTACCAATAACTGAACCCGTCTACAAAGGCCAGGCAAAAGACAAACTTGAACAAGCCTACAAAGCCAAAGGCTGCAATTAATTCTTATGATTGAATTATGGAAAACTTCACTTTAGACCACGACATCAAAGTTCTTACCGTTACCGCAAAATCTTTTCCCGAAGGCGTAATGGATGCCTTTAACAAAGTCAAAGCTCTTGGCGATTTTTCCAAAGACCGCAACACCTTTGGACTTTCTCGACCAGAAAACGGAGGCGGCATTATTTACAAAGCCGGGGTTGAAGAAAAAAACGAAAGTGAAGGAGAAAAATACGGTTGCGAAACGATCGTTATCAAAAAAGGCGAATACATCAGCGAAACGATTAAAGATTTCATGAAAAACATTTCCAGCATCGGCCAAACTTTTCAGGAAATGATCAAAAGACCAGATATTGATCCCGAAGGTTACTGCGTTGAATGGTACAGCACTGACAGCAAAGACGTTCGTTGCATGGTGAGATTACGATCTTAATTTTCAAACATGTCAGAAATTTCAGAAAAAACCTTACTCTTCTACAAAGTCTCTGATCTTTTAAAACAGATCAGAGCAAAGATTAAACCGTTCACAGAAGCCACTTCTGCAGGATTTGAAACACCTGAAGATTTTTTAACCGAACTAAACGAAGACATCGCAAAAATAGAAACTTGCGACATTTCAACACTCAACAAGATTAACACCGAATTCCTGCCCACCGGAACGTACCAGGAACTTTCGCTTTCCAACGGCTGGGCTGATGAATATTCCGAAATGGCTGATACATTTGACGAATTATATACGGCCATACAGAACCAATAATCGCTCGTCAAAAAATTTCCGTTCAACAAAAATTAAGATATAGTAAATTCATACATCTTCATTAATTTTTATGAACAAAAATTCCATTGGTTGGTTTGAAGTTCCGGTAACAGATATGGAACGCGCCATGAAATTTTATGAAACAGTTTTGGACATCAAAATGGAACGTCACCAAATGGGTCCGCTGGATATGGCTTGGTTTCCAATGTATCCGGACGCTCCAAACGCAGGCGGAAGTTTGGTCAAACATCCCGATTTCTACAAACCTTCAATGGACGGTGTTTTGATTTACTTCACAGCATTTTCCGGAGATTTAAATAACGAACTTGGGAGAGTTGAAGCAGCAGGTGGAAAAATCATTTCTCCTAAAAAAGAAATCTCTCCTGAATATGGCTTCATGGCTCTCGTTCAAGACACAGAAGGCAACCGCATCGCTCTTCATTCCAGAAATAAATAAATCCCCTACCTTACACCAATGACCTTTTTTGAAAAAATCTCGATCGGACTTCAGGTCCTCACATTAGTTGCAGCCAGTTACATTGGCATCACTCAAAACCAAATCAACACCCGCCAGGCAAGCCTTCAAGATTACGTTGCCATTGCAGCTTCTCCAGACAACAGCGGAACCAAAATCACGCTCCTCAACACGGGAAAAGTAAATCTCTACATCACTAAATTTGATGTTGGAGGCCAAGTCACTTCATACGATCGACCACGACTTTTAGCCACCGGAACATTAGATTCTTCCTATTACTGGATCAATCCTCCGGCAACTTTGCCGCTCGATAAAGATTTCGACGTCAAAGTCTACGTCACTGATGAATTTGGAACCAAATGGGTGAGCGAACACGGCGGACAGGTTCACGAAGCAACAACAACAGACAATCAAGGAAAACCCGTCACAAACCGCTATTTAAACATGTGGTCGTACAAAACAGAAAAACAAGATTGGAATTAATCCTTAGCCAAAACTTTTCTGCCGCAATTTAGCCCATATCAAAATCCTGCCATTGATCGCATTTACAACATGCTCTTTTGCGATGACCTGGAAATCTACAAAACTCCAGACATCAATGACAAACATCCTTGGAACATTCTTTTTTCGCCAACCTCAACCCCCGCAGAGCTCCAGGCAATTATTGATCAACCAAATCTAGAAACACGTCCAAAAATTTTGGCGTATCGTAAACTTGCCCAATTGGGACAAAAAATTCCAAACAAAGAAGTGCTAGGAATTATTATTGAACTCGCTTTTGACGGCAGCATGGACACACTTGCAGCTTTCAAAGACGGCACGGCACGCTACATCAATATTTCCGGAAAATTCACCGTGTGGGACACCCAAACAACAGAATCACAGAAAATTATTGAAAAACTTTTTCAAGAAGGCGAAATCGTACGTTCCAAAATCGGCCCCTGGGAAGAACCAAGACTCGCTCCCCCACCCCAAAATGACCTCCGCATCACCCTGTTAGTTTCAGATGGACTCTATTTTGGCCAAGGCGAAAGCACGGTCATGTTCGAAGACCCGATCGGCGCAAAACTCATGGACGAAGCATTCGCGTTAATGCAATTTCTGAGCAAAACAAACGGAGTCTCAATCTAAACTAATCCTTCTTCGTTGCCATCTGAATGGCTTTTTTGCCGGCCATCATGGCTAAAGCACCACCCGGAACAAAGTTCGCAACCTCTTTGGCAAAATCAAAAAGTTCATCGTTCGTAAACGCATGACGCAATTGATCGCTGATTTTTCGGCCTTTGCGAATTTCGCCAGTCACACCGTCAAACTCCACGATCGACTTTTTGTTCTTCGCTTCCCAAAAAAACTCAAACGTATAAATCGGATAAAAGTACAAACTCAGCTCTTCAATTCCGATTTTTTCATCCAAAATCTCGTCGGCTTTAATTGGTTTCACCAGATTATTTAAAATTTTGCGCACAAGGAAGGAAGCCTTCGTTTCAAGGTTCACAACCGGAGTCCCATCTTTCGTCAGCTCATCCGTACTTTGCAGAACTTTCGTTGGAAACTGAAAATATTTTTTCAAATCAATTGGCTGATCCGTTTGCGCATCAACCATAATCTCTTCCTGATATTTTTCACGGCAATGCTCAATCGCCTCAACTTCAAAGGTGTGAGACTTTTTATCAACTTTGTATTCTTTGCCTTCATAGGCCACATCATCAACAACAGTTTCCACTGGAACCTTATATCGTGCGCGACGCTTATATTCAAACGCAGATGTGCCCACAATGTGCCAGAAAGCTTGATAACGTTTTTCTTCGTACGAAATCGTAATATCTTCAGGTTTTGGTTGGAACAAAAACGATTGAACCATGCCCATGGCTTTTATTTTGTAACCATTGGCCTGTTCACGAACCTTTTCCCAACCAAGTGCGTCTTCAATGAGCAAAAGCTTTTCACCCTGAATTTGAATGTTACCAATTCCACCGCCTTTATCAGACATAAGTAAGACTTAAATTAAATTTCACAAAATTAAACAGCAAAGGCTTCGGATCTTGTTTCACGAATCACCGTCACCTTAATTTGACCTGGATATTGAAGATCACGTTCAATCTTACGAGAAATATCATGGCTCAATTTAATTGCGCCAAGATCATCAACTTCGGAAGAAACAAAGATTCGAACTTCAGCACCAGCCTGAATCGCATAACATTTCACAACGCCAGTGAATGACATTGCTGTGTTTTCCAATTCATCCAAACGTTTAATGAATGCATCAAGATTTTCACGATTCGCACCAGGACGAGATTCAGAAATAGCATTCGCAGCCTGAACAATCATTGATTCAAGACTTGCAGTTGAAGGATCACCCATTTCACCTTCAATCGCTCGAGTAACATTGTCAGGAAGACCGAACTTCTTAGCAATATCGCGACCAATCACTGCAGGATTTCCCTGAATTTCATGATCCACAGCTTTTCCAATATCGTGGAGTAAACCAGCTTTACGACAAATATTAATATCTGCACCAAGTTCAGAAGCCAAATTTGCAGCAAGGAAAGAAACTTCCATTGAATGCTTCAAAACGTTTTGACCGTAACTTGTACGGAACTTCAAACGACCAAGCAACTTAATAAGATTTGGATGCAAACCAGCAACACCAGTTTCATACGCAGCTTTTTCACCCAACTCTTTAATCATGTTATTCACTTCTTCTTTCGTCTTTTCTACAGCTTCCTCAATGCGGGCCGGATGAATACGTCCATCAGCAATGAGTTTTTCCAAAGCCATTTTAGCAATATAACGACGAACCAAATCAAAACCGGAAATAACGATAGAACCTGGAGTATCGTCAACAATCACATCAATACCAGTTGCTTCTTCAAACGAATTAATATTACGACCTTCACGACCAATAATACGGCCTTTCAAATCATCACTTGGAAGATTAATAACCGTAACCGTAGATTCTGTCGCTGTTTCAGCAGCATATTTTTGAATCGCATCGGCAAGAATGAACTTCGCTTTTTCCTTTGCGCGATCCAATAATTCTTTTTCCGAACGTTTAATATGTTCAACGATTTCAGCTTTGGAATCCTCTTCAACCTGTTTCAACAAAATCGTTTTCGCTTCTTCACGAGAAAGATTTGCCACTTTTTCAAGCTCAACCGATTGCATGTCATGAATCTTTTGAACCTCTTCGCGAAGCTGTTTAACCGACAAAACCTTGGCATCAAGATCAGTTTTCATTTGATCCGCAGTCTGGTTTTTCTTGTCCAGAACTTCTTCTTTCTCCACTAAACGTTCTTCCATTTTATCCAATTGAGCACGCTTTTTTTCTTCTTCTGCTTTTACTTTTTCGAGCTCTTTGAACGCTTCATTTTTAGCGTCATAAAGAATTTCTTTTGCTTTCGCCTGAGCCTGCTGGAGAGCTTTTTCACCCTGATCGATCGTGTCTTTATTCTTAGTTTCAACCTGTTTTTTTTGAAGAAAATATCCACCGACCGCACCTAGGACTAAAGCTACCAGTGCAAGAATGATTGCTACTGGAGACATATTTATAAAATGAGGGAATAAGTTATCCCAAAAGATTCACCTCATTTCGTATAGCAAAGAGTCCTGCTAAGTTAGCAGTTGAAAACGCGGAAAACGTTGATGATATGCGCTTGGAGAAATCATGGGAATTACTACTCTAATCGGATTTCTGTGACTCCGTGGTAAGGGAAATTTTTTATAGGTGACCTCTTGAGTGATTTGCTAGCGACAGCATAAAACACAGTGTCCTGGCAAGTCAAACCTGCTTTCTCAAGGCTTAGGAAGTCTTGTTGCTAACAAGCCGTTGTGGTTTTAAATTCCGATTGACGAAAAAGGCAAAACATTTCAAAAACGACACATCTTCGCAATCATCAACTTTCATCCCAAATTTTTAGAAAAATTTTAAGAGCTGGTCATCTTCAAAGTGTACGTTAAAAAAACTTTAACCAAACAAAACTATGAAAAATAAAACTTTCATTCTTTTATTATTTTTTGCGGCTGCACAGTTCAGTACGTTATCAATGGCAAATGCCACGGCTCAAGCACAAAGCACAGAAAATCCCGCAACCCCAGAAGTTTTCAATGAACCCGGTGCAAAACTTCTGTTCACAGAAATAAATTTCAAAAACAAAACCAACGATTGGGTCGAATTCTATTACGAATCTCCAACTAAAAAACGCTTCAATCTCAAAAATTTCACCTTCCAAGATGACAACGTTTTCAAAACCATTGGCGCAGATTTCTGGCTGAATTCCGGCGAATACTACGTTTTAGAATTCAAAGACAGCGATCCAGACAACCAAACAAACCGCTTACTCACAACAACCCGCAGTGGCTTAACAGGAACAACTGAACAAATCATCCTCAAAGATCCTTCGGGAAAAATTTTGGATGCCGCATGCTGGTCCAGTGACAAACCAACGAGTGACGAAGTCACTGACATGAAAAATCTTTTCGAAGCCGAAGGCTGGATTTCCGCCGAACCATCAAGCTGTTTTCCAAGCGCCAAAGTCACCACCAACCAAAGCATCGTTCGCATCAATTTCACAGACACCGATTCCGTAAACGACTGGACCTCAACCGATGACATTTCTCCAGGAAAAGCCAATAACGAAGTGAGCACGAGTTCTCCTGATCAAACCAACTCCTCTGCTTCGCCAGCTGCATCTTCTCCATCATCTTCCGGAACATCTTCGCAATCAGCCACAAACTCAACTTCAACCAATTCGGATTCCTCAAGTACAACTACCTCCGCTTCAAATTCCTCAGAAAATCCTGCAAACGCCCCAAGTGGTCTTTCCATCGACGAACTTGCTGCAACTTCACCAACCGCAGCAAAAAGTTCAACCTCCAAAACCACATCAACCAAAGCTTCAACAAGCAAAACAAGTTCCACCAGCAAAAAAGCCACAACAACCAAAAAATCCACATCCAAAAAAACATATAAAAATGGCGACCTCAGTAACGAAGTCATGATTTCCGAAATCTTCCCACATGCCGAAACTGATGATCGCACAAACGAATGGATCGAACTCACAAACACCAGCGACAACGACGTGAATCTTGGCAATTGGCAGCTTGATGATCTGGAAGGCGGCAGCAAACCTTACATCATTCCGGACACCATCACGATTCAAGCGCACACCGCACTTGTCATCAAAGCTCCAGATTCCAAACTTTCGCTCAGCAATACCAAAGATCAAGCCAGACTTTTTGATCCCGAAGGCAAACTTTTACAAACCGTTGATTTTGAAGAAGCACCCAAAAACCAATCGTATGCTGCAATTACCATTCAAAAAGAAGATGGCACGACTGAACAACAATGGCTTTGGGAAACCACACCAACACCCGGACAAATCAATCCTGATTATCACGAAATCACTGGAACCGTGAGTCAGAACCCACAATTTGGAAACCAATATAGTTTTGATATAAAAGATGCCAAGAACCAGAATTACACTATTCTTTTCAATGAAGCCCTTATTGCCGGCCCAATGGCCCAAGCGACCTTTCAAGTAGGAACACCAATCAAAGTCACAGGAATCTTATCTAATGGTACGGAAGAGTCCGAATCAACCCAAGAGCTAGAGGGTCAGCTCACGCAGCAACGCCCGAATCCCCAATCGCAAAGCGAACAAAATTCCACTGGATATAAACTCCTTCTTAAAAAATATGAAGTTCTTGGCGCCGCTCAAACTCCGCAATCCAGCAATGACACGGGCACCTCCCCTTGGATGTTTTTGGGCATGGTTCCACCAGGTGGCGCCGGCTTTTGGTTCGGCCTCAAGAAAATTCGCAAAATCTATGGTAAAATATAAGGAAGAAGCCACAATCATCCACACTCAGCCTAAATAATTATGTATTCACCTGGAATCATTCTCGCCTTCTTTGCCGGAGTTTTGTCCATTGCATCTCCATGCATTTTGCCAATTCTCCCATCTTTTTTGGGATACATCACAGGCATTTCGCTTTCCGACAATTATAAAAATCTCCAAAAAAAAGAAGCCCGCAAAAAACTTCTGCTCAATACACTTATTTTTGGCGTAGGTTTTTGTATTATTTTCCTTTTCTTTGGTGCCGTCATTGGAATTATCGGACAAACTTTGGTCCTCAACCGCCCCATTTTTCAAATTATTGGCGGTATTATTATAATATTTTTTGGTTTGCAACTCACAGGCTTAATCAAAATTAAAAGCCTCATGAAAGAGAAGAAATTTGAGCTCAGCCCAAAATTCAAAAAATTTGAATATCTTCGTTCGTTTATAGCTGGAATGTTTTTTGCCTTTGGCTGGGCTCCTTGTTACGGCCCAATAATTGGAGCCATCTTCACACTAGCTGCAACCCAAGCCAACTTTGGCCAGGCAATTTTACTTTTCGTCTTTTATTCCCTTGGATTCATTATTCCGCTGCTCCTTTTCACTTTTATCATCGCTCAAGCATCGGAAAAAATAAAAAAAATCCAAAAATTTGCACGGTATTCTTCGCTTGTAGCAGGTGGATTCGTCATTTTACTGGGCTTTCTCTTAATGACAAATAACCTAAGCATACTGGTGAATTGGTTAAATTTGTCGTATAATATGAATAACATTTCACTTCTTTAAATCGAAGCTATGAACAACAAAGTAAACCCATGGATGTTGGCAACGATTTTTCTGTTTGGAGCAATCTTAGGATTTTTCGGCGGAAGAATGACCACAAGCCCAACAACTCTTGCCTACAATCCAGCTCTCGTAGCTGACGGAACAGTTGGTGCTGCACAAGGCGGAACAGCAAATACAGTCACTGCTCCTCCAACAACTCTTCAAACAACCCCGTCCAATGATTACAGCAAAGTTACAAAATCTACAGACAGTGATGGACATTTTGCTTTAGGCAACAAAGATGCCAAAGTAAAAATCGTTGAATTTGGTGATTTCCAATGTCCATTCTGCTACCGCTATTTCATTTCTGACTTCGCACAAATTCTCAAAGAATATGTAGTAACTGGAAAAGTATATTACTCTTTCCATAACTACCCACTCAATATTCATCCACAAGCACCAAAGGCTGCAGAAGCTGCACTTTGCGCTGCTGATCAGGATAAATACTGGGAATATCACGACCTTCTTTTTGAAAACCAAAACTTATGGTCAGGAAATGATAACGATGTTCAGGTCTTCTCAACCATTGCACAAGGCGCTGGTTTAGATGGAGCAAAACTTGCGCAATGTATTACGTCTGGAAAATACACAGATACAGTGAACAAAGACATTGCTGCTGGAGATAAGAAAGGAATTTCCGGAACTCCAACCATCTTCATCAATGATCAAAAAGTTGTTGGTGCTCAGGACTACTACACCATCAAACAAACAATCGAAGAAGAACTCGCAAAATAAAGAGTCCAGAATTCAAAAGCACAACAAAGAAAAACCCTGACACTCAGTCAGGGTTTTTTAAATTCCGAATCATAAATCCTCTTCGCAAAATCTTAACTATTTAAGAATGCGATAAAGAATTTCTGCCAACTGCCCACGAGTCAAAAGTGCTGTAGTTACCGTACTTTGATTTAAATTCGGCAACTGTTGAGGATGTGAAATATTGTTCCAAGTAATAAAATTCTTGGTATATGCAGTCCAAACATATTGAGCATACCAAGCTTGTGCATCAATCTGAACCGCAACAACTGGAGACTGAACCAAATTCACATTGTATCCAAGTAAAATAATCTTCAAAGCTTCAACCACGCTCACAGTTTTTCCTGGTCCAAACGTTTTATCATCATAACCTTTCACCAAACCTTTTGCTTCGCCGTAACAAACAAATGGCGCAAACCAATCATCTTGAACATCTTTGAAACAAGAATGATAAATAGCCGGAGTTGGAGAAACTTCCTGAGCTTCAAACAAAAGTTTTAAAAGTTCAGCGCGAGTCACAACACTTTCAGGTTTAAAAGTTCCATCAGTATAACCATTAATAATATGGTGATCTTTTAAATATTGAATCGCTTGAGCATCTGGATGATTTGAATCTACATCTTTAAAAATCGCCGTAGCTGCTTGTGGTTCACTTGTCGCAACTTTTCCAGGAATAATCCCGGTAGCCAAGGCAGAATCATGCAAAAGTGTACGTACAGAAGGGAAAAAGAACATTCCAAAAAGCAACACCACTGATGTCGCAAAGAAAATCGTTCCAAAAACCATGAGTTTATCTTTGTGTAAAAACTTTTCCGTGAATGAAAGACCCTTTTTATTTTTGTTTGCGGCCATAACTTTTTGATAAATTTATATATCAAAAAATTATAACATATTTTACATGTTTAGCAAACACCAAAGCGCAGATTATCTATTAATGCGAACCTGGAGTAAATAAAAATCCGATTCCATAACCCGCAAGTGCAGAAACCATCCCAATAACCGCCATTTGTAAGCCACTTTTTCCCCAATTTCCAATCGTAAGCTTTGCTTTCACCACACCCACCAAAAAAAGCGCGATCGCAGACACAATCAAAGACGTATAAATCCCATTCTGAACCGATAGAAAAAAGAATGGCCACAACGGCACAAAAGAACCAATAGTTGCTGAAATACCAACAATAACTGCAGCGGCCAGAGGACGTTTTTCTTCAACAGGAGACAAATCCAGCTCGTCACGCATCATCGTATCAAGCCAAACTTCCTCGTCAGAAATAATCACTTTCACAATATCTTCCAACAATTTCCCTTTAAAACCTTTTTTACGGTAAATTTCTCGAATTTCTTCTTCTTCAATTTCCGGAACCTCTTTAATTTCTCTTTTCTCACGCGCTCGTTCACTAAAATAAAAATCCCGGGCAGCCAAAGTTGAAGTATAAGCAACCGCAGCCATCGAAATAGATTCAGCAAATGTAGCGGCAAGTCCTCCGGCCAAAATAATACGCGTATCTTGGGAAGCCGCAGCCACACCTAAAATAACGCCGAGCACATTCACGAGCCCGTCCTGACCGCCTAAAATCACATCACTCAAACGATTACTTCGATGATTTTCCTTGGTAAAAGGTTTAATTTCATCTTTATCTTGAGTCATATGCAAAAAATAAAAGGCTATACCACAGTATAGACCAGCATTGAAAGAAAGCCAATTTTTAGCGCTTTAATGTGATCGTATAAAAAATACCGGCTCGTGTATGAGGCCACAAAGGTTTAGGAGAACGAACAAAACCATGATGCTCATAAAAACGAATCGCATCTTTAAATTGATTTGCCGTGGAAAGCCAAATTTCATGATAACCGGCCTTTTGAATAAACTCCAAAGCATGCTTATAAAGTTTTGTCCCCCAACCTTCTGCACGATAATCTTTCAACATATAAAAATGGCGCAACTTACAAACTTTTTCATTAATTTTACTCACAGCAATCGAGCCAATAAATTTTCCATCTTCATTAACCAACAAAAAATACTGGCCGTTTCTTTTCGTATAATATTTTGGAATATCCAAAACATCGCGATCCAGTTCTTTGGAAAAAGCAAAACCAAACTCCTTTAAAATAGTATCATTAAGCTGAATAATAGCCTCCTCATCTCCAGGTTGATACGGACGGATTTTCATCATATGCTGGCAAAAATTACATTAAAGCATCAACTTTTGCCGCCAAAATAAAATCGTTCAAACCAAGTCCGCCAATCGCATGCGTCGTAATCTGCAATCTTACGCGATTATATGTTAAATGAATATCCGGATGATGATCCTCTTTTCGGGCAAGTTCAGCCACTTTATCCACAAATACCATCGATTCATCAAAACTTTTAAATCTAAATTCACGTTCAATCGATTTTTGATGAAGCGTCCATTGAGGAATTTGCGCATGATAAACATGAGCTTCTCTCTTTAATAAAGGCTGAAGTCCGCCATCAAAAGATTCACAATGTTGATCAGCCAACTTTCCAGAAACCACAGGTAACGCAGATTTTTTTGAAGCCTCAGTTGCCATAAAACGATAGAAATAAATTAAAACTGTCTAAAGCTTACTACAAGAAAAAGCCCCTGCAAAGCAGGGGCTTTCATTCTTCACACAAATTAGTCCTTCTTTTGAAACTTCATCGCCTTTTGAATGTACTGATAAAGCTCAGCTGATGGGACACTGTCGCCATGTTGTTCACGGAGTTTGTCTCCTTCTTTTTCCCAAACATTGTTCACACTTTTTTCCATATCAGGTCTGCCACCAGTAAACTCTTTCACCAATTCCATCCATCGTGCAGCCAATTTTTGAACTACTGGATCGGAAGGATCAGTCCCCTTTTCCATTTCAGCTTTAGCCTCAGCAATAAGTTTTGGCCATTCAGCTTCCACTTCTTTAATCCTGTCTGCACCAAGTTCTGCAGCACGTTGTTTCATGAACTCCTGTTGTTCAGGAGAATAATATTGATCAGTCATAGTTGTAAGATAAATAAGTTGTATAAACTCTTGAGGAGCCACCGTTTGATGATTTTTAAGTCGTTCAGCAATCAATTGCAACCGTTCGCTCAATGTTTGTTGCAAAGCAATCTGCTCTTTTAATTGTTGAACATGCCGTGGAATCACCTCAAGCAGCGAAAAATTAGGCTGTTCCAACGAACGTTTGATCTCTTCTAGCGAAAGACCAAGTTGTTGAAGCGATTTAATCAGTTGAAGTTTCACCAGATCATCCGGTGTATAAAGACGATAACCTTTATCACTTCGATGTGACGGTGTCAGCAAACCAAACTCATCATAATGATGAAGGGTCCGAACCGAAACTCCAACTAACTTCGCCAATTCTCCCACTTTCCACAGCGATTGTTGAGCATTCATAATGTCTTCATTGGTAAATAAATTATGGGATGAAGCGTTTGTTGTGGCCACGCAAAATCACCATAAAGCCTCACCCAGCGTGAGGGTCAAGCTTTTTTCTTTGGTTTTAATTTTACTGCTGCTTTATGAATTTTTTTCGCTGTCGTAGCTATTTTTTTCGCAGTTTTTGATGGATATTCAAAATAAAAATACAAAAATACAATAAAGCTTAAAATCGCCGCAAAGAAGCACCAAACCGAAAAACAACTCACGGTATAAAAACGATAAGCAGCAAGTAAAGAAACAAATAAAGCTAAACCAAAAACTTTCACCCAGCGATGACTGGAAAAAGCACAACTCATACATGTAGCCATCAAATACAAAATCCACATAAGCGGCCAAAACGCATCAGGAACAGTATAAACAATACTATTAAACGCAATATGAGAAGTAACATGTTCTGTCGCAATCAAATAAAGTTGGCTCAAACCAACAACCAATCCAATCCCAAAGAAAAACACCAAAATCTTTCTTCTGATTTCATTTTTTTCCAAAAGCATCAGTGAAAAAGGAAGCCACATCGGCCAAAACGCAAAAGCAAAAAAAGCGAACGCATACGTGCCAACCGCATTCATCCAGGACGAACCAAAAGACAACCAAACAAATCCTTCAATAATTTGTTGAACCGCAAAAATTAATGGAATAAGGGCATAAGGAATTTCTGTTCTTTGCTTTACTTGTTTAAGAGTAACGACTCCAATTCCAGTTAACGCAGCTCCGGCAACAAAACTAACAGGCGCGGAAAAACACATAAAAAATTATTATTATTTTGTAATACGATCATGCCAAACCACCAAGGCATCAAGCAACTCTTTTATTTTATCGCGGGTTTTTTGATCCGTTAATTTTCCATTTTGATCAAATTTATCAGCAGCATTCGGAACCATCACTTCTGGTCGATTTAATGCATGCATATTCAAAAATACAAACGTCTGACGAAGATGATATTGAACACGAGCAGTCGCAACCATTCCGCCGGAAGCACCCATAATTGCAGCAGGCTTATCTTCAAAACTATTATCTCCATAAGGACGTGATCCCCAATCGATCGCATTTTTCAAAACTCCCGGAATAGAATAATTATATTCAGGAGTAGCAAACAAAATCGCATCTGCTGCTTTCACTTTTGCTTTAAAATCTGCAACAACTTTTGGCAAATTCATTTCAAAATCCTGATTAAAAAGTGGTAGTTGTCCCACATCCAAAATTTCAATTTCCATTCCTTGAGGCGCAAGTTCTTGCGCAGCAACCAAGAGTCCATGATTAAAAGAACCTTTTCGTAAACTTCCTGTAAATGCAGCAACCTTCATAAAAAATCTGGTTAATAAACACGTTTTGAGTATAAATGAACCAAGTCTTTTTTACAAATGGCAGCCAATATTTACCTATTATAAAACCACGTTCGGATACAAATACGCACTCGCAAAAGAGATCAATAATGTTGCAACAAATAAAACCCCAATGTCCAAAGGAACTTGCGAAGTATTTCCAACCACCAATAGAGCCCGGAGCCCATCAACCATATAACTCAACGGATTAATTTTCGCCACAATCTGTAACCATGGCGGCATAATATCAATCGGATAAATCGCATTTGAAGCAAAAAATAACGGCAACGTAATAACCTGACCAATACCCATAAATCTTTCACGAGTTTTCACAATCGAAGCAATAATCATCGAAAGTGCAGCAAAAAATCCAGCCCCCAACATCACAATGACGACAACTCCCAAGAGCGTCCAAACATTTAACGTCAGTGGGATATTCAAAATATAAGCAAAAATAAACACAATGATCGCCTGTGAAAGTCCGCGAATCCCTGCGGAAATCATCTTCCCCCAAGCCAAGGCCAAACGTGGTGTTGGCGTAACTAAAAACTTCTGCAAGAGTCCCATATCACGTTCCCAAATAATCGAAAGACCGTAAAAAATCGCAATAAACACAACGGATTGCGTCAAAATTCCTGGAGTAATAAATTGCAAGTAGGTTTGTCCATTCGTTGGAATCGCATGAACATTGCTAAGGGCTTCACCAAAAATTCCCAGCCACAAAATCGGTTGAATGGCCCTGGTGATCAATTCCGTTGGATCGTGAAGCAGTTTGACCATCTCCATTTCCGCCATCACATACGTTTTTTTGATGAGTTGTGAAAAATAGTTAGCCATAAAATATTTACACTTAAAAATCTTTTACCCTAAACGTTTTTCGGTCTGACGAGTTCTTCTGATTTCTCTGAAGTTTCCGGATTTTTGAAGATCCGAGCCGGTAAAATGAACAAAAACATCTTCAAGCGAAGCATTGGGACGTTTTGTTTGAGCCTTCAATTCCGTGCTTGTTCCGATAGCTGCAATTTTTCCAGAATTCATAATCGCAATCCGATCACACATATCTTCTGCTTCTTCCATGTGATGCGTTGTGAAAAAAATCGTTGTATGAAAATGATCGCGCAAATCGCGTAAATGTTTCCACACATTTTGACGAGCTACAGGATCAAGTCCGGAAGTCGGTTCATCCAAAAACAACACCACGGGATGATGAATCATGGCTTGTCCGATCTCCAATTTGCGGATCATTCCACCGGAAAACGTGCGAACCAAAGCCTTGGCGTGATCTGTTAAACTCAAAAATTCCAAAACTTCTTTCACATTTTTATCACGTTCATTTTTTGGAATATCATAAAGTTTGGCCATTAACATCAAGTTTTCATAAGCCGTTAACGTCCCATCAACCGAAATAGATTGCGGAACATACCCAATAATTCTGCGGACTTTCGCCGCATCACGGATCAAATCAAACTCCCCGATCGAACCTTCGCCTCCCGTGGGAGATAAAAGCGTAATAAGCATTTTAATCGTTGTTGATTTTCCCGCACCATTTGGACCAAGTAACGCAAAAATTTCTTTTTCCTGAACGGCAAAAGAAATATCATCAACGGCAGCAAAATCGCGAAAACGTTTAACAAGATTTTTTACCTGAAGAATAGTTTGAGGATGTGAAGGCATAACTGTCAGAAGATTATTCTGCAAAATACAACCGGATAGGAAAAACTGAATTGAATGAAATATTTGGCTTGAGAGCCTCGGGCAAAACTGCGCCCGTTGGTAATCACATACTAAACGCCAAGAAAAAAAATATCAAGTTCACAAAAAAATCCGGCGAATCTGAGTCATCAGACAGGCCGGATTTCAATGTTTAAACTTCAACCTTACAACTATTTTGTAAGATTAATAAAAGGAACAGTTCCACCAGAAAGCATTTGCGTTGGAAGTCTGCCATCCCACTTATCAATGGCCTGGAGTTGAACGTAAGCTTCACCACCTTGCTGTTGAATCGCTTGAGCCTGAATTTGAATCGCCTGAGCTTCAGCCTGAGCCTGGTTCACACGTTCTTCAGATTCAATTTTAATACGATCCAAATCATTTTTAGCTTTCAACGCAGATTGTTCAGCAATCTGTTTCTGTTCAATCGCATTTTCATAATCAGCACTGAACGCTTCATTTGTTAAAGCATAATGCTCAACAATCAAATGTTTACCCGCAATTGTTTGGACAAAAGTTGCCTGAATTTCATCCTGAACTTCTCCACGTTTAGAAAGCAATTGTTCAGCAGTATATTTTGCATAAACCTGTTTGATGGAAGCTTCCAAAGATGGATTAATAATTTTTGATTCATATTCAGGACCGATTTCGGAATAGAGCAAACCAACTTCTGCAGGGTCCACATGATATGTAAGTGTACTTTGAACTGTCACAACCTGAAGATCATAAGAATAAGCCTGTGAATCTTGAAGATCTACTTTTTCTGTTTGAACATTCACTGGAACGATGTCTTGCATAAATGGAACACGGAAATGAAGACCTGGATCCATAACCTGTCCATTAAAAGCTCCCCAGTTTAAAACAACGCCTCGTTCTCCTGCGTTAATAACCACCAATGGATTCAAAACCGCCACGGCAAAAACCAGGACGACGATCACCACCCCGGCAACTATAAACTTTTTTTCCAACATAAATAAAATAAATTAAGGATATTTGAGGTAAAAATCTAAAAGGATTGTAACATATTTCTAACTTAACCGTAGAAGTTAGTGAATACTGGCAATTCTTTCATAATGTGATAGGATGCTAAAGTCATATTTTTTAACCTTTTCATTCAATGAAAACGAAAAAAGCACTCGCAGGCGTCCTCAGCGGAAGCATGCTCATGCTGTCATTGCCAATCGCGGTTGGTTTGACAGTAAACACAGGTCTCGCTGACTCAACGACGACCACTCAGGCCTTTACTGATGTGATGTCATCAAACCCAAACTACACGGCCATCAAATATTTGAAGGACCATGGAGTTATCAGTGGTTACCCAGATGGTAGTTTCAAACCAAACCAAACAGTAAATCGTGCTGAAGCTCTCAAGATTATTCTTTTGGGTTCAGGCGTAACTGTTCCAGCTTCAGTAAGCAGCAGTCCATTTGTTGATGTTCCAAGTGCTGATTGGTATGCAACTTACGTTCAAAAAGCTAAAGATCTCGCAGTTGTTGGTGGTTACCCAGATGGTACATTCAAACCAGCACAAACTGTAAACTTGGTTGAAAACCTCAAAATTTTGGAACTCACCCAAAAAACAGATTTGAGCGGAACAACAGTAACTCAAAACCCATATGTTGATGCAATGATGGGTCAATGGTATTCAACTTATGTTCAATTCGCAAAAGATAAAAACATCATTGATGCTGACGCAGCAGGAATGGTTTATCCAGCACAAGGTATGACTCGTGGAAAACTTGCTGAAGCTATGTACCGTTTGATGTACATCAAAGCAAACGCTTTGAACAAATTCGGCGATGCTATCCCAACTCAACAACAGACACAACAAACTCAACAACCTACTCAGCAACAGACTCAACAAACTCAACAGACTCAACAAACTCAGCAAACTCAACAGACTCAGCAAACTCAACAGACTCAGCAGACACAACAAACTCAACAACCTTCAAATGTTTGTGTTAAAACTGGTTACGCAATGGGTGGAGTACCTGCAATGTTGAATGCAGCTGTAGCTGATACAACAGGAACTTCAGTTGTATTGAACTTCACAGGCGGTACAGATGACCAAGTAAATGGTGCCAGCATTTCAGCAGGCGATGCTTGGTTGGTTGACCAAGAAATTATGCTTGTAACTGCATATGACATGAACACAAACACAGCGACAGTTGTTCGTGGTTTTGCAAAAACAACTGCAGCTACTCATTCAGCAGGGGCACAAGTAAACAGATCTACAGTTGCTACAAAAGTTACAACTCTTAACAACGGATCTGTACAATTCGCAAGTGATACAGCTTTCTCAGTTTTAACTGGTGATGAAAACAAGATCATCAATGGTGATGTTGTTGCTCTCGTAAGCACTCCAACAGATCTCGAATATGAAAAAGTTACTGGTTTCAACGCAGGCACAAACTGGTATTCAACTCGTGCTCTCTATGGAACAACAGCAATTGATCATCCAGCTACAACAACTATGGTTGTTCAATTCCCAGCTGCTTGTACATTGAGCTAATCAAAAATCGTTTAAAATAGTTCGTACAAAATATTAAAAGCCCCTCGAAATTTACAAGATTTCTTGGGGCTTTTTGATTTATGACTTATAATAAAAATAATAATCCTTAACCACGAGACTCATGAAAACTCTTATAAAATTTTTGATCGTGGTGGCTCTTTTCGGGGGTGGATGGGGCATCGTTTATCTTATTCTCCATGCACTTCATTAAAATAAAACCGTGTGAAAAAAAAGAATTTGCCCGTCACCATTACCAACCCAGAAGAATCCGCTGAAGAAGCAGGACTTATTTATATACATGATTTTCTTCCAGGAATTCGCAGAAAACGAAATGGTAAAAATTTCCAATACATCGATCCAAAGAAAAAAATTATTAAAGACAAAAAAACATTAGAGCGAATCAAAGCTTTAATCATTCCACCAGCCTGGAAAGATGTCTGGATTTGCACCAAACCAAACGGCCATTTACAAGCCACAGGCCGCGATGCCAAAAACCGCAAACAATACCGTTATCATACCAAATGGAGAGTTGTTCGTGATCAAACCAAGTACGATCGCATGATGGCTTTTGGCGAAGCACTTCCAAAAATTCGCAAACAAGTAAAAAAAGATATCGCATTGCCAGGCATGCCTCGCGAAAAAATTCTGGCAACTGTGATTGAAGTTATGGAAAAAACACTCATCCGTATTGGAAACGAAGAATATGCCAAAGAAAACCATTCTTATGGCCTTACCACGCTTCAAGGCAAACATGTTGATGTTCATGGATCAACTGTCCGTTTCCACTTTAAAGGCAAAAGCGGAGTGAAACATGACATTGCATTGCATGACAAACGCTTAGCCAAAATTATTCAACGTTGTAACGATTTGCCGGGACACGAACTTTTTGAATACCGAGACGAAAACTGGAAAGTTCATTCGATTGGTTCTGCAGATGTAAATAATTATCTTAAAACCATCAGTGGCGATGATTTTACTGCCAAAGATTTCCGCACATGGTATGGAACCGTCTTGGCTGCGGAAGCCTTAAAATCTTTTAAAAAATTCGATTCACAGGCAGAAGCAAAAAAGAACGTCATTCAAGCCATCGAAATGGTCGCAAAAAAATTGGGAAACACCCGTTCCGTTTGCAGAAAATGCTACATCCATCCGGCAATCATGGAATCTTACATGGACCGGACCTTAATCAAAAACCTCAAAGTCCAAATCAAAAGTATGATTTCCAGCAAACTCAAAAGCCTGCGTCCGGAAGAAGCTGCCGTTGTAGCTTTTTTATATCAACGGATGAAAAATAAATAAACGGCGGATGCTATTTCTCTTTACGAAAAACAAATCCAGCTTTTTTCATGGCAGGCTCTAGCATTCCCAAAGCTTTTGGGCCCATCCCATGAAGGTCAGAAATCTCAACTTTTGTATATTTTGCCAATTGAGCCAAATTGGTTATTCCTGCATTCAAAAGCGCCCGTAAAGCCGGCGCTCCAATTTTAGGAGGGAAATCCGCAATCGTTTTTTCTTTATAATATCCGGACCAGCAAAGCGGACAAACTGGGCAATCGCTGCTTTTATAAAATTTATGCCCGCGACTACAAATGTTTAATTTTTTAACCGGTTTTTTCATAACTCAACTGGGATATCAAAATGAAGAACATCTTCGCGTTTGCCTAAAGATTCATAAAGTTTAATGGCTGGTTCATCTTCCAAATCCGCTTGAACATAAATCACATAAGCCTTTCTTGCTTTTGCGATGCGTTGAAGTTCTTGAATCATCGAAGTTGCAATCCCCTTTCTTCGGTGGTTTTCATCAACTGCCAAATCATAAATATAAATTTCCCGGCGATCCTGTTCAAATTTTTCCAATTCATAAGCCGCAATTCCACCAACGACTTCATCGCCATTCATAGCTACCAATGCAATAAAATCAGGTTTTGAAAGAATTTTCTTCAAATAATCATCGCTCGGAACCGCGCTTTGATACGAATCCATATCCTGAAAAGCTTCACCAAAAAGCTTTAAAAGTTTTTTGAGAATTTCCACATCATTTGGACCAAGTTGTTGATAAGAATATTCCATAAAATTCAGCTCAATTACGCCAATTTAAAATTTGGATTATAAATCAAACCAAGCAAATTTCCCCATGGATCTTTTAACGTTGCCACCATAATATTTTCGCCAACATTCATCGGTTTTTCCACTTCCGTCGCACCACATTCCACAAAATATTTATAGGCAGCTTCAATATCTTCAACTCCCCAAAACACAGAAACATTTTCACCAACAGCCACTTTTTCATTCTGCAAACCAAGTTCATATCCACCGATATTAAACCCAACATAAAACGATTCATCAAAATAAGGTTTGGCATTAAACGCTTTGGAATACCATTCTTTAGCCTTTGGTAAATCCGTAACTTTATAAATTGTTGTTCGCAATCCCAAAATAGCAGGTTTCATATCTTAAAAATAAATGTACAATCAACATAACTATAACTTATTTATCATGACTCAACAAAAAATTCTCAAAGAGCTTTCAAATAAAGGTTTCATTGACTACAAACTCCTTGCTCAACCAAAAAATTTTTCTGAATATCCAAAACTTTTAGACAGCTTACTCAAACAATCCGAAGCTTCTTTTAACAAAATCCTCAAACTCAAACCCGATCAAATTAATTTTAAAAATGTCGTTGAAACCTATTTCACCCATGACCGTAATTTAGGTATTCTCTACGGCTTTATCGACAGTTTTGACAGCACAAACAACACCGACCAAACCCGTAAAATCATCGAAACCTTCCAGCCAAAATTGGTAGATTACAATTTCAAAACGAGTCTCAACAAAAACTTTTACCTGCTTCTTAAAAAAGTAAATAAACAAAAATTAGACGCAGAACAAAAACGTTCAGTCGAACTTTTGCTCAGAAACATGAAAATCGCCGGAATCTCTTTGCCCGACGCCAAGCGTAAAATCCTCAAAAAAATCGACCAGGATCTCAGTAAAATTTCTCAAAAATTCCGGAACAATATTATCGACAGCAAAAAACAGTTTTTCTACGAATTCAAAAATTCCGCAGGACTTGAAGAAATGCCAAAAACCGAACTTGAAGCCGCAAAAATGGAAGCTAAACAAAGAAAAAGCAAAGCTGAATACGTGTTCACACTGAGCCCTCCATCAATCCAAGCAATTTTAAAATACTGTTCAGATCGTTCAATTCGCGAAATTTTCTACAAAAAAAATCTCACCACGGCAAGTGAAGGCAAATACGACAATCGCCCATTGGTCCTCAAAATCCTTCAACTTCGTCAGAAAAAGGCCAATCTTTTAGGATGCAAAAATTACGCTGACTATATTTTGCAGGAACGCATGGCGGAGAGCACCAAACAAATCCTCACACTTCTCAACAAAATCGGTACCAAAGCTAAAAAGAAAGCTCGAAATGAAATCAATGAACTTTCAGCTTTTGCCAAACTCAAAAAACTTGAAGAATGGGATGTACCTTACTACAGCGAAAAACTTAAACAACAAAAATTCCAGATCGAAGCCAAAGAACTCAAAAAATATTTCCCGCTCAATAGCGTGACCAAAGGACTTTTCCAAATCATGGGAATTCTCTTTGGATTTGAAATGAAAAAACTCAACACCCAAAGTTATTATCCGGACGTCCAGGTTTTTGAAATGCGCAAAAAAGGTGAACTCCTTGCCTATTACGTTGCTGATTTCACCGCACGTTCAACCAAAAAAAATGGCGCATGGTGCAATCAATTGCGTGCAGGTTTTATTGGTGACAACGGAACATACGAAGTTCCAATCATCATCAACGTCATGAATTTTCCAGATGCCAATGGCAAAGAACCGGCATTATTAAGCCACCGCGACGTTGAAACCATTTTTCACGAATTCGGTCATGCCGTTCACGCCATTTTCAGTTCAAAAACCTACGCCAATTTAAACGGATTCAGTACGGAATGGGATTTTGTGGAATTCCCATCTCAAATCCTGGAAAACTGGTGCTGGGAAATTCCGGCCTTGGAACTTTTTGCCAAGCATTATCAGACAGGAAAGAATATTCCACCAGCAATGATTCAAAAACTCCGCAACAGCAAAAGCTTTATGAGTTGTTCCGCAGTGTTACGCCAATTAGAATTTGGACTTTTAGATTTAAACCTTCACACCAATAAAGTTCCTACTTCCGTAAAAAAACTTGATGAATTCTGCACAAAAATCGTTCAGCAAAATTCAATTCTTACTAAATTTAAAGGCTACAGCATGTACACCGGCTTCGATCACATTTTTGCAGGAGGCTACGCCGCAGGATACTACAGCTACATCTGGGCAGAAATCCTGGAAGCAGACGTCTTCCAGAAAATGAAAAAAGACGGAATCCTCAAACCTAAAACGGGCCAATACTATTTGGAAAAAGTTTTAGAACCGGGCGCAAAAAAGCCGGGAATGGCCATATTTAAAGATTATATGGGCCGAAATCCCGACGTTCAAGCGTTTATTCAAAAACACCGTTTGGAATAAACCTAAAGGTTTAAATTAAGCTTTTTTACCTGGAACATTCACCATCCAGTCGATATTGTATTTGTCAGTAAGTTGACCAAACATATCGCCCCAGAACTCCTTTTTAAGTTCGTGTTTTACTTTGCCGCCTGCACTTAAATCTGCAAAAATCTTTTGCATTTTTGCTTCATCAGAACAAGAAAGTGAAAGTTCAATTTTTTTTGCTTCTGGACTTGCTTGTTCACTATCGCTAGCCATAAGTTCAGCATCGCCGCCTTTCAATGTAGAATGCATAATCATTCCCTTCATATTTTCCGGAGTGTTTGGAACGTTATCAAATGTCATATAATTTACATCGCCACCAAAAACTGATTTATAAAACTCCATTGCTTCACGGCAATTTCCCTTAAAAAAGAGGTACGGATTTAAAACAACTTTTTCCATAAAATTGAGATTAAGTAATTATAAAATTATCATAGAGCAAAAGAAGTGACCGTGTCCAGACAGCAATCAGGGCCATAATTAGCCATTTTTCATGAGTACGCGTTGGGCTTCTTCCATCGAACCAACAAAATTTATCTGCCCGTTTTTATTACTTTCCCAAATAAAATCCTGCAAAGCCTTACTTGGATATTTTGAAAAATCCCCAATAATCGCCAACTCACAATTATAGTTCGAGAACTTCTGAAGAATCTCACCGGCAAGCCCTGTTTTAAGATCAAAAAACTCTGGAGCGAACCCTTCTTCACGAATAATAATTTTGTAAGAACCCATACAAATACTATTTCCAACAATGTCCAAACCATCCTGGGCCGATTTAATTTCGTACTTCTCATTGATGATTTCCGCAAAGGAAACCCCTTCAACCTCTATCACATGAATATTCATACCAAATAATAATGTACTTATAAGCTCACCAGTCAGGTCAAGTACCCTTTCTGGATTTCCTCCGCTATTATAACAAAGGGAAAAAGTGGCACAAATCAGACTTTTTAACTTTACCACGTATGGCTGAACTCAAAACTCAAAAAAATAATGCCAGTGTTCCAGCATTTTTAGATGCAATCGAAGATGAAGAAAAACGTAAAGATTGCAAAGAGCTCATCAAAATCTACAAAGAAGTCACCAAAGAAAAACCTGTGATGTGGGGCACCAGCATCATCGGCTTTGGCAGCTATCACTACAAATCACCAAGCACCAAACGCGAAGGAGACTGGATGCTGACCGGCTTTTCTCCTCGAAAACAAAACATCACGCTCTACATCATGTCCGGGTTCAGCGATCAAAAAAAACTCCTGGAAAAAATCGGAAAACACAAAGTGAGTGGTGGTTCCTGCCTTTACATCAAACGTTTGTCGGACATTGATCGCGAAATATTAAAACAACTCATAAAAAATTCCTTAGAATATTTAAAGGAAAAATATAACTGAAGAGGTATTTGCTTGTGAAAATCTTTGAAAAGAAATCTAACGGACGCCCGCTCACGAAGTAGCTTGAAAGCTTGCTTCGTGAGCGGGGTCCTGGGAGGGCGCTACATGCCGCCGCGCCTGATCGAGCTGGCCGCCGCCGGCCCGGGCGTGGCCAGCGCGCCGCCGACCGCGCGGCTCACCGAGCGCCAGGTGGAGGTGCTGAAGCGCATCGCCAACGGCCAGTCGAACAAGGAGATCG
>Ga0207658_10000086_pt1 | contig 100927 bp, 88 predicted proteins | sample KBSS33metaG_FD_184322 | JGI IMG/M metagenome (GOLD analysis project Ga0207658, IMG submission 184322) | Switchgrass rhizosphere microbial communities from Kellogg Biological Station, Michigan, USA - KBS S3-3 metaG (SPAdes) (version 2) | ecosystem: Host-associated > Plants > Roots > Rhizosphere... | reverse complement strand
AGAAGAAGAAGTTAGAGAAGAAGAAGTTAGAGAAGAAGAAGTTAGAGAAGAAGAAGTTAGAGAAGAAGAAGTTAGAGAAGAAGAAGTTAGAGAAGAAGAAGCTAGTGCGGAGAAAACAGGAAAGAAAAAGGAAATTAATCCTAAGAATAATGTAGTTAACCGAGGCGACATTCCAATAGAAAATCTAATGCCGCCGCCAATGCCCTCTTGGTCGAGTTATAGATTATTAGCCTCAATTGGATTAATCGCTTTACCGGTAGTTGCTGCTGCATGCGTCTGGTGGCACTTTAAGGGATATTTATTAAGAAGAGCTTAAGATGTTTTCATTTCTTATGTTATGCATTTAAAATAAGATACGCTTCTATAAAAGGCATGAGTTGTCCATCGAGGACGTTGTCTGGTTGAGATGACTCGTACAAAGTGCGGTGATCTTTAACCATTTTATAAGGGTGTAGAATATAAGATCTTATTTGTGAACCCCATTCTATTTTTTTCTTTTCGACAAGCAGAGCGTGTCTTGCATCTTGTTCTTCTTTTAAGCGCTGCGCAACTCGAGATCGTAATAATTTCATGGCCGTTTCTCTATTTTGCCCTTGAGAACGTTCGTTTTGGCACTGCGCAATAATGCCAGTGGGAATATGAGTAATGCGAACAGCGGAATCAGTAGTGTTTACATGTTGTCCACCAGCACCACTTGCGCGATAAGTATCTATACGAATGTCGCTTGGGTCGAGCACGGTATCTATTTCTGGAACTTCTGGGGTGACAAGTACGCTGGCAAATGATGTATGTCTTCTTTTATTAGAATCAAAAGGGGATATGCGAACAAGCCTATGTACTCCCTGTTCGCTTTTTAAAAGACCATACGCTTTTTTACCACGCACAAAAAGGGTGGCTGATTTTATACCAGCTTCATCTGCTGCCTGGTAATCTATTATCTGAATAGTGAGTTTCTCTCGTTCACAAAAACGTAAAAACATGCGAAGTAACATGTTGGCCCAATCTTGTGATTCTGTACCGCCAGCGCCAGGGGTAATGGCAAGAAAACATGAAGAGTCATCATTTTCTTTATTAAGGAGCACGTTGATCTTTAATTGTTTAATTGATTGGCATAGGTTGTTGATGTCTATTTCTAATTGGGCTAAAGATTGATTGTCATTTTTGAAAAGATCAAGAAGCTCTGGAATATCTTGTAATGTTTTACTTATATATATGTATTGCTCATGTTCGGTTTTAAGTTGTTGGAGTTCTTTGCCTAAATCAGCGTGTTGCCAAAAATCTGGACGCAAACTTTCTTTTTCTAGAAAAGCAAGGCGCTCAGTTAATTTTGATTGGCTCCAGTATGTTTTAAGAGTTGTGAAATCTGGCTCTATAGTTTTCAACTGATGATATAGTTCATCCAAAAGCATAAAAGTCCTTAAAGTTTTTTATATTTTTTTAAATTTTTTTTAGATAAATTACTTTTTTTTATGAAATTATTTTAACATGGATATTGTTTTGTCACTATATTTTGTGTCTATAGTACGTTTTTTCATTTAAAAAAACTGAACTGAAATGCTCAAATAACGCTTTGGGCTTTACAAAAAAGCATTAAGATTGTTATAATAAATCCTATATATATAAGTCTTTTGCTCGAGTATTTTCATATAGAATTGGTCTCCCTGGGGGTTGTTATTGGTTTTTGGCAATTGAGATGAAATAGCTTTTTTGCTTGAGATAAAAATATTTTAAAAAAAAATAAAAAAAGTGTTGACTTAGTCTTATTAACATGTATAATTTTACTTGAATCGTTAGTTGAAACAAGCGTTTCGAAAGAAGCGCGAATCGAAAAAAACGGTTTGAATTTAAAAAAGATTCTTTGACATTTACTTAAGAAAATAAAAATTTGCCTGAATACTTTAAGTGAAACCCTAGTTAAAATTCTGTGATGAAGAGTTTGATCCTGGCTCAGAATGAACGCTGGCGGCGTGCTTAACACATGCAAGTCGAGCGAAAAAACTTCTTCGGAAGTTAGTAAAGCGGCGGACGAGTGAGTAATACGTAAGAACCTACCCTTTTGTGAAGAATACCTTCGAGAAATTGGGGTTAATACTGCATAAGTCCCTACGGGGAGAAAGGCAACTTTAATGTTGTCGCTGAAGGATGGGCTTGCGGGCTATCAGCTAGTTGGTGAGGTAATGGCTCACCAAGGCTATGACGGCTAACCGGCCTGAGAGGGTGTACGGTCACGTTGGAACTGAGATACGGTCCAAACTCCTACGGGAGGCAGCAGTGAGGAATATTGCGCAATGGGCGAAAGCCTGACGCAGCGACGCCGCGTGGAGGATGAAGGTCTTAGGATCGTAAACTCCTGTCAAATGGGAAGAAAGACCCAGGTATAAGATATATGGGGGATGACGGTACCATTAGAGGAAGCACCGGCTAACTTCGTGCCAGCAGCCGCGGTAATACGAGGGGTGCAAGCGTTATTCGGAATCATTGGGCGTAAAGGGTGTGTAGGTTGTATATTAAGTCTGTTGTTAAATCTTTTGGCTTAACCAAAAAATCGCGATGGAAACTGGTATGCTAGAGGGTGAGAGAGAGGAGTGGAATTCTCGGAGTAGCGGTAAAATGCGTAGATATCGAGAGGAACACCGATGGCGAAAGCAGCTCCTTGGCTCATTCCTGACATTGAAACACGAAAGCGTGGGGAGCAAACAGGATTAGATACCCTGGTAGTCCACGCCGTAAACGATGATCACTAGACGTCAGTCTGGCTTTGCCGGATTGGTGTCGTAGCTAACGCGTTAAGTGATCCGCCTGGGGAGTACGATCGCAAGATTAAAACTTAAAGGAATTGACGGGGGTCCGCACAAGCGGTGGAACATGTGGTTTAATTCGACACTACGCGAGGAACCTTACCTGGGCTTGACATGTTTTTGATCGCTGTAGAAATACAGTTTTCTAGGCTTCGGTTTAGACAATTTCACAGGTGCTGCATGGCTGTCGTCAGCTCGTGTCGTGAGACGTTAGGTTAAGTCCTCTAACGAGCGCAACCCTTGCCATCAGTTGCTACTGCCGTAAGGCAGGCACTCTGGTGGGACTGCCTGGGAAACCAGGAGGAAGGTGGGGACGATGTCAAGTCATCATGGCCCTTATGTCCAGGGCTACACACGTGTTACAATGGTCGGTACAGAGGGTCGCAATACCGTAAGGTGGAGCTAATCCCAGAAAGCCGATCTAAGTTCGGATTGAGGTCTGCAACTCGACCTCATGAAGTTGAAATCGCTAGTAATCGCGTATCAGCAACGACGCGGTGAATACGTTCTCGGACCTTGTACACACCGCCCGTCACGCCATGAAAGCTGTTTGTACCCAAAGTTGTTTTAGCTAACCTGTAAAGGAGGCGAGCAGTTAAGGTATGGATGGTGATTGGGGCGAAGTCGTAACAAGGTAGCCGTAGGAGAACCTGCGGCTGGATCACCTCCTTTCGAGGGAGATTTCAGTCTGTAACTAGTCCTTAGGGATGTTACTAGATTTACATGTTAGGTGTTTTTATAATAAAGAAACAGATAGGGTTTTGTTTAGAGTATTTGGGCATTAAATCCGGCAATGGGCCTATAGCTCAGCTGGTTAGAGCACTCCGCTGATAACGGAGAGGTCAGTCGTTCGAGTCGACTTAGGCCCACCAGTTAAGTTATGGGAAAAGTTTATTTGGTTTGTGTATAAAGGGGATGTAGCTCAGTTGGTAGAGCGTCCGCCTTGCACGCGGAAGGTCAGCGGTTCGATCCCGCTCATCTCCACCAAAAAATTAGTAAATTATTGTTTTCTTGAGTGAATAAGTGAGTGTATTGAAAAAAAATAATTGTGTTCTTTGAAATATACATAAATTAAATGCCAAGTATTAGGGTATTAGTAGTTTTTATTAACTACTAGACTACAAATTTGTAATTAATTAGAAAGGGCATTTGGTGGATGCCTTGGTATTAAGCGGCGATGAAGGAGGTGGATGACTGCCATAAGCTTCGGAGAGCTGTCATTAAGCTTTGACCCGAAGATTTCCGAATGGGGGAACCCGTCTTGGCAAACCCAAGATATTTTTATTTGAATATATAGAATAAAAAGGCGAACGACGTGAACTGAAACATCTAAGTAGCGTCAGGAAAAGAAAACAAAGTGATTCCCTGTGTAGTGGTGAGCGAAAGGGGAAAAGTCTAAACCTAAACTATGTGATAACCTGTATGTGTTGTAGTTTGGGTGTTGTGAGGTGAATATGTTCAAGGTATACAGATCTTGATTTGTAGTTGATTAATATAATAGAACAGCTCTGGAAAGGGCGGCCAAAGAGAGTGACAGCCTCGTACATGAAATATTAGACAAAGCATTAATGTTTATCCTCAAGTACCATGGAGCACGTGAAATTCTGTGGGAATCTGCCCGGACCATCGGGTAAGACTAAATACGTCTTAATGACCGATAGTGAACTAGTACCGTGAGGGAAAGGTGAAAAGTACCCCGGAAGGGGAGTGAAATAGTATTCTGAAACCAAATGTCTATAATCGGTGGAAGCGATATATAAGTATGCGCGACCACGTACCTTTTGCATAATGAGCCAACGAGTTATCGTATATTGCAAGGTTAAGTTTTGAAAGAACGGAGCCGGAGCGAAAGCGAGTCTGAATAGGGCGACTAGTAATATGCGGTAGACCCGAAACCCAGTGAGCTATCCATGTCCAGGATGAAGTCTTAGTAACATGAGATGGAGGTCCGAACCGGTGTAGGTTGAAAACTGCTCGGATGAGGTGTGGATAGGAGTGAAAGGCTAATCAAACTGGGAAATAGCTGGTTCTCCCCGAAATATATTTAGGTATAGCCTTGATGGATTCATATTGGAGGTAAAGCACAGTTGAAATTCTGGGGGCGCAAGCTTACCAGGTTTTTACTAACTCTGAATACCAGTATGTTAGAAGTCAGGAGTCAGACTGTGGGGGATAAGCTTCATAGTCGAGAGGGAAACAGCCCAGATCATCAGTTAAGGTCCCTAAGTATCTACTAAGTGGTAAAAGAAGTGAAAGTGCATAGACAGTCAGGAAGTGGGCTTGGAAGCAGCCATCTTTTAAAGAAAGCGTAACAGCTCACTGATCAAGTATTTTTGCGCTGAAAAACGAACGGGTCTAAGTAGATCACCGAAGCTATGGTTTATTTCAAAATATATTTTTTGATTTAGAGGTAGGGGAGCGTTTCCTGATAGATACAAGCTTAACCGTGAGGATAGGTGCCGTGGATCAGGAAAGTGAGCATGTTGGTATAAGTAACGAAAAAATAGGTGAGATTCCTATTCGCCGAAAACCTAAGGGTTCCGTGAGATCGGTTCATCCACTCAGGGTTAGTCGACCCCTAAGCCGAGGCCAATTGGAGTAGGCGATGGAAAACAGGCTAAATATTCCTGTACCACTTGATAACGTTTGAGCGATGGAGGGACGCAGTAGGGTAGATTGACTTGGTGTTTGGATGCCAAGCTAAGCGCAAAGAGGAGTTTTGTAGGTAAATCCGCAAAGCTGTTATCCTTGAAGCGTTAAGGGCGCCTCAATTCTAAAGAAGAGAGGTGTTCAGTTGACCCCACACTGACTAGAAAATCTTCTAGCGAGTTATTTGAGTGATCGTACCGTAAACTGACACAGGTAGGTGGACTGAGAATGTTCAGGCGTTGAGATAATTATCATTAAGGAACTCGGCAAAATAGCCCCGTAACTTCGGGAGAAGGGGTGCCTAGAATGTTCTTTAAAAAGCATTTTTAGGCTTCAATAAATTGGCCCAACCGACTGTTTAACAAAAACACAGGGCTCTGCGAACTCGTAAGAGGAAGTATAGAGTCTGACGCCTGCCCAGTGCCGGAAGGTTAACAGGAGGGGTTAGCTCTTCGGAGCGAAGCTCTGAATCGAAGCCCCGGTAAACGGCGGCCGTAACTATAACGGTCCTAAGGTAGCGAAGTACCTTGTCGGGTAAATTCCGACCCGCATGAATGGCGTAACGAGTTGGGCGCTGTCTTAATGATACACTCAGTGAATTTGTAGTACCAGTGAAAATGCTGGTTACCCGCGGCAGGACGGAAAGACCCCGTGCACCTTTACTATAGCTTGACATTGTTTTTTGGATTCATTTGTGTAGGATAGGCGGGAGACTGCGAAGCTACGGTGTTAGCTGTAGTGGAGTCATCCTTGAAATACCGCCCTTGTGAATTTGAAGAACTAATTTTGACCCGTAATCCGGGCGAAAAACAGTGTCTGGTGGGTAGTTTGACTGGGGTGGTCGCCTCCCAAATTGTAACGGAGGCGTTCAAAGGTTCCTTCAGGACGAATAGAAATCGTCTTTAGAGCGTAAAAGCATAAAGGAGCTTGACTGCGAGACATACAGGTCGAGCAGGTGCGAAAGCAGGATTTAGTGATCCAGTGGTTCTGAATGGAAGGGCCATTGCTAAACGGATAAAAGGTACGCCGGGGATAACAGGCTGATCTCCTCCAAGAGTCCATATCGACGAGGAGGTTTGGCACCTCGATGTCGGCTCATCGCATCCTGGGGCTGAAGAAGGTCCCAAGGGTTTGGCTGTTCGCCAATTAAAGCGGTACGCGAGCTGGGTTCAGAACGTCGTAAGACAGTTCGGTCCTTATCCGCCGTGGGCGTAGGGTATTTGAGAAGGCTTGTTCCTAGTACGAGAGGACCGGGATGAGTAAGCCTCTGGTGTTCCAGTTGTTCCCCAAGAGCAACGCTGGGTAGCTAAGCTTATTAGAGATAACTGCTGAAAGCATCTAAGTAGGAAGCTCGCTTCAAGATTAGATACCCCGTACTATATGAAGTAAATGCATACATTTCGGTGTATAATTTTATGGAATTAGTACATTAATAAGGCTCCTTGAAGACTACAAGGTTGATAGGCTGGGTGTGTAAGCACAGTAATGTGTTCAGCTGACCAGTACTAATAGGCCGAAAGTTTTAATTGCTATTTTAATATTGATATTTAATTTATGTATATTTCAGAGAGCAGAATTGAAAAAATTTGAAAAATTTTCTTGGTAATTCAAGATAAAAACTTTCTGGTGCATATAGTTGAGGGGAAACACCCGTTCCCATTTCGAATACGGAAGTAAAGTCCTCAACGCTGATGATACTTGGTTGGTAACGGCCTGGGAAAGTAAGTTGTGCCAGATTTAATTTAGAGGTCTTAGAGAAATCTAGGGCCTCTTTTTTTTGCCTATTTTTTATTATATTGTACTCATTATCTTTATGGTCAATTTCAATTCAGCTGATTGTAGTGAATAAATCGCTACGGCCTTAATGCCATTTCATAACAAAATTAGATATTATATTGTGTTTGTGGTATAATAGAAATTAATTGATGGCTGATTTATATATTTTAGTATAAAAAATAATAGGATCATATGAATAAAATAGTATTACTGATGTTGTTTTTAAGTGGATCAATAATTTTAGAAACAGCAATAATGCAATGTCAAGGCAACGAAAAATGTTTAAATGCTGAAAAGTCTTTAAAGGCTTTTGGATTACAAGATATCCGGAGTGTGCAATTTAGGCTGGTAGATAGGATGGCAGGTAGCTTTTTTACGATTAGTCCAGAAGTGACATTTGTGCATGTTCAAGAAATGATTGGAGATGTTTTTGGACCAAAATATAAAAATGTAGCATTATTTGGCCAGCCTCGTTTAGACCCAGATTCACGGGTAGCTATAAAAAATGGTCATGATTTTGTTGCTTTTCTTAATAATGAAATTGACGCTCTAATTCTTGTTTTTAAGCAATAAGCTTTAGTCGTAGTTGTTTTGTTAGTGGTATGGGAATAGGGCTACTTTGTTTGGGTGCTTATGCCATTGATAAAATTATTAAAATAGCGGAAATGGGATAACGGCGTTATAAAACTTTAGCAAGAAGAATTGCGTGTGAGTCCTATTGTTCATGTACTCTGGCTGCAAGTAATAGATTTATAATTATTTTACGGTTATCGCTTTCAAGAGTTTTTGCATGTTCTAATGCTGTTTTTCCATCTTTATCTCGTATATTAACATTAGCTCCAGCTTTAAGTAATAATTCTACAATTACATTCGCATTATTGTCTTTGTCTTTATTTAGCATAGCTTGGATTAACGCTGTTTCTCCATTTTTATTTTGTATATTTATATCAGCTCCAGCAGCAAGTAATAGACGTACAATTTTATCATAGCCACGAGCAGCGGCATCTATTAAAGTTGTGTTCCCATCACTATCTAGCATGTTTACATCAGCGCTAGCTTTGAGCAATGATTTTACTGTTACAGTATCACCGTTAAAAACTGCTTCTGATAAAGTTGTAGGCTTTTTTTTATTTTGCATATTTATGTAGTCCTGTACGATATCTTTCTGTTTTTGATTTTTGTATTTTGGAGAACACATTTATTTTATAAGCCACGTTTTTTCCACCATTCATCAGTCATAAATTCTTGTGGAATTCGTTTTTTTTGTTTTGTATCGTAAGGATTAGTAATGCCATATTCTTCCTCAAGTATCTCGAAGCGTTCGACAACGAGGTCTTTAGGCAATTTAGTGCCACAGTAAGGGCAAAAATAGACGTTGTAACATGGCCATACCACATTTTTTTTAATAAGTGACATTGGGGCACTCATTGTATAGTAACGATCATACGCATTATACGAAAAAGGACAATCTCGGTCTTCAAGCCACAAACGCATTGCATCGCAACAAAAATCGTTATTCATTGTATCCAAATTTTAATTTATCGTATCTATTGTATGATATATTTTATTACTCATGAGCTCCAGCTTTGAGCAATAGACGTACAATTATTTTACTGATGCTACTTTCAAGATTTTTTTTAGCATAGTCTAAAGCGGTAAATCCATTTTTATTTCGTATATTTACATTTGCTCCATTTGCAAGTAATAATTGCACGACGGTATCTCTACCATAGTCAGTTGCATATATTAAAATAGTATTGCCATCATTATCTTGTTTATTTATATCAGCCTTAGTGCTTGCTTTAAGCAATGCTTCTACAATTACATATTTACCATATTTAGCTGCATGCATTAAAGCTGTTTCTCCACTTTTATCTTGTATGGTTACCTTAGCTTTAGCCTTAAGCAATAGTTTTGCGACTTCATCTTTGCTGTGCAAAGCGGCCTCCATTAAAGCTGTAGAACCGTTTTCATTTTGTATGTTTACATCTGCTCCAGCTGTAAGCAATAAACTTATAATTTCATCATAGCCACGAGTAGCGGCATTGATTAACGCTGTATTTCCATCGTTATCCAGCATATTAACGTCGGCACCAGTTTCAAGTAATAATTTTACCATCTCAATTTCATTGCTGTTAGCGGCGTATATTAAAGTGGTAGATTCAAATTTATTTTGCATATTTACATTAGCCTTTGTGTTTATGCATATATAATCGGGCTATTTATCTAAGTTTTGCTATATGATACAGTAGTATAGTTAGTTTAATGATATTTTTTCTGATTTGTTAAGTTTTTTTTAAATTAAATTTTTGTTAGATTTATAAATTTGTTAGGGCAAAAGAATGAAAAAAAATATTTCAGCTTTTGGCGTTTTTAGCACACTGATTTTTGTGGGAGTAATGGGTTTTTTGATTATGAAACTTATTGCATGGCCGTATTATATTGCCGGCGACTGTATGGAACCAGTAGTTAAAGATGGTAGTTATGCTTTTGTGAATCGAGTAGCGCCATATGTACGAGAACATAAAATAGGTGATATTATTGTATTCACTTATGAAGAAAAACCTTGGATCGCTCGTGTTGTTGCTTTAGAAAATGATACAATTCATATTGCTAATGGAATTATCAAAGTTAATGGAGTACCACTTCAAGACTTAGTACAAAGAAATTGGACTGATTGGGAATATGGTTCCTATGCAATAAATGAGTTATATCAGGTACCGGCAAATCATGTTTACGTACTTTCTGATAATCTTGCAGCACATCATGATGATAGCCGTGTTTTTGGACCTATATCAAAAAAAATTATTTTTGGTGCAGTATGGTAAAGAGTTGGTAGTTGCTATTTTTTTTGGCTTACATTATTCACCTTTGAGTCGATAAACTTGCAATTATTTTACGAATATTGATTTCAAGAGCTTTGGCGATCTCTAAAGCTGTTTTTTTATTTTCATTTTTCAGACTTATATCAGCTTTCGCTTTAAGAAGTAGGTCTACAATTTTATCATTACCCTGTTTTGTTGCATGCATTAAAGCTGTATTGCCCCAGCAGTCTTGTTCATTAACATCGGCCTTAGCTTTGATAAGTAGTTTTACAATTTTTTCTTTACCAAGTTTTATTGCGAGCATTAACGGGGTACGTCCATTATTGTCATCATTATCTGCGTCAGCACCAGCTTCAAGAAGTAACCTTACAATGGTAACATCTCTATTTTTACGAGATTTTTCATCAAGTATAGTGAGCATTAAGGCTGTCTCTTCTCTATCATTTCTTGTGTTTACATCAGCACCCGCTTCAATTAATAATTGTACTGCTTTATCGCTATCAGTCATTGCTGCATGCATTAGAGCAGTGTTGTTATTTTTGTCTTTTATGTGTACATCAGCACCAGCTTCAATGAGTTCTTTTATATCGGAATCATTCCAAACTTTATGCATTAAAGCCGTTTTTCCATTTTCATCTTGTGCATCTGTATCAGCGCCAGCTTTAAGCAATAGAGGTACAATGGTATCATTATGATGATCATGCATTAAAGCGGTGAGACCTGTATGATTGTGGAGGTTTACATTAGCTCCAGCTTTAATTAAGATTTTTGCAATGACAGGATTTTCTGTATCCATTAAAGCGGTACATCCATTTTTGTCTCGCAGGTCTAGATCGGCTTTGGCTTTAATCAATAATTTTGCAATTACATCGTTAGTATACATTAGAGCAGTATATCCATCTTTATCTTGTAGATTTACATCAGCACCAGCTTCAAGTAACGATCGTACAATAGTAGTATCTTTATGGTAAAGAGTAGCCTCCTTTAGGGCAGTTCTTCCATTTTTGTTTTGGATATTAACAGCGGCTTTATTTTTGAGCAATAGGTCTACAATAGCATAACTTTTTGCCGCTATTAAATTGGTGCGTTTTTTTGTTTTCGCATCATTTTTTCTTTTAAGCCATAGGCGAACAATTATGTCATGACCATATCGAGCTGCATTTATTAAAGCAGTATTGCCATTTTTGTCTTGTTTATTTATATCAGCTCCGGCTTTGAGTAATGATTTAACAGATGTAATATTGCCAGCTAAAGCAGCTTCTGGCAAAGTTTTAAATTTTTTTTTATTTTGCATGTGGGCACCTAATTTATTATATCCAATCTATAATATCTCTCGTTTTAGCGAGATTTATTTTATCTTGATTTCTTGTTCCATCCATATTTAGAATTGTACGCAATGTTCGTCCAAGTTTGTCGAATACTTCTATATGGTCATAGTGTTTTTTATCAAGATAAAGCCAGTCGCCTTTTTGAATGCCAAATTCTACAATGTCTTTGATTGCTCTATACATTATACAATAATTTTCAAAAAGACGGGTGGTTTTTACTAGAGCAGCTTCTAGTATTTTTCCTATAGGAGCTTTTTTAAATACCTCCTTCATGCTTGCATATTTAACTGTGCAGCGAGGTTTTTCGGGCTCATCATTTTTATTATCATTATTTTTTTTGTCTTTTGATTTTTTACTATCTTTGTATTTTTGCTTAAATTTTTCTTGTCGTTTTTTCAATTCAAATAGTCTGGTTTTTCTTTTTTCTTCGTATTGTCTTTCAAAGGTGGTTTGGATTTGAGGAAAAACGCGATTAGGATAGATGCCATTATCTGTAAAGTATCGTTCATCTATTTCAATATTACGTACAATTCTTTTATGCTCTTGGTTCATCCATTCTTCATTTTCTCTAATAAAGGAAGGCGTTTTTTTTAGTAGTTCTTGTATGGGTATAGTTTGAATTAAGTATGGTTTGGCGAGTTGGCTTTGGTAGAATTTAAAAATTACTTTAAGTTCTTCAAGACGATTTTGGGCTTTTTGAAGTGAATAATAATCATATAAATCATGCTCATAGTGCAGCAAACCAATATTGATAGGAATTTCTCCTTCTTGCCGCATAATATCCCATTCGTCTATGAACTTTTTAGTAACTACTTTTGTTTGTGAATGGTCTTCCTGTGCTTGTTTTACGTTTTCGATAACTTCATTAAGATGAAGGGCAATCATAAGATGCAGATTGTCAATCTCTTCTTCAATCATGTTTAAATACATGTCTCGAGCTGTGCGTAATTTTTCATATTGATCTTCGGACAAGTGCATTTCATTCATAAGTATAAGATCTGCAGCATTGGTTATGTGAAGGAATGTTTGTTCTTTAAAAAATAATGACGTGAAATTTATTCCGCGATTATAAGTTCCGCTGATTGATAGTAGTCCATTTTTAATTGTTAAAAATTCATTGTATATATTTTCTAGTTCTTGTTTTCTTTTGCCAAAATATTCCTGTTCTGCGGTTCGTGCTTTTTGGCATAATTTGTTTTCGTCAAAATCATCATCATCGAATGCTTCTTGTTGGGAATAATAATTTTTTAATGCTTGATATGAAATTGTTACAAGTGGTATTGTGGCTTGTATTGTTGAAATAACAGCAGATGAAATAGAAAAATTTTCCAAGGCAATGCTTAGCGTGCCCAAAGCAACAGCTTCTGCATTATGTACTATTAGGTCATGTGTTGTTACGCAAAACAGGTGATCTTCAACGGTAATTGCATGTAAACAAGTTGAATTTTCAACAAATTCAATGTTATATATGTTTCTGAAACTATCTTGAGTTGTGGTAATGTTGTCAGTTTCAGTTATTAGTTGGCAATTTGATGATTGAGTATGAAATAACTGATGCGTACCAAAACCAACCTGCTCATCGTTAATTTTTATTGTCCAATAATGTGGGACACATCTAAGTACCATCGCTTCAATTTTTTTGGGTTGATTGTGAGCATCGAGAATGCAGTCTCCAATGCGCAGGGTTTCAATGGGTTTATACCCTGATGGTGTTTTCACTAATGTTCCTGCACAAAAACCATCGTGATTTTTTTCGCCCAAAAACTCATGGTTGCTTTTTGATGCTGTAGATTGATTGTTACAGGGAAGGGTTTTTTTGGTGGCAAAAAGAGAATATGATAAATTAATCATTACAAGAAAAAAAATAGTCGTATTGTTCATTGCTGTCCTTTTTTAAAAACAAAGCTTATTGATACAGCATACTATATAAAAACAAGAGTTTGATCAAGGCGAAATTTAGTATGTTTGTTGCTTTAAAATGATAAAAAGAAGAGGGCAGGGGCAATCCTGCCTTGCCGGCGGTAGAGGCAATGGGGAGTGTAGATAGGGCGACTACTATTTGACAATGCTGTTCTACTGTATTATCATGATAGTACGGTGCGACGGCATATAGTTTTAAGAAATGAAAGGGAGGCCATGGAATACGATCATAAAAATGAGAATGACAATTTAGTTGTTCATGAACTTTATGAGGCATTATTGATGCTTAAAACCCCTGAAGAAGTAGATCGATTTTTAAAAGATTTGTGTACTCCTCAGGAAATTAAAGATATTGCAGAAAGATGGCGCGTATGTAGGATTTTGGATCAAGACGAGTTGTCTTATCGTGAAATTAATGCGCTGACAGGAGCAAGTTTAGCCACTATTGGTAGAGTGGCAAGATTTTTAAAAACAGAACCTCATCACGGCTATCGGCTCATTTTGAAGCGAATGCAAAAAAAGAAATTAAAAACGTAATTTAATTGAAAGTATTGTTTATGAGAAATCAAAAAATAATAATTAGCTTGGTATTATTGGCAACAAGCATTGTGGGTTATCTGCTTTTTACGCAAAAAAGTAGTTTACGAAATTCCAATGAACTGATTATTGGTACTGCGACAGGATATGCGCCTTGGGTAAGTATTAACCCACAAGGTGATTATGAAGGTTTTGATATTGATATTGCAAATGCGCTCAGCAAACAGATGGGGAAAAAGCTAGCACTCAAAGATCTTGGAAGTATGACATCACTTTTTACCGCACTTGAACAAGGCAAGATTGATGCAATTATTTGGGGCATGTCTATTACTCAAGATCGTTTAAAAAAGGTTGCCATGATCAATTATCAGGGTGAGCGAATAACGTCGTATCCATTGATTTTTTGGAAAACTATTCCTGCAGGAATTAAATCTATTAGTGATATGAATGACAAAACAATTTGTGTTGAACCAGCCTCTCACCAAGCAGATGTATTGGATAAATATTATAGCTCTATCGATTGGCTATTGACTGAAAGAGTGGATGATGCACTTTTAAATATTCAGTATGGCAAAGCTGATGTAGCATTTGTTGAACCAGCAATTGCTCAAAAATTTAAAAATAAATTTCCAGAAATTCAGTCCTTAGATGTACCGCTCGATCTAGCTGATCAAGTTGCCGGTGTTGGCATTGTCATTAAACAAAACAATACAGAGATGATTATGGAGATTACAAAAGCTGTTGCGACATTGAAAGAAAGCGGTGTTATTGCACAGCTTGAGCAAAAATGGAATCTGGTATCATGAGCTTAATTTCATACATTCCATTGTTGCTGCAGGGCACTTTAATGACGCTTTGCTCTTGGCTTGTTGCCGGTAGCATTAGTTTTATTGTTGGTATTTGTGTTGGCATCATAAGCTGCAATTACCTAGCATCATCCCGATCAATAATGATTGTTAGGATCTATACATTCATTGCCAAAGGCATTCCAGCTTATGTGCAAATACTTATCGCTTATTTTGTTATTCCAGCTCTTTTGGGGATTAATATTTCTGGAATAATTGCGGCAACATTGGCGCTTGCATTTTGTTCAAGTGGGTATATCACAGAAATTATTAGATCAGGAATTAATATAATTTCATCTGGGCAATGGGATGCTTGTTTTGTACTTGGATATTCTATGAGGGCAACATTGTTGCGTGTAATTTTACCGCAAGCATTACGCAATGTTGCACCGTCTTTGCTTGGTGAGTTTGAGCAACTTTTAAAAAGCAGCTCGCTTCTTGCAACCATTGGGATCACCGAGCTTACCAGAGCAGGAATGAATATCATTTCACGTGAGTTAAATCCTATACCGGTTTATTTGCTTATAGCATGTATTTACTTATTATTTTCAGCTGTATTACAGCTGGTTATTGTTATGATTGAAAAACGCAAGGGTATGCTATGACAATCACAATTCTTGATAATGTAAGCGTAAAATTACAAACTAAAACAGTTTTAAAATCAGTTTCGTGTAGTTTATTGCCTGGTAGAATCACCACTTTCATTGGTAAAAGTGGTGCAGGAAAAACAACGATACTCAAAGCTATTGCAGGTCTCAATACTATTTCAGATGGTTTTATTGTTGTGAGCGGTCAACAGCTGAAAATGTTGTCATCGAAAAAAAGGTCGCAAGAGATTGGCTATGTGTTTCAAGATTTTAATCTCTTTCCACATATGTCGGTATTGCAAAATTGCATAGATCCACTTTTAGTTCATGGAATGACAACTGATTTAGCACAAAAACAAGCTCAGAATATTTTACAACAGCTTGAGATGCAAGAGTTTGTTGATGCATATCCATCTCAACTTTCAGGGGGACAAAAACAACGTGTTGCAATAGCAAGAGCATTGTGTTTGCAACCTAAGATTTTTTTGCTAGATGAACCAACAGCTTCGCTTGATCCGATTAACACAGATATTCTTGTTGATATTTTGAAAAAGTTGGTCAGTCGTGGTTTAACTATTGGTGTTTCAAGTCAAGACATGAGTTTTGTACGTAAAATTTTTGATCGAGTTTATTATGTTCAGGCTGGTGAAATTGTAGAATTTTGTGATGGAATAGATAATTTAAACACTTGTCCATTGATTATGTCATTTTTATAGAGAGGGTGATTTTTTTTCCAGTATCAAGAAAAAGAATGAAATTAGGAGTTTTTTGGGATATAAAAATTTGTAAAAGTTGTTAGTATGGTAAAGAGTATTTTATTATATTTATAGTTTGTTTTTTAAGTTAATAAAATAACTGGTATAAAAATTATTATTTGGAGGATTTTATGTCTCAGACTCAGTTAATTCCTATAGGGGTTGAAGATTATAAAGAAATTATCGATAATAAAAATGTATATGTTGATAAAACATTGTTAATTAAAGAATTTTGGCAAGATGGAGGTAAGGTTATTTTAACCCCTCGGCCACGACGATTTGGCAAAACATTAAATCTTTCAATGCTCAAATATTTTTTTGAAAAAACAAATCAAGACACCTCAGATCTTTTTAAGAATACAAATATATGGAAAGACCCTGAATACCAAGCTTTGCAGGGACAATATCCGGTTATTTTTCTCACATTCAAAGACATTAAAGCTGGTTCATGGGAATCGGCTTTTGCAGAATTTGTAAGTCTTTTGCTTAAGAATATAGAAAAACTACTTAGTCCAATTTATGTGTCTTTAACTCTATCAGAACAAAAATGGTATACGCGTTTGTTAGAAGGAAGCGCAACAGAAACTGATTATACGGATAGCCTTTTTCATGCAACTACTATTTTAGAGCGGCATTATCAAAAAAAAGTTATTGTTTTAATTGATGAATATGATGCCCCCATAATAAAAGCATATCTTAATAATTATTATGAAAAAATGATAGAATTTATAGATAATTTACTTTCTAAAGTATTAAAAACAAATCCTGCGCTTCAAAAAGGTTTTTTAACCGGAATTAGTCGCATAGCTAAAGAAGGTATTTTTTCAGGCCTTAATCATCTTTCTGTATATACCATATTAAATGTTGAATATGCTGATAAATTTGGCTTTACCCAAAAAGAAGTAGATCAATTATTAACTAATTATAATCTTACGGATAAACGAGACGAAATTAAAAATTGGTATGATGGCTATAGATTTGGTGATATCAATGTTTATAATCCTTGGTCATTGCTTAAGTGTATAAAACATAATGGGGATTTTAATACGTATTGGGTAAATACGAGCAATAATGATCTTATTAGGGATCTGATTGCCAGATCAGGACAAGCAATTAAAGATGATATAGAGATTTTATTGCAAGGAAAAGAAATTGTCGACAAAGAAATAGACGAGGGTATTACTTTACGAGATCTTAAGAATAATATTCAGAACGTTCAAGGATTTTGGAGTATATTTCTTTTTACTGGTTATCTCACTGCGACATCGCGCATATTTAAAAATAGACGATATTTTTATACTCTTGCATTACCCAATGAAGAAATAACATTATTATATGAAAAATTAATTACCGAAGCTATAAATCAAACATTAATATCTGGTCAACTAGTTGAGCTATTTACTGCGTTTATGACAGGCGATCAATATCAATTAACCATTCTATTACAAGAGTTTATTGTATATAGTTGCAGCACTTATGACTTTCCAAGCAATGATCCTGAGCGGAGTATTCATATGCTTGTTTTGGGATTGCTTGCAGGTCTTTCAGATCGCTACATGATTAAATCTAATCGTGAATCAGGCCATGGACGTTACGATATTATGCTCATATCACGAACACCACAAGATCCTGGGATTGTAATTGAATTTAAAAGAGCGAAAAGTGAAGATAAAATAGAGCTGGCATTGAAAGCACAAGAAGCGTTAGAGCAGATTAGAGATAAATCTTATGTAACGGATATAAGAGGTTCTGGTTATTGTGGCCCCGTTTTTTGTTATGGTATTGCTGTATTTCATAAGCATGTAGTGATTAACATGGAAGTTGTACGAGAATAATAAATAAATACGTTTGTTAGCTTGTATTATTAATTATGTCCTTTTAAAGCCTATCTTATTCCAGCAAAAATATACAGTTGCAGCTATTAAAGTTGCTACTCCAATGGAAATTGCTATTCTGGTACCAGGGAAAGAAGACCAAAGTGATGGATTTTGGTTTGCCAATGGAACTTCTGGAGCTCGTCGTTGTTTTGCTGGATTAGCTGCCCCACTTGGAGCTGCGGCAAGCGCTGGGTTTGAAGTTTTGAGCGTCGCAACGTCATCGGGTTTTTGACCGGCTTGTGGCGCTGCAGTGCCATGACTATGTGTTCTTTGGTTTAGTTGTGCATTCAATAATTTTTTATTTTGCTCATCTCTCTTGACTAGAGTTGCATCGGATAATAAAGATCGCATAGCCAGGTTATTTGATGCAAACGTTAAAGCTGTTTTGCCGTCCAGATTCGTTAACTCAAAATTAGCTCCAGCAGTAAGTAATGATTTCACAATAGCATATTGGTTGTTTACAACTGCAAGCATTAAAGCTGTATCTCCGTTTTCATCTTGCATATCAATATTAACTTTAGCATCAATCAATACCTGAACAAGATCATGTTTGTTTTCTGAAACTGCAATCATTAAAGCCGTATAATCATTGAAATCGTGTTGCTCATTTTTATTAACTTTAGCTTTAAGTAGTTCCTGCGCAGCATTTTTATTTCCATATTCAGCAGCAAGCATTAAAGTGGTCATTCCTCTACCGTCTTTTTCATGAACGTTAGCACCATTTTCAATTAGTACAGGTATAACTTTATTGTTTTCATTTTTACAATATTGAATTGCTTTCATTAATGGTGTTTTTTTGAGTTCATCAGCAAAATTTATACTTTCCTGAGCCCCATGAGCAAGCAATAACTGTAGAACTTCTATATTATTAACTTCTACTGCCTCCATTAAAGCTGTACATTTGCCATCATCTTGAGCATTTATTGTTGCTATAGCTCCAGCTTTAAGTAGTGCTTCTACCATGCCTACAGTTCCGAATCTAGCTGCGGCCATTAAAACTGTACGATTAAATGATCCACTTGGCTCATTTACGAATTTTTTAGCCCCTCCATCAAGCAATAGCTGCACAGATTTTACATTGCCAGATCTAACGGCACTCATTAAAATTTTCGCATTAACATCAGCCCCAGCATCAATGAATAGCTTTACAAGTTTATCATTTTCAAGTGCAAACGTTAAAGGTGTGTGATTATCAATATTTGCTACATTTATAGATTCTCCAGCTCCGGCAGCAAGCAATGTCTGCACAACTTCTATACCACTGCAATTTATAATTGCTTTCATTAAAGCAGAGTTGCCACGTTTATTGCGTATATGTACATAGCCTTCAATGTTGGCCCCAGCATTAAGCATCAACTGCACAGCTTTTGCTGAGCGAGATCCAGCTGCTGCAATTAAAGCTGTATTCCCATGTTCGTCACGTGCATTTATATCAGCTTGATGAGCAAGCAAAGATTGCATAGTTTGTAAATTGCCTTGTTCAGCAGCAAGCATTAAAGCAGTTTTTTTTTCTTTTCCACGTTTATCAACATAAGCTCCATTAGCAAGTAATGTTTCTACAATGTCTATATAGCCATCGCTACTTTCAGCTACCCGCATTAGCATAGTAAGCCCATCTGGGCCCACTTCATTTATATTGATTCCAGCAGCAACTAAAGTTTGTACAGCTTCTTTTTTATAATGAAGAGCGGTATTTAATGCGCTTTTCCATACTGTTTTTTTGTTTGCCGAAATCCAGGATGCGATAGATGACCATTCGTCTTTTTCTTTAGCATCAACATCTTCTTCTCTATTCGTTTTTATAGGCCTATGATTAGGTTTATTTTTTTGCTGATACATAAGACCAAACAGTTCTCTGATTGCTTCATTATTGCCAGAATCAGCTACGTTAAGTAACGTATCAATACCAACAGACTCTTTATTGCCAACATTTTTTTTATTACTTATTTTTGCACCACCTAGGGGGCTTACTGACTTGGCTGTATAGGTAAAGCTGCCAATCATGCTACTAAAAGCTAAAGCAATTATTAATCGATATACCATAAAAAAATCCTACCATTTTAATTTATTTTTTATTTAATTATATACGATATTAATAAATTTTACGAACAGACGTTGTAAATTTATCAACGTATCTTATTATAATTTAAATTTATATTCATATGCTGCACGTGTAGATGATGAAAAAGTTAGACAAGAAAAATGTAGAATTAGAGAACAGATTATAAAATTAGCTAATTATGTAGGTAATTATAATAATACGTTAGTTGCGGCATCGTGATCTAAAATAGCATTTATCAAAGGGGTATGGAAGGCAAAAAAAGGAGAGTCAGGGGCAATGCTCGCGTCTTGTTGGCGGTAGAGGTAATGAGAGCGAAAATCGGACATTTTTACTTTGCACAAAACTGGACAAAATCATTTTGCGCTATGTTTTTTTAATTTTGCATATTTATAGTTTTTTTATTTTATTAGGTAACATTGTTTATGAAAAATTTTCTGTTTTATAAGCCACGTTTTTTCCACCATTCATTAGTCATAAATTCTTGTGGAATTCGTTTTTTTTGTTTTGTATTGTAAGGATCAGTAATGCCATATTCTTGTTCAAGTATCTCGAAGCGTTCGACAACAAGGTCTTTAGGCAATTTAGTGCCACAATAAGGACAAAAATAAACTTTGTAACATGACCATACATCATTTTTTTTCATAAGTGATTTGGGAGCACTCATTGTATAGTAACGATTATACGCATTATACATAAAAGGGCAATCTCGGTCTTCAAGCCATAAACGCATTGCATCGCAGCAAAAATTTTTATTCATTGTATCCAAACTTTTATTTATCGTATCCATTTTATAATATTTCTTATTTGAGCGGCTATTTCTTTGTCTGTGTTTATTGTTCCATCCATATTAAGGACTGTGCGCGATACTCTCCCTATTTTGTCGAATACTTCTATATGGTCTTTGTGAAATTTGTCAAAATAAAGCCAATCACCCACAAAAACCATCATAAATTTTTTCATCCAAAAACTCATGGTTGCTTTTTGATGCTGTAGATTGATTGTTAAAAGGAATAGTGTGTTTGGTGGCAAAAAGAGAATATGATAAATTAATCATCACAAGAAAAAAAATAGTCATATTGTTCATTGCCGTCCTTTTTTAAAAACAAAGCTTATTGATACAGCATACTATATAAAAACAAGAGTTTGATCAAGGCGGGAGCTAAGCATGCTTGTATGTTTTTTTTAGTTTTCTAGGTATAAAATTTTGCAAAAATTGTTAGTATGATAAAGTAGCATAGTTAGATTTTTGATATTTTTTTATAGTTTTTTTAAATTAAATTTTTGTTGGATTTATGGGGTTGTTATGGGTAAAAAAATAAAAAATGGTTTTTCCGTTTTTACTGGTTTCAGTATATTGATTTTTATGGGATTAATTGGTTTTTTGACCATGAAACTTATTGCATGGCCTTATTATATTGCAGGTGACTGTATGGAACCAGCAGTCAAAGATGGAAGTTATGTTTTTGTGAATCGAATGGCGCCTTATATACGAGAGCACAAAATAGGTGATATTATTGTATTCACTTATGAAGAAAAACCTTTTACTAAGGGAATTATAACGGTTAATGGAGTGGCGCTTCAAGACTCGGTGCAAAGAAATTGGACTGATTGGGAATATGGGACGTATGCAATAAATGAGTTGTATTATGTACCGGCAGATCATGTTTATGTACTTTCAGATAATCTTGCAGCACATCATGATGATAGTCGTGTTTTTGGACCTATATCAAAAAAAATTATTTTTGGTGCAGTATGGTAAAGAGTATTTTATTATATCTATAGTTTATTTTTTAAGTTAATAAAATAACTGGTATAAAAATTATTATTTGGAGGATTTCATGTCTAAGAAACAGTTAGTTCCTATAGGGGTTGAAGATTATAAAGAAATTATTGATTATAAAAATGCATATGTTGATAAAACATTGTTAATTAGAGAGTTTTGGCAAGATGGAGGTAAGGTTATTTTAACTCCTCGGCCACGGCGATTTGGTAAAACATTAAATCTTTCGATGCTTAAATATTTTTTTGAAAAAACAGATCAAGATACATCGTGTCTTTTTAAAGAAATGAATATATGGAACGATTCAGAATTTCATGATCTTCAAGGGCAATTTCCGGTTATTTTTTTAACTTTTAAAGATATCAAAGCTAAGTCCTGGGAGTTGGCTTATGAAGAACTTGCAGATCTTTTGATCATGAATATAGAAAAATTGCTTACTTCAATTTGTGCATCGTTAACTTTTTCCGAACAAAATTGGTATGAACGTTTAGTAGGTAGAAATGCAACAAGTGCTGATTATACGAATAGCCTTTTTTATACAACTACAATTTTAGAACGGCATTATAAAAAAAAAGTTATCGTTTTAATCGATGAATATGATGCCCCCATAATACATGCATATCTCAATAACTATTATTCAGAAATGATAAAATTTATGGAAGGCTTGCTCTCTAAAGTATTAAAAACAAATCCTGCGCTTGAAAAAGGTTTTTTAACTGGCATAACTCGTATTGCTAAAGAAGGTATATTTTCAGGCCTTAATAATCTTGCCGTACGAACGGTATTAAATATTAAATATTCTGATAAATTTGGTTTTACTCAAGAAGAAGTAGATCAGTTATTGGTTAATTATGATTTTACTCATAGAAAAGATGAAATTAAGAGTTGGTATGATGGCTATGTATTTGGAAATACCAATGTCTATAATCCTTGGTCTGTGCTTAGTTGTATTGACGAAGGAGGGGATCTCAGAACATATTGGGCAAACACGAGTAATAATGATCTTATTAGGGATCTAATTGCCAGTTCTAGTGGAGCGATTAAAGATGATATAGAGCTTTTATTGCAAGGGAAAGTGATTGTTGATAAAGAGATAGATGAGAGTGTGCCGTTGCGAGATATTAAAAATAATATTCAGGGATTTTGGGGTTTATTTCTTAGTACGGGTTATCTTACAGCAATATCGCATACTGTAATTGATGATAAGTATCATTATACTCTCACGCTTCCTAACAAAGAAATAGCATTGCTTTATCGAGAGCTTGTTACTAGGGCTATAGATCGAACGTTAATATCGGGTAAAATTACTGAATTATTTATGGCGTTTATGAAGGGAGATCAATATCAATTAACCATTCTATTGCAAGAATTTATGATACACAGTTGTAGTGTGTATGATTTGCCAAAAGATGATCCTGAGCGTAGTATCCATATGTTTGTGTTAGGATTATTAGTGGGACTTTCTAGCAGGTACATAATTCGATCAAATCGCGAATCAGGCCATGGACGTTATGATATTATGCTCATGCCACGAACACCGCACGATCCGGGGATTGTGATCGAATTTAAAAGAGCAAAAAACGAAGACGAAGCGGTACTTGTGGCTTCAGCACAAGAAGCGCTAGAGCAGATTAGAGATAAATCTTATGTAACGGATATAAGAGGCTCTGGTTATTGTGGCCCCGTTTTTTGTTATGGTATTGCGGTATTTCATAAACACGTAGTGATTAACATGGAAATTGTACGAGATAATAAATAATTTTACACTTACATTACAACATCGTCATTAGCAACTGCTTGTATTCAAGCTGTGCGATTATTTTTGCTTTCCATATACTACAGTCCTTTTTTGTTATTGTTTTTCAGCAGACAGTATTTTCCAGTGGGCTGTGTCGAGCGGCTGGACATACGTCAGTTTTGCAATTAATTTTTTATGAGCATCTGTTTTTTGAACATCTTTATTAATGGTATCAGTAAGAATGTTATTGCTCCATAGAGATGTAAGGCGTTTTTTGAAACACTCTAGCCAGGTAGTTGGTTTTGTCGGCACAAACTGGTTAACGTCAAATAGACTAGCTCTTATTGTTGCTAGATCGGCATGTTCTTGTTCAGTTAATGAATCGGTTCCTATTGTTTCGACTTTTGTGTAGTCAAGTTTTGGCAATATGAGATTAATATTATGAGTATGAATACCACCCATGATAATATATACTTTTTCTTTGTCTTGAGCGGCATAGAGCGCATGAAGTGCATACGCATCAACTAATTCTAGACCCCATAATAAAAAAGCACTATAAAATTCTTGCACAATAGTTGAATTAGCTGCGTCACATATATCCCAATAATAAAGAGAAGGGGATGCTTGCAATAAAAGATCAATAAAGGGTTGGGTTGATTCAAGTTTGGTGATAATGCCTGCATAATAATCTGATAAAATAGGGCCATCAGTCTGTTGATATTCTTTAATAGTATTGAGCGCAGTGACAAATTCATGACCAATATCGCAAAGCGTTGGACCGTAAAGTTTTTTGATATTAATAGAAAATGATTTTAATATTGGTTGGCGAGTTTGTCTGAGTTCTTGCAATGTTGAAAGAAATGAATGGCTAATCATTCTTTGTTGTCGACATTCGACATTAAATACAGAAAAATTGTGACTTTGTAATATTGCGTCCAAGAACATCACAAAGGATGGCCGTTTTCCTTCGGGTTGGGCAAAACAGGCTGGCTTTAGAAGAGGTAAGTAGGCGGCTATTTTTGAATGAGTGTCTGGTTTTACGGAGTAGGGATCTTCAACAATAAAAAGCGTTTTATTTTTTTGTATCTGCTGGGAAGCATTAATTAACATAGTTCTTTGGCTTTGTTCAATATTATTAAATTCTATGACCTGTTCTGGCCGAACCCATTCATAGGCATGCATATCGCTTAAACAGTAGACCTCTTGAACTATATTGCCCTCGTTATTGATTTTTTGCCAAGTATCTATTTTATAAATCATGTTTTTATCTTTCTTGTTTATAGTATAATTTTTTTTATTTATTTTTTAGAAGTAGGGCTAAAGCGTTCGCCTATTTTTAAAGAGACTAATTGTTTCTCTTTAAGAAGATGGCTATTAGTTTCCCACCATTTTTGTATTTGTATAATAGGTGCTTGAAAATGATCGTTTCCAAAAGAAAAGGTTCCCCAATGCATAGGAATCATAATTTGAGCATTCACCTCTAAAAAAGCTTGTCCAGCTTCATTCGCGTCAACATGAGAATGCTTCATCCATGAACGAGGTTCACCAGGACCGATAGGCAGTAATGCACAATTTAAAGAAGGGAAAAGGTGTCGTATGCGAGAAAAACATTCAGGGGAATATGCAGTATCACCGGCAAAATAGATTTGTTTATCTGCTGTGTGCATGACCCATCCTCCCCAGAGCGATCTATTTTTATCAAATAATCCTCGTTGTGACCAGTGATGTGCTGGTACAAAAGTACAGATTATAGAGCCTGTTTGGTCATGATTAAAAACCTTTAGCTCTTGTTCCCATTCAAATTCATAGACATGCGCAAATGCACGTTTTTGAAACCATTTTTTATCCCCCATGGGAACTAAAAGGTGGGTTTTATTATTATTGATTTTTTTTAAATAAGAAAGACTTGCTTCATCCATATGATCGCGATGATTATGAGAAATGAGTATTGCATGAATTGGAGGTAGTTGATCCGGATCTATGCCAAAGGGCAGTATTCGCGGATATATAAAAGAAGGACGATCAAAAATAGGATCAGTTAATATATTAACGCCTTCCATTTGAATAAGAAAAGAAGAGTGTCCAAGCCAGGTAATATGAGGCTCAATAAAATGGCTCTGTGTGTCCTGTTTGTTAATCCATACCGTTGGATCATCGTCTGGCATATTGAATTTGCGCTCTATGAAAGAGCGTATGCTTGAAGGAACGGTTCCAAATAAAAATGATTCTGGTTTATGGTCTTTATCAAAATAAAAACGACCATTCCGCTTAAAAGGAGATAATTTTTTGGTCACGAATAAGTACCTTATCTATTAACAGTTTAATATAAGTATATCAAAAAAGCTTATTTAATCAATTGAACTCTTACCTGTTTGTTGAGTTTTTGTTGATTTTATAGACTTTGGAAAAAAATCTATTCTATATTGTTTTTTATATAAGAGTAGTGTTATATAGCGTTAATTTAATAAAAAAGGGAAATAATATGGCGCGCAAGAAGACAGACCTAAAGATTCATATTTTTATACTATTATTCATGTTTTCTTTTCATATGTGCCACGCTCTGCGGATAGTTTTATTAACAGGAGGGGCGGGTTTTATAGGAAGTCATGTTGCTCAGGCTTTATTAGAAAGAGGGGATACGGTTCTTTTAGTAGATAATTTGAATGATGCTTATTCAGGGCGCTTGAAGCAAAACAATTTAAGGCATGTTAAAGAGGCTAATCTGAATGATTCTTTATATATATATGATGCTGATGTTCGCGACTATGAAGCTATGAATTCTATTTTTGAACGACATAAACCAGATACGATTTGTCATTTAGCTGCTCGTGCAGGGGTGCGACCAAGTCTAGAGATGTCAGAAGAATATATTACCACTAATATTGTTGGTACTATGAATATGTTTGAGCTTGCTAATATTCATGGAGTTAAACATATTTCTTATGCATCAAGTAGTTCTGTATATGGTAATTGTACCGAGGGCCCTTTTGCTGAAAATTTTGATACATCGCGTCCAGTTAGTCATTATGCTATGACCAAATGCACTGACGAATTGTTAGCTTATACGTTTTATCATCTATATGGCATTGAATCAACAGGTTTAAGATTCTTTACGGTGTATGGTCCTCGCGGTCGTATAGATATGGCCCCTTTTATATTCATGGATGCTCTTTATCATAATAGGGAAATTTCGGTGTTTGGTGATGGTAGTTCGGTTCGAGATTTTACCTATGTAACAGATATTGTGGATGGTATTATCAGATCGCTTGATCGTTTTTCAGGGTGTGATGTGGTAAATCTTGGTCGCGGAGAACCAATTGTGTTAAAAGATTTTATTGCAATAATGGAAGAAGTGGTGGGCAAAAAAGCAATTATTAAACATGTAGAGATGTCTGTTGCTGATGTTTTTTTAACGCATGCCAATATTGATAAGGCTCGAACTCTTTTGGGTTATGATCCTCAGGTATCAATCAGACAGGGTTTGGAGAATATGTATGCATGGTATATTGAAGAATATTTGCCTATGATGTCTGGTAATCTTGATACTATAGAGTAGAAAAAATAGGGTAATAAAAGTAGGGCAATAAAAGTAGGGTAAACAGATGAAAAAAAATGTAGTTAAAATAATGGTATTTATAGTGTTGAGCCAAATAAGTCTATTGCAGGCACAAGATACTATTAAAATGTATACTTTTTATACGCCATCACATGTTCAATTTAAAGATATATGGGTAAATTCGCTTAAAGATGAGGGTATAGAGACAATTATTAAAGAGTTTCCACAAGAATGTAAAACGGGAAAAACTTGGGATGATGGATGGGAAAAAACGATGCTACATAAGGTAGATATGATTCTGGGCGCAATTGATACTAATTGGGGTGAGGTGGTGATTTATTCTGATATTGACATTGAATTTTTCCAACCAATAAGTAAAAAAATTATAGAATTAATTGGAAATAAAGATCTTATTATTCAGCGGGACAATCCTTCAGGTGTGGTATGTGCAGGTTTTTTTGCATTTAGAGCAAATGAAAGAATGCGATTATTATGGAAAGGAATTAGAAACTATATGGTTTCCCGTAATGAGTGTTCTGATCAAAAAACATTGAATAGATTGTTACGTAAAAGCAATGGTAATGATTTAAATCCATATGGAGTAGTATGGGATTATTTACCGGCAGATTTTCTGGGCGGAGGCACTTTTACCGGTAAAAGTTGGAAAATTGGTAACAAATTATTTATTCCATCGAATATTATGATGCTACATGCTAATTGCACACGCGGAAACAAAAATAAGTTGGCTTTATTAAGTTATGTACGAGAAGTAGTCGAACAAAGAAGGTCTAAAGAGATTTAGGTTGAGGATAGGTGAGTAAAAATAGGGCAACTGCATGAAAAAAAGTTTATTTATTGGGTTGAGTTTATGTATAGCGTTGAACTACATACATTTACTGCAGGCACAAAATAGTATCAAAATGTATACTTTCTATACGTCGTCTCATGTGAAGCTTAAAGATATATGGGTGAATTCGCTTAAAGATGAAAATATAGAGCGGATTATTAAAGAATTTCCACAAGAATGTAAAAGTGGAAAACTTTTTTCCAAGGGATGGAAAGAAGCTATGTTGCGTAAAGTAGATATGATTCTTGAAGCAATCCGTACTAATTGGGGTGATGTGGTTATCTATTCTGATATTGATATTGAGTTTTTTCAACCAATAGGTGAAAAAATTATGGAACTAATTGGAAGTAAAGATCTTGTTATTCAGCGAGATACTCCTTCGGGTATGGTATGTGCAGGCTTTTTTGCATTGCGAGCAAATGAAAGAACGCAATCATTATGGAAAGGAATTAGAAATTATATGATTACTCATAATGAGCGCTCAGATCAAAAAACATTAAATAAGTTATTACGTAAAAATAATGATAATACCGTAAATCCATACGGGGTAGTATGGGATTATTTACCAAAAGAATTTTTAGGTGGAGCTACGCTTACTGGTGTTGGTTGGAAAGTTGGCAAAAAACTATTTATTCCATCGGATATCGCAATGTTACATGCTAATTGGGCAGGAGGTATTGAAGGTAAGTTAGCTTTACTAAGTTATGTACGAGGAGTAGTCGAAAAAAGAAAATTTAAAAAGATATAGGGTGTTTTTTCAGTTTTAATTCCAAACTTAACTGTTTTTTAGTTTGATTAGGCATATAACTGAAAATAAAAAAGAGGAGAATGGAGATGGTAAGTAGAGCAGTAATAATGAGTAAGAAATTTTTGTTTTTTATTGTGTTGGTCGTGGTAAGTGAAATGACGGCAACAGGATTTGGAGTTAGAATTGGACAGACATTCAGACGTCCTCTTAAAATTTTATGTGTTCTAGGATCTTTTCCTCTTTTGCCGGAAATATATGTGGTGAATCAGTTGATAGGCCTCATTGATAGAGGTCATGAGGTATATATTTATGCAAATCGCAAAGGACAAAGTATAGTCCATCCAGCAGTTGAAAAATATAATTTGCTTAAACGTGCTTATTATAAAGAACTTCCCCGAGATATACACACCTATGATATTATTATATGTCAGTTTGGACCATTAGGAAAAAACTTTGTAAAAATAAAAAAACAATTAGGTTTAAAAGCAAAAATAATTACTTGTTTTAGAGGATATGATATTTCTCGAGAAATAAAATCAAAAGGAAAACATACTTATGATTCTCTATTTGAAGAGGGGGATTATTTTTTACCGGTATGTAAATATTTTAAAAATATTTTAATTAAACTTGGTTGTCCAGCACATAAAATTCGTGTGCATCACTCAGCTATTGATTTACAACGATTTGCTTTAAGAAGCGATAGGAGGAGTGAAAGGAATGGTGTAACGGCGAATTTTGATAGCATGGTAAGCGAAAGTTTTGATAGTGGTGTAAGTGAAAATTTTGATAGTGATGTTCGCGACAGTTTTGATAGTAATGTAAACAAATATGATCTAAACAAACATAAAGAAGAAAAAAAGATAACGATAGTGTCGGTAAATCGTCTGGTTCCTAAAAAAGGAACAATTTATTCTATTCTTGCAATTATTTCGTTGTTAAAAAAATATCCACAAATTGAATATTACGTTATGGGTGGTGGCCCTTTACACGATCGCCTAATGAGTGTAATAAGATGACATGGAGCAGCTGACAACATTAAATTGCTTGGCTGGGGAAATCATGATGATGTACTGAAATTATTGCATAAAGCAGATATTTTTGTATTAGCATCAGTAACAGATAACACTGGCAATGAAGAAGGGATTCCAAATTGTCTTAAAGAGGCTATGTCGGTTGGTATTCCTGTGGTGAGTACGTATCATGCAGGGATTGGTGAATTGGTTAAAAATGGAAAAACAGGTTTTTTGGTGCGATGTTCATCGGTAACCGAGCTTGCTAAAAGAATAGAGTATTTAATAAGTCATAATAGAGAAGCGACAGCTATGGGGCTAGCAGCACATGATCATGTACAAGAAGAGTATGATACAGAAAAATTAAATGATCAATTGGTCGAAATTTTTTACAGCCTTCTTGATTAATCTGTTTGTGTGATATAAAATATGTACGTTAATTTAAACAAGAATATTTTAGTTATATTTTTTTTAAATAATAAAGAGACTGAATAAAATATTCTGTCTATAGTAGGTGAACTTATATATTTGAGGAGCTTTTTTTTATGAGAATTAGTTTGATTATGTTATTGAGTATTTGTTCTATTGTTAGTAGTTTACCTGCTGCCGAAAATTTTACTCCTGATCTAGAATCAGCAGTGCCAGTTTTTCAAGCTGCTGAACAAGCCATTCCCGATGCCCAACCAGTTTCAGTTGCTCCGGCCCCTTATGCTATTGCAGCTTTTATTCCACCCCTTGTTGTGGCTTTTGGAGTTCCCTCTATTGTTGCATGGATTGTTAAAGGTCCAGTTGTTCGTGCTCGCGTTCGGGCTGCGGTTGCTCGTACTGGTGTTTTTCATGACTCGATAGGTGGATATAGAGCTGGGCAAAAATAGAGGGAAAGAAATTATTTTTTTTGGCGCGAAGCTATTGTTATTGGTAGAAGAAGGTGTAAGAAAAGTGAAAAAAGCGTTGGTTAACTAGTGGCGAATTATAAAGGGAGTTATCTTATAAAGATAGCTCCCTTTATTTTATATTCTGGAACGTTATTTTATTGGGCTAGTTATTGATAAAATTTAATAACCATTGATTTTCTAAGAACCGTACTTTATGTATCGTTGATACTCAAGATAAGAAGCATAATTTGTGTACAGCTCACAAATATAATGATCACCAATATCATTTATTGAATCTTCATAACTAAGCGCGCGCTCAGATTGAGCACGAGCTGCAGCAATATCTCTATTAAACTCTCCAATATGATCACGTCTTTTAGGTTCATCAAAATGTTCAGCAATAGCGTTGTGTATTGCTATTTCGATAGGGCTTCGAGCAAGATTAGGATCGCCAATAAAAGGTTTAGAATTCAGAGAAGCAGCGTCAACTTTTTCCTCTTCATCTTGCGCAGCACGTAAGCCATTAGCAATAAAGCACAAACTCAATAACACAATTAAATGTAATTTCATAAAAATCCTAGAAGTAGTATGGGTGAAAAAGTTGTTAAATATATATCGCTATATCACTGTTGTAAAGTTACGACGCCCTCGTAAAGCAAGGGGCTTGACTGCTATAGTTTCTTGCTTTATTTTCAAAGTTGCGTGCTACAGCTGCAGAGAGGATATTTGCGATGCCAATGAGAATAAGTATCCTTTACGCCTTTCAAAGCAGCGCCATGAAGGCCCCATGAAGGAATTACCTCTCCGGTTTCACGATTAAAGAAACAATTACCCGATATTCGGATAGCGTCATCTAAGCATGGTTGTACTTTAGAACAAGGGAGACTGGTATTTTCAAGTGCTGTAAGTATATCATATTCGCTATGACCAGAAGCGAGTAAAAAGTCCAGTAGATTTGCTTTTCTTTTTTTTGCTTCTTTTTCTTCTTCTTCTTGAGTTCTTATTACGCTAAGTCTTCGTTTTTTAGTTCTTTTTTTAGGACGAGCAGGATTAGGATCACCAATAAGAGGCTTAGGATTTAGAGAAGCAGCTAATTCAGCGTTTAAAGAAGCAGCGTCAACTTTTTCTTCTTCATCCTTGTCAAAAGAAATCAGAGCAGCTCTTTCCGCTTCAGTAACATCCCACCCTCTTAGTGGGTCCGCCGCATCAACTTTTTCCCCTTCATCTTGCGCAGCACGTAAGCAATTGACAACAATACATAAACTAAATAACACAATTAAATGTAATTTCATAAAAAATCCTATCAATAGTGCAGGTAAAAAAAGTTGTTAAATATACACAGCTTCAAAATTTACTCTTTTTTTTATTTTTTTAGCTTTAAAGAATAATTGGTAGAAGAAGGTGTAAGAAAAGTGAAAAAAACGTTGATTAACTAGTGGCGAATTATAAAGGGAGCCATCTTTATATGATAGCTCCCTTTTCTATATTTTGTAACGGTATTTTATTTGGGTGATGGTAAACAAAGGGTAACAACCATTGATTTTCTAAGAACCGTATTTTATGTATCGTTGATATTCAAGATAAGAAGCATAATTTGTGAATATATCACCACCATAAGGATCACCTGTATCATTTTTTGAATTTTGATAACTAAAACAGTTCTCAGCTTGAGCATGAGCTGTAGCAATATCTCTATTAAACTCTTCAATAGTATCACGTCTTTTAGGTTCACCAAAAGTTGCAGCAATAGCGTTGTGTATTCTTATTTCGCTAAGGCTTCGTTTTTTAGGACGAGCAGGATTAGGATTGCTAATAAGAGGCTTAGGATTTAAAAAAGCAGCTAATTTAGCGTTTAAGGAAGCAGCGTCAACTTTTTCCCCTTCATCAAGAGTTAAAGACTTTAGAGAAGCCGCTAAAATGTTTTCCCCTTCATCTTGCGCAGCACGTAAGCAATTGACAACAATACATAAACTAAATAATACAATTAAATGTAATTTCATAAAAAATCCTATCAATAGTGCAGGTAAAAAAGTTGTTAAATATACACAGCTTCAAAATTTACTCTCTTTTTTATTCTTTTAATTTTAAAGAATAGTTTATTTTTACTTCAAGTGCAACTTTGTTTTTATGTTGTTCTATTTGTATCATTCTATGTTTGGTGAATCGTTATAGTGATTAATAATGGTAACTTTATTGACTATAACCTGGTTGCCAGTCCAGCTAGCTTTTGCTGGATATATTATTATTTGGTGATTGCCAAGTAGCTGCGCTATTTTAGAAAAGCTTGAAGCTGGTCTTATAAGACAGGTAAATCGGGTCATATTAAAGAGATCATAAAGTACATTCAAATCGTGATCATTTTCGTTTGTGCGGCAAGAAAAAGTGATTGAATAATCAGATGATAATTCATTTTTAAATCGGGTGACTATAGCCAATGGATTTGTATCATCCGTGAAAATATGGACAAATAATGGTTTTTTAATTATGTCAGCTATATTTTTTAGTTGTTGTACATAGTATTTTTCAGGAGGAAATCGTGTCGGATATTGTCTTTCAACGATGGAAACTTTTTTTTGACTCATGTCTTTTTGAAGCGATGTCTTTTCAAATGTGCCTCCTGTGCGAATATGAATAGCCACAGAGACCATATCGGCAGGTATAGCTAATTGTTCTATTGGCTCTATAGGAGCAATCATACGGAGTAGTTCACTTTTAAATGATTGGTTTGAGCGTATATACTCATATATGCTATTAAAGCCACCAAATGATTCTATTTTTGTTTTTAAGTCACAGATATAAGCGGTAGGTTTAGATGGTGCAGTGATTGGAAAATCGCCGTCAGATAGTCTATTGGTTCTGAAAATTTGAGTTTTTTTGTTTTTCCCTTTTTTTTTATAAGAATTTATTTTTATTTTTTTGTATTTTTTAATAGGGAAAGATTTTTCATAAAGACTGAGCGCAAGGTGGTCGGACCACCTAAATGCAAGATAATTAATAGGTAATCCTCCTTCAAAATTAGCAATAAGTTTTGCTTTAATATAGGCGAGTAGGTGGTCTCCTAGTCGTCCTGGATTAAGTTCATACGTGATAATATCAGTCGCCGCTTGCGGGCTATATTCATTTACTGCAAATTCGTCACGTAATTGATTATGTATTGCGATAGTGGTCAATAGTAGTAGGGAGGTAATTAGAGAGGTAATTCGTAAAATTAACTTCATAGATTGCCCTCTTTTTTTATGATCATGATATATGGTCATGATGTTGTGAGAAATTTTTGTAAACTTTAAAATGAGTATAGACAAAATAGCAAAAAAAATTCTATGCTCTTCTTGTTACAATAAAGTTATCGTGGTAAAAAAACTATTTTTAATTCATAAAAAAAAGCAGAGGAGCTTGTATGAAAAAGCGTATCTTATTATTATCGGTTCTCGTTTTAGGTGCTAGTTTGTACGCTGAAAGTGAAGAGCAAGGGGTAGCGGCAGGTAATGTAGGGGTAGCGGATACTGTATCAGTAGTTGAGCAAGCGGAACTTGCGGCTGAATTGGTAGTAGCAAACGTTATTCAGAGTGATAGTGAGACTAAAACAGAAGTTTCTACTGCTAAGTGTCCATGCACCCGACCTACTAATAGACCGAGAAGGACTCAGGGGCCAAATCCAAGAAAACCAAGAGCTAAGAAAGCTCAGCAAGCCTAATAATAAAGAGGGGCTTGAGGCCAGAAAGTTTTTTTGCGTTATTAATAGGTTAACGTGAGCTCGACTTAAAATGTTGTAAATTCGCCCCCCAAACTCCTTACCCCAGCCTCACGCGGCCGGGGGCCCCGATTTTTACGTCCGGGGGGAATTGCTGGGGTCCCCGCCGGCAGGTGGGGTATAATTGGGTGGGCCCTGCGGGCCCATTAAGCCTGCTATACAAAAAATATTATAGAAAGCTAAGTTGTTAGATCGAGCTTACGTTAGATTATTATAATATATAGCCAAAGTAGAAAGGGAATCATCCTACCTACTTTGGCTATATTGTTTGCTATGGTTGTTTTATAGGAAGGCGTTCAATTTTTTTGTTCTATGCAAGGGGTATTGAGGGGCATTTGCGATCCCCTTTTTTTAGTGCTACTCTTAGTGCTATATGATAGTTTGAAATTATGCAGCAAAAAGAGTAGCATGTAATAATTCAAAAAAATAATAATTTAGCTTTAAATAGGAGATTAGGCATGAGATTAAGTAAATTTTATAAAATTTTTGTTATTTCTATGGCTATGGCTTTGGGAGCCGGTAATATGGCTATTTCAGGGCCTCACGGGCTTATTGTGCCGGCCACGCCTGAAAATACGGTAATTCTTTTAGATATCCATGAGGTTATGCTGCAAAAATTTATTGGCCCTATGCTGAAAGCAGCGGCCTATTTTCCTAAAAAATATGAAATGATAAAAGGGGTTAGCAGAGAGTTATTGGCTGCTATGTATCAATTGAGAAACCAAAAAAATGTAACCGGTGAACTGTTTGCACGTGTTGCTTTGCAACATAATAATAAAGCATTGGCAGAGTTTATTATCATGCTTGCGAGTATTCAATTTCCTATAGAAGGTACTGTAGAGACTATTAAAGAATTAAAAGCTCGTGGTTTTAAACTATATATTGCATCTAATATTGGGCCAATAAGTTTTGCTAAATTACAAGAAACAAAACCAGAATTATTTAATAGTGATATTTTTGAACTTGAGTTTTCACAAATAGCAAACTATGAACCAGGAAAAATGGTGTGTAAGCCAGATCCATTGTTTTTTGAAGAACTGAAGGCGAAAGTTAGGCAGCATCAGCGGAGTCTTGGCAATAATAAAGAGCTTAATATGCTATTTATTGATGATAGTAAGAAAAATATAGATGCAGCGGTGAAATCAGGATTGCACGTAGTGCATTTTAAAAATCCTGTACAGCTTAAAGAATCGCTCAAGCAACAGTTTCAAATAAACTTATAGACATAATTTTGAAATTATATAATAAAATAGCAGGTATGGCTGGATATTTAATATTAAACGAGGAGACTGCATGTTATTAAATTTTTTATATAAAAAATGGTATAAGAAAATTATTTTTTGCTTAAGCGTAAGCTTATTTATTTGCGCACCAATAATAAAAGCTCGTATTTTAGAAACCCATAGTTCTCGTATTCAAAGAACCAAAGAACCAATCACCAGCAAAAACACTATTTTTTTATGGGATATTCATAGAGTTATTGTAGCAAGAGGTTCGTTTATTAAAGAATTAAAAAAACGTAAAAATAGATGGGCGATATTTAATAAAACAAAGCATAGATTTGCTTATGTATGGAAAGCGCTCTGGATGAAAATGTTTTCTCACAAGTCAGGTGAGGCTTATGCCAGACTTGCTATGAGGCATAAGAATAAAGAATTGGCTGAACTAATCAAATCTGTTTACGCTATAATTGAAAAACCCATGATATTTACGGTAAATATTATAAAAGAATTAAAGAGCAGGGGATATACCCATTATATTGGATCAAATATAGGCCATGAGTTTTTTGTTGATCTTCAAATGAGGATGCCAGAAATTTTTAATAACGATTTGTTTGATCTAGAAGGATCCCAATTAGCCGTATACGAGAGCGGAAAAGAGTTATGTAAGCCTAGTCCTGCATTTTTTTATGAATTTATTAAGAAAAATAATATAGATGTGACCAAAACGTATGTTGTTTTTATAGATGATGAATGGGACAATATAAAAGCGGCAAGAAAAGTCGGCTTTATAGGTATACACTATAAAAATCATATGCAATTGCGTCAAGAATTACGCAAACTTAAATCAGAATTTATTTAAAATAGACTACAGGATTTCTTTTGAAGCGTAGGTGATATCAAATTTTTTTGGCTTTCGATGAAAATTTAACCCAAGTAAAATTATCGGCTTATTTTGATAGCGCAAGGCGTCATAATATTTACGATTTTCAATTTGAGCCAACGCTTTTTCTGCCGATTGATTAAACTTTAATTCAATAACATAATTAATCGATGAAAGCTCAACAACCATATCAATACGGGCATGACTTGTCATATGTTCAGAATAAACTTTTAGCCCAGTAGCACTAAATAAAACATGCAACAACCCATGATAAAATTTTTCTGCTGGTATATGTGTTGGATACGGAACTTGAACAAATGTTTCCTTAATTAATAAAACTATCTCAGTGATATTTTTTTCTTTAAAAGCTGCCAATAGTTTTGAGGCAAAACGTCCTGTTTCGTTAACATCTGTTTTGGTAAAAATACTCAAAAAATATTGTTCCATAGCAGTACGTACTTCATAATTTGGGTAATCAAGAATATATACTTCTTTTGATTCATTAAAACCTGTTATTGTCAAGTATCCTGATTGAAATAGTAAAGAGATAAGAGGGGTAGCGCCTACTTCGAAAATTCCAAGAGAACCTGCGCTTGCATCAAATGATTCTAAATGAAGCATTTCAAGTTCTACCGAACGATAATTTTTTTTTATCTCTTTTATTAAAAAAGAAGGAGTACCAGTTTCAAGCCAAAAATTTTTACATTTTTGTATATTAAGTGCATTCATAAAAGAAAATGGATTATAGACGGCTATGACGTCTACTTCAAATCGATAACCATTATACCAATCCTTAATTTGCTTACGGAGTTCGTCATAAGAAATATTTTGCCTATCTGCCCATGCTTGAACATAGAGAGCAAAGTATTGATCAATTTCTTCATCCGTGTAGCCGCAAATAGTGGCCCATTGCTCATCCAATGTTATAGACACTAAATTATTAAGGCCTGAAAATATTCCTGCTTTAGCAAATGCACTAACGCCAGTAATAAAAATAAATTTAATATATTCATCTAAATTTTTAAGGACTAAAAAAAAATTATGTAAAGAATTTCGAATTTCTTGTGCTATTTTTTGATCATCAAGTGTCTCTAAAATTGGATAATCATATTCGTCGATAAGAATTGCTACTTTGCCAAAACGGTTATAAAGTGCTGTCACTAAATCATCCAAAGCGTATTTCGGACTTGTGGCATGTATTGGTTCAGTAATTGCATAGCTTTGAGCAATGCGAGATACGATACGAAGTAGTCCACTTGTCAAACTTTCAACATCTTTTATATCAAGCTCAGAAAAGCTTAAAGCAATAACGCCATGGGGTTGCCAAGTATAATCGCTTGTTGCAATCCAAAGGTCTTTGAATAGTAATTTATTGCCAGCTAAAATTTCTTTCAGTGTTGAAATTAAAAGTGATTTTCCGAATCTTCGAGGACGAGAAAGAAAGTATCGTTTGCCTTGGCTAATTAAATTATAGATATCTTTAGTTTTATCAACATAGAGATAACCTTCGTTACGAATTTCAGAAAAAGTACTTATTCCAAGGGGTAATTGCTGTAGAGCAGGAGTTTTCATGATCGAACCAGTTTTGTATTTTTACTATATGCTATAAATATACACTATTCAGCATATAAATAATATAGGTTAGTAAGCAAGTTAAGTTAACAATTTAAGCACCGAAGTTTCTTTGTCGTGATTCTAAATTTTTTAATGTTTCAGTCAAAGGTAAAGCTGCTTTTATGTATGCAGCTAGTAAAGGAGAGAGAGATGATACAATTATTGCCTGATGCTGAGGCTGAGATAAATAAATAGAGATCATATTTGAATATACGACTAATTAATGGTTTAAGATCAATTTCTTCCATTCCGGTTTTTTGTAAAAAACGACTTGTTGTGCTTTGACTAACACCAATTTTTTTTGCTATTGTTGATGAATTTTTGCTTTCTAAAGCTGTAATAACTGCTACACTATAATCATGAGTACTCATAAGCGATCCTTTTTTGTTATTTTTATCGGTACAAACTTAGGATCGCTTATTTATTTGAAAACGCAAATTCTAAAACCAAATACAAATCAGACTCAAGACTACTATTTATTTAACAAAACCAAGTAGAAACCAACTTATTTACTTCGTTGCATAAGTCCTGAAATTGATAATATTTTGAGCAATTTATTGGAGCCCGATTTTTTTAGATTTTTATGTCTATTGGACGCAACAAGTAGTTGATGATTTTTCTTCATCTTTTTCTTTTTTCTTTTCAAACCAGATTGGTTGCGGGATTGGGCAGAATTTTTTATGAGAGCTGTATTTTTTGCGAAGTGCTTGATTTTGAGCTTGAAAAATTCCCAACTCCGATTTATATGGTGAAACAAGAAAACTTTCAATATGAGTTTGCATGTTTTTAGACAATAGGTTGCCAGTGCTTTGAATAATTTTTTTTGAAAAGATTTTAAAAGCTAATTTGTCGCGTGTATATTCTGTGATATACGGTTTTAAGAGAGACATGGGTAAGGGCCGAATATGGCTCATGGCTTTTTCAATTTCTTGTGGGGTATGGTCATTAACATACGTAAGGATATTAAAAGCGATGCTACAATTTTTAATGACTTTTTCAAGATCATATTGTTTATTTAATTTGGGTTTAAAAGGCCATGTAGATTTAAAGAGGCCATCATATGTTTTTGCTAGCGTATCTAGGGGACTATTACCTTTGTAGTCACATTGCAGAGTTGGAGCTCCATAAATAATAAATGTTTTTATTATTTCATCAAAATTATTTTTTTGGTAACAGTTTTTAATTGTACCCCAGTCTGTGTTTGCTCCGCATAATAGATGCAATAGATTATAGCCATTACAGTCTAAATCTTTAAAGTTGGAGCCGGCATTAGCGAGAGCTTGTATAAAAGCGGACTTATTTGCAAATATAGCAGCATGTTGAAGGGGTGTTGATGGCAACACTCCTATGGGTGTCATTATTTGATATGCTTTATTATCTTCAGTGCCTTTATCAAGATGTTTTAATGCAAGTTCTGTTTTATCGTGGAAAATAGCATAAAAAAGATTCATGTTAGTCGTAGCTAAGCCTCTATCATGTTTCATAAGATTACCGTGATGGAAAAATCTTACTTCACTCCATTGATGATAGAGGCTTCTTTCTCTTTCAGTAAATTTTTCATAGTCGTTTTCGTTGTCAGCAAGATACACAGTATCATGCGCGGCAAATAGGGGGGCAGTGCTCAGCAGCCAAAGACTATAGCTAAAAAATAATAGTAGATTAAAATAGGATTTTTTTTGTTTTTGCATGTTGAACTTTCGTAAGTGTGTGATTTTTTTGTTTAATATATGGCAATATTTTTTGAAAGTAAAAAATCCATAGTTATTTCAAATAAATGGTGATTTTTTTCAAAATCATGCATAAGAATAACAGCTGAGTTAGACTTATGGGCGTTAAAAAATAGTTCTAATTTTTGTCTATATAACTCTGGATTCTGGATATATTTTGATTTATAGTCCAGAGTATCCCAATCCGACAAAGAATCGATATACGTATCAAGATTGTCTGAATAGATAGTAGAATTATTAGGTGAATTATTGTTCAAATCCATGGTTTTATGTTTAGGCAAAGACATAGTCTGATTTTTATGTGAAAAAGCTGTACTAAAATCAAAATACATAAAATTATGAATTTTTAAAAATTGCTGCAGAGCTATTTCATGGGTTCCGCCACGATCACCGAATGGGAATCGCATGATTTTCATAGGCCTTTTTATTTTTGCTTTTGCATAACACTGGTCAAGCAATTTTTCTGTTTTTTTGATTTCATCAAAGCAGGCAGTAAGACTTATGGTTGAAAAATGAGGGTGAGAATATGAATGGTTGCCGATTAAAAAATCGTTTTTAATTGCGTATACAATCTGTTCTGAATGTTGTTCTACGAATTCTCCTCGTGCATAAAAAAGGGCTGAGATATTCTGTTTTTTTAGAAAATCGACTTTTTTATGCATGTGTATCGATGGTGCATCATCAATTGTTATAAAAATATTTTTAAGACTCATGTTGAATTGCTGCAAAAAGCTTAGCATTGGGCGAGAAAAAAACAAGTTATTTACTTATAGTTCCTAAGCGCCGAAGTTTCTTTGACGAGCTTCTAAGCTTTTCAATGCTTCAGTTAGATGAATCTCTGAGATATCAGGCCAAAGAGTTTCGGTAAAATAGAGCTCGCTATAAGCAAGTTGATAGAGTAAAAAGTTACTTAACCGTTGCTGATTTAGATTTTTTATGTCAAGATATGAGTTAAAGGTAACCTGTGGCGTTACCTTTAACTCATAGGATAAGAAATGAAACAAGCAAATATTTTATCAATTTTACGCTCAAAAGAAACTGTATTCTCGTTTAAAGAAATAGTTTTAGCATCTAGTGAAAAAAAACCGGCACTTTTGAAAAAGCGCTTAAGTGATTACGTTAAAAAAGGAGAATTGTATCATATTCGTCGGGGATTGTACGCAAAAGATAAAAATTATGACAAGTTTGAGCTAGCAACAAAAATATTTACTCCCTCATATGTAAGTTTTGAAACAATATTAATTGAGGCGGGAGTCATATTTCAACATTATAATACAATTTTTGTTGCAACCTATCAAAGTAAAAATATTGAGTGTGATGGCCATAATTACTCATTTAAAAAAATAAAAGATACTATTCTTATTAATAATGCCGGGATTGAAAATAGAGGTAATTATTTTGTAGCTTCTAAAGAAAGAGCATTTTTGGATATTATGTATCTAAGCAAAGATTACCATTTTGATAATTTATCACCGCTTGATTTGAATAAAATAAATACACTTTTGCCAATGTATGGCAATAAACGCATGGTGCGACAGGTACATGCATATTTTAAGGCTTTTGAAAAAGAAAGAATATTAATATGACATTAGATCCTTCGATTCACAAGAATATACTCATTCGTATTTTAAAAAATATTTATAGTGATTCTACCATAGGACCATTTTTGGGTTTTAAAGGCGGAACAGCAGCTTATTTATTTTATGACCTTCCTCGGTTTTCGGTTGATTTAGATTTTGACTTGCTTGACCCTTTAAAAGGGGAAGAGGTTTTTGAAAAGATAAAGAGCATTTTGAAAGAATATGGCGATGTAAAAGATGCACGAAAAAAGAGATTTAGTTTTTTTTGTTTACTATCATATACGAGTAAGGCTTATGGGGCTTACAATATCAAAGTTGAGATTAATTGCAGAGAGTTTGGGTCGCAGTATGAAGTAAAATCATATCTTGGTATTCCTATGAAGGTAATGGTTTCTGAGGATATGGTTGCTCATAAAATGGTTGCTATGATAGAGCGCATAGGTAAAACAAATCGTGATATTTTTGACACATGGTTTTTTCTCGAAAAAAATTGGCATATTAATGAAAAAATTATTGAGACAAGAACAGGTTTATCAATGAAACACTTTTTGCAAAAATGTATTGATGAACTTGAGTCAATGAGTAACCGCGGTATATTGTCCGGCATAGGAGAATTACTTAATACAAAACAAAAAGCGTGGGCAAAAGAAAGTTTAAAGAACGAGACAATTTTTTTACTTAAAATAAAACTAGAATCGCTTTGAAAGAAATTGGACCCACGTTAAAGCTTTGGCCAGATTAGTTGATATCGGTTCAGCTTTCTGTTTTTGGTCGAATAAACCATAACATGTTTATGAATCGGATTATATATAAAAGTAAGTACAGGCAAACGCTTTTTAAATTAATTAAGCACCGAAATTTCTTTGTCGTGATTTTAAGTTGTTTAGCGCTTCAGTCAAGTGAACCTCGGTAATGTCAGGCCAAAGAGTTTCGGTAAAATAGAGCTCGCTATAAGCAAGTTGATAGAGTAAAAAGTTACTCAACCGTTGATGATTGCCTGATCTGATAACTAATTCTGGTTCTGGAATATGCGATAGCCAAAGACTGTCAGCTACGAGTTTTTCATCGATTTCATCGATCGAGAGTTTATTGGTCGCCACCAAATGAGCAATTTTTTTTACGCCAGCAACAATCTCTTGTCTGCCACCATAACAGAATAAAAAGTTTACCGTAAGTGCGGTATTGTGAGCTGTTTTTTGTTCGATGTCGGCACAAAGATCTATTAATTCTAAGGGAAAAAGAGATCTGTCGCCAATAAAAAGAATACGAATCCCTTTATCGATGAGTTGTTGGAGCTTATCGCTATCATTAAAATAATCTATCATAAGATTAAACATATACTTTTTTTCTTCAAATGATCGTTTAAAGTTTTCTATAGAGAATGTATACAGAGATAGATAGGAAATAGAGTTTTCTAGACAGAATTTTACGGTACGTTCTACCGCAAAAAGGCCCTCTTTGTGTCCTAGCGATGTGGGTAAGTTACGTTGAGTGGCCCATCGTCTATTGCCATCCATCATACAAGCAAGGTGTTTAATCATAGTTATTTTATGGGTGATAGAGTGGTAAGAAGATATTGTGTTAGTTGTGTGCTATAGTTTTTTATGGTGTTGAGCGCGTGGATTTTATGAGCGATATAGGCAATAGTATAGTGAGCTCCTGTCATAGCAAGGGCAAAGCAGAGACGTTCAATAAAGGCGATTGGTATAAGGCCGAGCCATAAAGCGGGAGCGATAGGCCTGGTGTAAAGCCAAAGTACGGAGCCAACTGCGTGGACTGTATACGTGCTTCCCAGAGCTTGCAGAAATACAGAGTGAGTAGCTGCTCGAGAAAAAGCTGTTTGAGAAATTAATGATACGCAGTAGATAGCAATAGGAATGAGCCACAGTAATGCGTAGGTAAAAGCAGATGTACCAATAATGGGGTGTAGACCAAAAAGAAACATGCAGGTTGCTGGTATGCCCAAGCGAATAAGGGCTGCTGTATATGAGTTCCAAGAATATGAGCTCCAGTATAATGATCCAGCAAGTGTAGGAAGATAGAGGCTAGAGAGATATAAGGCTGGTATAGGCAATAAAGTAGACTCTGTTATAAAAGACCCGGTAAAAGATCCCGATATAAGAAAGTTTTTTATAATACTCACCATAGATACGAACAGAGTACCAAAAATGCCAGAAATGGGCAATAATATCTGTTTAGCGGAAAAAAATTTGAAATAGGAGCCAACTACCCAGCTGGTTTTAACTGTTGGTAGTAGAGTAATGCCCAAAGCGGTTACTATAGAAGCAATCGCAGATAATTTAGAAGATAGGGTGATAGTTGATAGTTTAAGGGACGACAATCTACTCGTTGGCGATATATTATCTAATTTATTATCTAGTTTTTTGCTCTTATCTGGTATCATATACGTTATACCCCCTATTATTATAGTATATTATTAGTTATTATTATTATATTGTTCGTTATTATGGTAATTATTATATTTAGTTTATCAGAGAAGAAAAATTATGAAATACAAAGCTATTATTTTTGATATGGATGGGACCATCATTGATACAGATCATATATGGGAGCATGCAACAGAACAGGTGTTGCAACGGTATAGCACGATAGATATAACGACTGAAAATAGGACTGAGCTTCGTACAGCCATAGCTGGCCTTAATCATGCTAAAGCGTGCCAACTACTTATAGATATGTTTGCATTTACCATCTCTCTTGATGATTTAATGAGAGAAAAATCGATTCTAGCGCATGATTTATATGAAAAACAGGTTAGATTTATGCACGGTTTTATTGATTTTCATAATAAAATTAAAGCGTATAATATAAAAACAGCGGTTGCTACCAATGCGGCAAGAGAGACGGTACATATTACTGACCAAAAATTGAATCTTAAGCAGTTTTTTGGAGAGCATGTATATTCTATTTCTGACGTTAACAATATAGGAAAGCCATCACCTATGATCTATCTTCATGCAGCAGAGCAAATAGGCGTTGATCCAAAAGAGTGTGTGGCCATAGAAGATTCAGCTCACGGCATTCAAGCGGCTCAGATAGCCGGAATGTATTGTATTGGATTTAATGGCTCTGGCAAAACAGATCAGGTGCAAAAATCTAATATTATAGTAGATGCGTACCATGCTATAGATATAGAAAATCTGTTTTAATTTTTTTTAAAAGTAGTTTCAGGACCCGTTATGGATTTAGTTTTTTTTCTTGTTTTATTATCTATTTTTATTGCGATATATTCGGTTATAGGTTGGTATACTTCAAAACAGGTTAAAAATGTCACCGATTATTTTTTAGCGGGAAGAAGTTTAGGAGTTCTTTCGGTAACTTCTGGCCTTCTTGCAACTCAAATCGGTGGCGGCACTTTATTAGGAACAGCGAGTCTTGCTTATGATGCAGGATTTTTTGGCTTAGTCTATAGCCTGGGTATGGTTGTTGGTCTTTTTATATTAAGTATGGGAGTTGCTGCACGGCTGCAATCATTTAATATTGCAACAACAGCAGAATTGTTTGAAGTTGGGTATGGTTCTCATACGCTAAAAAAATGGGCCTCTTTTCTTTCTATAGTTACGTTGTCTGGTATTTTAGTAAGCCAGATAGTTGCTTCTAAAGCATTATTTGCAGGTATAGGCATTAATCATGAATCAGTATTTTTACTTTTTTGGTTTTTTATTATATTTCATACGGTAATAGGTGGATTAGAATCGGTTATTGTGGTAGAAACGTATCAAGTTTTTTTTATATTTTTAACGTTTGTTGGTATTTTTTTATATTGTATAGTTCCTGAGTTTGCAGGCATAGAGTTTGTTAATTTTGTTACTTTATTTACGAATGCTTTGAGTATTCAAAAAACTACTTTTGCTCAAGAAAATTTTTCTTTTTCATATTATATATCTGCTTTTGTAATTACTGCTTGTTTTGTTTTAATAGAACAAGATATTGCACAAAGATTTTTTGCAGCTCGCACTCGATTAGTTGCAACTGTATCAGCTTTATGTGCCGGAATTTTGTTAATTTTATTTTCGTGTATTCCTATCTATTTTGGCATGAAAGCGCGTCTTTTAGGTTTGCCAATTACTCCTGACATCAATCCACTTATGCCATCTATTAGTAGGTTAACTAATGATATTGTTGTTGTGTTGGCTACCTGTGGTGTTATTGCAGCGATTTCTTCTACGGCAGATTCTTTGTTGTGCGCTATTAGTTCAAATCTTGCACAAGATTTTGATATGAGTTGGATTGGTATACAGAGGGGGCTTTATCAATCTAAAATTATTACTCTATCTATTGGGATATTGGTTCTTACTTGTTCTTATCTTATTCCCCATTCTATTATTGAAATAATAATAAAAAGCTATGCGCTATCAGTTAGTTGCTTATTTGTTCCTCTTGTTTATGCCTATTATTCTGATACTCTAAAAAAACAGGCTGCTTATGGAGCTGTCATAGCAGGATTTGTTGGTTTTATGGGTGTTCCCTTGATTGCCTATGTTTATCCAGATTGGTTTGTCTATGTGCCCCAAGATTTGGCACCTGTTTTGTTGTCAGGTATAGGTTTTTTAATTGGGTATATAGTATAATAAAATTTTTTAGATATAAATTAGATATGATAGTAATAGGTGAAATAATATAATGATTATTCGAACGTTAGTGGCTCGATTGCTCGTAGTTATTTTTTTGATTCTTTTTATTGTGCCTATAGGCATTGTCATGCTTATGCCAGAAAAGTTTCGTAGACATAACCGTTTTGTTGCTTGGCTCATGTCTTGTTTGTATAGAACCGCCTTGTGGTGTTCGTTGGTGCCAATCACCGTAAAAGGAAAAAAAAATATTCCGAACAGTCCGGTTGTTATCGTAGCAAATCATCAGTCATCACTCGATATTCCTCTTCTTGGATCTTTATTGGGAAGACATTCACATATTTGGATTGCAAGAAGTGATTTAACGGGTAGCTGGTTATTTCGATTTATTTTGCCTTATTTTGCAATAGTAACTGATGTTAACTCGCCAATTAAGTCGATGCGATCATTGGTGAAAATAATACACTTGGTTAAAGGAGAAAAATGTCATGTACTTATTTTTCCTGAAGGACAGAGATACGATGACGATAAGGTGCATGAATTTTTTAGCGGTTTTGTTATGCTATCTAAAAAAATCGATCGTCCTGTTGTGCCGGTACGTATTTTTAATGCAAATAAAGTCTATGCCCGTGAGGCTTTTTGGGTTAGATCGTATCCGATTACCGTAGTTGTTGGGCATCCTATGAAAATGGCTTTACATGAAACAGATGATGATTTTAAGAAACGGGTAGAGCTTTGGTTTGCCCAAGTAAAAGAGTAATAGAGAGAGTCTTTTAATGCAGAACAATGTAGTGTCTAAGAGAAAAAACAGCGATTATCTTTATTATGGGTCAGTTGTTTTTATAGGTTTATTTTTTTTCTTAAGCACCGTAGTTGGTTTTCTTTTTTTTCAGACCCGTTATTTGTATAAAAAAGTGCAAACAATAGTTGTGTTGCAAGAACAATATAGAAATTATTGTAAAAATTTTAAAAATAAGAGTGATTTAGAAGTTGAAGTTTTTTTTGATAATATAAATAAAGATAATATAGATAAAAATGGAATAGATAAAAATCAAGATTATTGGAGTATTAGGGGAGACAATTTTATTGTAGTGAATCGAGATCCTGCTTATTTAAAAAAATCGATGATCTCTCATTTGAAAAAAATTAAATTGGAAAATATTTTATCTCGTATTAATATTAACGATTGGGAAGATTATTCAGGCAAGATGCCTATTGAATGTGCTATCGCAGATAATCGGGCTGGTAATAGAGCAAATAATCGAATAAATAATAGAGCCAGCAATAGAACAAATAATGTGCAGAATAAAAAGCAAGGCTCGCCTAATAGGCCAACAGCCCGGTTAATTAATCGGTCAACTAATCAGAATCGTAGTAAACAAGTAAATCGAAGGCCGCAGATAATACGATCTCCTGCATCCTCTTTTTTTATCTGGCCGATTGATAGGGATAAATTTTGGCTTAGTTCTTTTTTTGGTTCTTTGAGAAAAAAGGCAAATGGTTCATGGTACAAGCATCCCGGCATAGATATGGCAGCTAATAAGGGAACTGCAGTAAAAGCAGTGGCAGCCGGAATTGTTGCTGAATCGCGCTATGCATCAGGATATGGCAATATGGTATTACTGCATCATGGTAATGTGTATGGCAATACGTATAAAACTCGATATGCCCATTTAGACAAAATTTTTGTAAAACGTGGAGAGCATGTTCAAAAAGGTCAGGTAATAGGTGCAGTGGGTGAAACCGGAAGAATTAGAAAGCGGGGAAAAGATGGTTCCCATTTGCATTTTGAGGTTTATATGTATAATAAACGAATTAATCCATTAGCTATCTTGCCTGTTTTGGTATAAAATAGAGCAGTATAAAGGTAGAAAGAAAATTATTTTAAACAAGAATTATTGTAATTACCGGTAACATGAGAGGATTTTGTATATATGCAACGAATAGAAACATGGCGTAAAACAGTTTGGGGACAAGCTTTAGAATTGTTTTTTTTATTGATATTAGTTTTTTTGGTTAGAACGTTTGGTTTTGGTCTCTATCAAGTTCCTTCAGGTTCGATGGAAACTACTATGTTGGTAGGAGAACGATTTTTTGCTGATAAATTATCTTACTGGTTTAGGCCTCCAGTGCGGGGTGAGATTATAGCATTTAATCAGCCGACTTATCAGTATTCAAGTAATTCTATTAAAAAATTCATAGAAATGTATGTATGGGGGCCGGCTAATTGGACAAAGCGTGTAATTGGCACTTCCGGTGATCATGTACGAGGTGTTATCGAAGACGGTAAGCCAGTTATTTATCTTAATGATATAAGATTAGATGAGCCATATCTTAATAAATATCCATTAATTAAAGAAGTTATTGTCGATTCTGATAATAGATATAAAAAATATGAAAAAAAATCATACGATCCGTCAAAATCGTTTGATGAGCAACCTTTTTATAGAGTTGATGCAAAACGGGTGGTTCGAGACCAAGATGGCAGTATTGATTTAAAATATCCAGATCAGGCAGAAAAATCGTATAGAGGTGTGCCAGAAGGGTCAACTCGTTTTTATGGAAACAATGCCGATGAATTTAATATAAAGCTTAGAGATGGTGAATATTGGGTAATGGGAGATAATCGTCGAGATAGTGGCGATAGTCGAACATTTGGACCTATTAAAGGGAATACTATTTTTGGTCGTATTAAAATGAGAATATGGTCTATTGATAGTAATGCATCATGGTGGATTGTTGATTTTATTAAGCATCCTATTGATTTTTGGAAAAAAATGAGATGGAGTCGTTTTTTTCAGGTTGTTAAATAGATTGTATTTTGTTTATGAAAATGAGTTAAATCGCCCCCCTGGCCCCCGATCCCGGGGGAATTTGGTTGCGGGCCCGCAGGGCCCGTAAAAAGAATTGGGGTTGTCGCAAAAGCCGGGGCCCCCATCGCAAGATGGGGTATAAAGCCGGGGCCCCCATCGCAAGATGGGGTAAAAAACTGGGTATACTTGAACTCATTTAACTTGTGTATAAATATAGATAAAGTTTTTTTTGCAGAAATAATTATTTCTGGTACATTTATGTATAATTGATTTGAAATGTATGACTATAGAGAATAATTGCATTGGCGGCATAGCCAAGTGGTAAGGCAAGGGTCTGCAAAACCCTGATCCCCGGTTCAAATCCGGGTGCCGCCTCCATAATTATTATTATAAGAATGCCGGGGTGGCGGAATGGTAGACGCAAAGGACTTAAAATCCTTCGGACTTTTGTCTGTGCCGGTTCGAGTCCGGCCCTCGGCACCAATAAGGTAATTTGGCAGATTTTTGTTTATGTCAGTTTTCGTTTGACTGTTGGCATAAATAAAATAATCTTGACAAAAAAGCTCTATATCAATAATTTACAACTTAGGTACTTGTGTTGTTTGTTTAGCATTGCCAAAACGGTAGAGGGTGTTTTGTATGAATAAGGCACAATTAATTGAGCAGATGGCAAAAATATCAAAATTGCCAAAATCAACATGTAAAGAATGTTTAGAGGCTTTTATTACTACGGTTGGATCTGCTTTAAAAGCTAATCAGACAGTGGTGCTAACAAGATTTGGTACTTTTTGTGTGAAAAATAGAAAAAGTCGTGTTGGTGTTAATCCTGTAACACGATTAAAAATGGATATATCTGCTAAAAAAGTAGCAAAATTTAAAGCAGGAAAAGATCTTAAAGATCTTGTAGAAATAGAATAAAATAGTTTAGCTATTTTTTAAAGAGGCATGTTTTTAAAACATGCCTCTTTTGTTGTCTTTTTTTAAAATAAAAAAATATACTGATACCAAACCACTAACATTTACTAAAAAATAGTTATTTGTGATTGGCATAACCAAATTTTTTAGGGCAAAATAGTGGTTCGATATGATATAAAATAGGTATAATAAAAAGTAGATAAGTAAGAATTGGAGAAAAATAATGGTTAATCAAGATACAAGCAGTTCAGAAAGCCTGGCAAATATGGCAAAAAATGCACCTACAATTGATATTGTTATAAAAACTATTAAAGAATCAAAAGAGATGCTCCTCTGGGGAGTAGCTTATGCAGGAGTCGGTTTTATTGCAGGATTTTTTTTTAAAATACTGAGTCGTTATCTAGTTATGTTATTGCTTGTGTCAGGTTTTTTATTCGCCCTGCATAGTTTTGGTATTTTAACTATTGATATCAATTTTATTAAAATTAAAGCGATGTTGGGAATTGGATCAGCTATGTCGTATGAAGAAATGATTATGTGTCTAGTTGGATGGGTAAAAAATAATATATTTATAGCGTTTATGTTGGTTGTTGGATTTATGCTTGGAGTGGTTGCTAGTTAGTTTAGGGTTGGTTATTGACGTCTATATGCCTGGAGTGATTGCTCATTTGCTAAAAAAAAGGAGAGCTGTGAAAAAAGAAGAGGTAAAAGTAGAAGCACTTACTGCTATTCTTGTTAAGTATCAAGTTCTTCCTAAAAAAGAAGAAGCTTTCATTATAAAAGCTTTTAAAGATTCATCTGTTGAGAGCTTTGAAGAATTTTTGATGGAAGAAGGTCTGGTAGATGATATTAATATTCTTCGTGCATTGGGTCAGTATTATCAGTTATCGTCTTATGATGTAGTTGGTCACCTTTTTGATCACCATTTGTTACGTATGTTTCCTAAAAGTTTTTTATTGCAAAATGCTCTCATACCTCTTGAAGTAGATGGTGATACAAGTATGGTTATGGTAGCGAGTGATCCAACCAATGAGGACTTATTATCTGATATTGGCATGTATGTTTCTTATGATATTGTATTTTATGTGGGACTAAAAAGACATATTTGTGATGCTATAAAAGAATTTTATGATGAATCGCTTACCGAAATATCACTGTATGACCCAGATGAAGAACTGTATCAGAATCCAGAAAATGATGCGCATATTGAAGACGAGATACACGATATCGAAGACGATTTTAAAATCGATTAAAAGTTTGTTTAGGTGTATAAAGTTTATGGGTATTCTAGATAAATAGTGTGAGCTCGACGTAAAAAAGTTGTAAAAAATTGGGGTCCCCACGACAAGTGGGGTAAGTTGCGTGGGGTAAAAGATTATTAGATCGAGCTCACGTTAAATTTTGTATATTGTGCTGTTTTGCGAGCCTATGCTGGACATGGGTTAAAGATACGTGATATTTAGATATAGATTAAAAAATGGGCCCCGCGCGCAATTCCTGGGGTAAAAACGTGGGGTAAAAGCGTGGGTAAAAGAGAGTTTATATGATACATAATCAGCAACACGATATATCCGTAGTAGCAATAGTAAATGAACTACTCGAAAAAGCTATTAGCATGTCTGCTTCTGATATTCATTTAGAGCCGACAGAATATCAGCTTCGCGTTCGCTTTCGACTTGATGGTATATTACATGATCAACCAGCTTTGACAAAAAATAGCGCTCAACAGATTATTTCTCGTCTTAAGGTATTAAGTTCTATTAATATTGCTGAAAAACGGATTCCCCAAGATGGTAAATTTCATATTACCTATAAAAACAAATCGATCGATTTTCGTCTTTCAACGTTTCCATCTCTGCATGGCGAAAAAATGGTTATTCGGATTTTGGATCATTCTGTTTATGGGGTTATGTTGCAGCAATTAGGTTTTGAACAGCAGATGTTAGCGGATTTTCAATCAATGCTTGTTCGATCAAGTGGTTTTTTTTTAGTTACTGGGCCAACAGGTTCAGGAAAAACAACGACTCTCTATGCAGCTCTTTCAGCTCTTAATTCTCCTGAAAAAAATATTGTTACTCTTGAAGATCCGGTAGAATACAATGTACCAGGTATCACACAAGGCTATATTAATCCCAACGCCGGTTTTACTTTCGAAAAAGGAATCAGAGCATTATTACGGCAAGATCCTGATATTTTAATGATCGGTGAAATTCGGGATAAACAAACGGCACGGGTAGCAATAGAATCAGCTTTAACTGGTCACCTTGTATTAAGTACGTTGCATACGAATGATGCACCATCAGCGATTATGCGGCTTATGGATATGGGTATTGAGCCTTTTTTAATTAATGCGTCGTTAACAGGGGTGTTGGCACAGCGGCTTGTGCGGAAGTTGTGTGAATTTTGTAAAAAGTCTGCAAAGTTAACCGATGATGAAATGCGTTTTTGTGAGCGTATGTCTATTGAGCCAGGTTGTATATATGTGGCAGTGGGTTGCGATACGTGCAATAATATAGGCTACAAAGGCCGTATTGGTATTTTTGAATTACTTACTTTTTCTAATAAACTTCGTTCTCTTATTATTTCTCGTCCTATAGTCGAAGATATTTATGTCCAAGCGTTATCTGATGGTATGTCTACTTTGCAACAAGATGGAATTAAAAAAGTCTCGGCAGGGATTATCTCTTTGGCCGATTTTGCCCGTGTGATAGTATAAAGTTTATACTAATCCGCCAACAATCACTAAGGTGCACTTTTAATCGGGCCAGGATGGCCCAATTAAACCCCACGATAATTCGTGGGGACCCCGATTTTCAAAATCCCCCTAGAGAGGGGACTGGGGGGTGAAAAATCTTAGTCGAAGATAGCAGTTTGGTATTACTGGTGATTATGTGAAGTTTGTTATGATTAGGTGAGTTTATCGCAGTAAGCTTTGTGGTATTTGCTATAAATGAGTCTCAATTTGATTGCCTAAATCTTCAATTAAATGTGATATCGTGAGCCATAAATGGGGCTGGTTTATTACTTTATTTAGCTGCTCTCCAGCTAAAAATCTTTGCATTTCTTGTTTGAATTCTATCAAGGTATTCGTGTCTTTGAGAAGTAGCTTTTGTCGTTGAGTAAATAAATCTAAAAAATAATGTTGTGTTAGTTTGCGGTCATTGAGTTTTACCGAAATAAGTTCTAGATTGGGTTTTAGTCCAAGGCTGTGCAACCAAAAGATATCCCATACGTCACGATATTTAATGCGATTTGGTCTCAGAGCAAATGCGAGCAACTTACCTGTATAAATTTCTTGCCTACTTTCAGCGTTTATAATAAGTCCACCAGTACCCATATCGACACCGTAGGGGTTTAATAATAACATAGGGCGTTTTTCATAGGATGGTAATGCGCAAATATCAATATTTATTCTTTGTGCGGGAAAATTTTTTTTGCCTGGTTTAGTTTCTATTTTTATTTTCCATGTATCGACATTTTTTTTATCTTTGGTAGGTTCGCTTATTTGTATTGGTAGTTCGTATTTATCAAAAAGTTCTTGTGTTAATAGTTGGCCCATATTTTTTAAGATTTTACGTGAAAAATTGCTGCCACCGGTAAAATCTAGATCTTCACTGAGTCTTACGCCTCCATAGCAAGATCTTAAGCAGGTTCCTCCTATAAAGGTAAGATCTGTTAATAGATTGTTAGCGCTTAAAATTCTGAGAATTTCATGATGTAACAATTCTTTCTCTACTACGATTCGTAATGATGTAAGTTCAGGTCTGTTTGTTAGAGCTTCAGTTACTAATTGGTCAAATAAGTTTATTTTCATTGACTTCGTCCCAATCTATTAAGTCACAATTTCTATTTGTTTTTTTCATATCTTTAATTGCTCGCGCTACATTGGCTCTCCATAGTCCACATGGTCCATCATAAAATAAGTCTTTCATAACGGCAGTTGGTTTTTTGTTGGTATGGACAAATTCTATAGTGCCAAATGTCCCGCATGATATTGTAGTGCTGCGGCCAGACGACATAAGGGATATCCAGTTTAGAGGAATTTGGGAAATGACTCCCGCATCGCTTAATACGGTTTCAAGGCTAATATAATTAAATTTAGTGGTCCGCAAGAGGGCAGCAGCACGGAATAAAAAAAGACCTGTTGGGGGAATTGCTTTTTTATACGTATAAAGACCTCGGCATACTCGTGTTAAGTACCCTGCGCTTGTAGCTCTACTGAGAAGCGTTTTATAGGCAGCATTAGATAATGTAGGAAATAACACTCTAAAATCTTGAAATAAAAATAGATAATGATCTTGATTTGCATTATGTAAAAGCCAGTTGTGTAATACTTTTATTGGTTGCATTTGTGTGCCTAAAACAGTTAAATTGGTTAACAGTAGGTTACTGTTATTGTAACTTAGTGTAGAGCTAAAAGCAAGGCTACATGTTTTTTGGTATCTTTGTAGGGAGACATGACCTAAGGTATGCCTAAAGAAGCTGGTTGGTTAACAGTAGGTTACTGTTATAGTAACTTACTGTAGAGTTAAAAGCATGGATTGATTTTCTGCAACGTATTTATTTAATTTTAAAAAAATAATATATTATATTTAATTTGGTATAGTCTTAGAAAAAACAGAGGAGATAAAAGTGGGCAACTGGTTTAGATTATTTATAGTTTTTTTGGGAATAAGTTCACAGATAGTGGCAGGTATGCAATTGGGAAATATACGCAATAAGTTTGGGAGTATTAATGATGCTGTTTTTAGGTTTTGCAAAGCGAGACCTATAACAACATCGATTAAAGTAGTTAAACCTAATCCAAATACTCATGTTATTTTTTTGGCTGATTCACATATTGATAGACGGTTAAATCCTGCCATTGTCCGTGAGCATAAAGAAAGCTTAGGTGGCATTTTGGATGATTGTAGGTTGAGTCAGCAAGCTGGCGTGCCCGTGTATTGGAATATAGAGTTGCGTAAAGACGAAATAAATTCTTATATTAGAAATATGCGCATATTTGGATCTGATAATGAAAAAAATCCTATTACGACTATAGGAATTCCAATAGTATATGCTCTTGAGCATGGGCAATCTCATATGGGGTTTAGATCATTTGATAGAAGAAATAGTGAAGAATGTGCGGATATTTTGAATGGTAAAAAATATGGTGCAGAATTATTGGTGCGCAAAATGGAAGAGGCGTATACTTTAATAAGATTAGCAAAAAAAATTAATTGGGAAACAAAGAGTCAACTAAGAACTTCTGTTCTTAGTTATATAGGTACTAATAAATCTATTTCTCAGAGCGATCAACTTAAATTAGTTGCTATACCAAGTGACATTCAACTTTTACTGAATATATTTAATCAGTTAGAGGATTCAATAGAACGCCCAGACAAAAAAGTTATTTTTGTTCATGCAGGTGGTAGTCATGTTGAAAGAAGTCTGAATCATTTACTAAAATATTCACCAAACATAAAAATGGTTTGTGAATATGGGGATGCAAAGAATAGTCATAGTTTTTTAAATTTTGAATCACAACGATTTGATGAAAAAGAACTTGAACTTGCAAAAAAAGAGAGCTTTAAAGATGAAAATTATCCTTCAATAATAGAAGATATTCGTGAGAAAGTTGCTCCATTTTTAAAATAAACATGAGTAATTATGTCTTTCTCGTCCCCTCTTCTGGCGTATACATTTTCAATAAAGCATCAAGACTTGCAACTACTAGTTTGCATGAATCATAATTATCTTGAATAGTTTGCTGCAACGCTTCTTCCATTTTACCACTTTCTTCATGGTCTTCTATGCCAGCCTCGATTCTCGATTGAGCTATTTTTGAAAATATGATCTCTGGTGGATATATGGGTATTAATGTTTTCAGGGTAGATTGGTATGCAGTAAGAGCATTAATTTCTTCAGTAGATAGATTAGCTTTTTTCTCTTTTTTTTCTTCTTCTTCTTCTTTTTCTTCTTTTTGTTTTTTATCTTTTATCATCTGTTCAAAAAGTGCATGCGCATGTTCTGCAATATTATTATAAAACCCACTTTCTAGATCAATCGCAAAATAGTGATCTGATTTTTCATCATAAAAAAGATTTTCCGGATGCCTATCATTATGCCCGGTAAAAGTATCAAAGGCGACTAAAATCGGTAAGTCTGGATGACGAGCCATATCGTTAATCATTTCTTTTTGCAATCCCCTTATTCTTTTAGGATTATTTGCCTGCTTTAGGTTTGGCTTATGGTAATGTTCAGGTAAATTGCATACAACGGTACCTGGAACAAAGGCAATAAGTGAAGCTGGTTTTTCTAGGTCGTATTTTCCAGGGAATGGGCAATGAGCAGGAACGATTATAACTTTATTAGCGTAGATTCCAATTTTTTCGGTCATTTTTTCTGCCATATCTGCAACAATTTTTTCTCTTATTACACAGGTAAAAACGCGGTCAATTGTTTTTTGTTTTATAATATATTTATCGTTATTATGGATGTTTCCTAAGATAGCGATCTGTGCTGAGGATGGTGGGTTAAAATAAGAATGTGTTACGAAAAAATCTGATGCTTTTAAGCTGAAAAAAGTTTTTTCAGATTCTGGTTTTTGGTCGATAGCAGAAAAGAGTGGTGCTGTGGTTAGCAATAAAAACATAAAAGAATATCGCAAAAACATAAAACTCCTATTTTGTTTATAGTTCTTGGTTGGGTATTTCTTCTGACAGTTTTTCATAGTTTTTCAATAAAACATCAAGGCTTGCAACGGTTTGTATGCACGAATCGTAATTGTCTTGAATAGTTTGCTGCAGCGCCTTTTCTATTTCTCCACTCTCTTCATGGTTTTCTATGCCAGCTTCGATTCTCGCTTGAGCTATTCTTGCAAATATAGTTTCTGGTGGATACAGGGGGATTAATGTTTTTAGAGTAAATTGGTATACTTTAAGTGCATTAATTTCTTCTGTAGATAATAAATCTGCTTTTTTCTCTTTTTCTTCTTCTACTTTTTTTTCTTGTTTTGCTTGTTCTAGCTTTTCTTTTATTAATAATTCAAAAAGTGCATGCGCATATTGTGCAATATTATTGGTAAACGTTTGTTCCATATCGATAGCAAAATAATGATTTGATTCTTCGTCATAAAGTATATTTCCTGGGTGCCGATCATTGTCGGCTACAAAAGTATCAAAAGCTACCAAAATGGGCAAATCTGGATGACGGGCCATATCACTAATCATTGCTTTTTGTAGCCCTTTTATTCGTTCAGGTTTGGTTGTCTGTTTTAGATATGGCTTATGATAATGTTCAGGTAGCTCGCGTAGATCAACTCCGGGAACAAAAGTGTGAAGAGTGGCGGGTTTTTCGGGATCTAGTCTTCCAGGAAATGGATAGTGCACGGGAATTATGGTAACATCATTAGCGCGCATTCTAATAGTTTTTGCTATACTAGCAACAACCATTTCCCTTACTATTGATGTAAAACAAAAATCAGTAGTTCTCTGTTTTAAAACATATCTATCATTATTATGAATATTTCCTAAGAAAGCGATTTCTGTTAAAGCTGGTTTTGCCAAAAAAGAATGTGTTACGAAAAAATCTGATGCTTTTAAGCCAAAAAAAGTTTTTTCTGATTCTGGTTTTTCGATAATCGCAGAAAATAATGGTGCTGTGGTTAGCAATAAAAGTATAAAAGAATATCGTGTAAACATAAAACTCCTATTTTCGTTTTTGCTTATTTTTTTACATTTTTGTGAGAGAATGTGAGATTTTGCATAAGTGGGTATTTGTGCCAAATTGCCAACAATTATTAAAACATAGATGCGCGTGCAAAAACTACAAAATTGTTTTGGGTTGACATGTAATTAAAATTTTTTTTAATCTGATTATGTATATAAAAATAGTTGTTTATAAAAATAATAAAGAAGGGGTATGGGATGATAAGTAGGATAAGAGTAATGGGTAAGAATTTTTTATTTTTTATTATATTGATTCTGGCAAGTAAAATAACGATAACGGAATCTAATATTGGAGTTGAACCAGCATCAAGGAGGCTGCTTAAAATTTTATGTGTTTTTGAGAAATTTCCTGTTTTGCCAGAACTATATGCAATAAATTTGGCAACAGGTTTTATTGATAGAGGACTTGATGTATCCATTCTCGCAGAAGAATACGGACAAGATATTGCTCATCCTGCCGTTGAACAATACAAATTGATGGAACGTATTTATTATAAAGATCTTCCATCAGATATACAGGATTATGATATTATTTTATGTCAGTTTGGGCCAATGGGAGAAAAATTTGTAGAAATAAAAAAAGAACTCGGTTTGAAAGCAAAAATAGTTACTTGTTTTAGAGGATTTGATGTTTCACGATATATAACAATACATGGTGAGCATGTTTATGATTCGTTATTTGAACAAGGAGATTTCTTTTTACCCGTATGTAAATATTTTCAAGATGTTTTAGTTAGACTTGGTTGCCCAGCAGATAAAATTTGTGTACATCATTCTGCTATTGATCTGAAAAGATTTGTTTTAAAAGATACGAAAAAAGATGATAATACTGCTGAAAATGAAAATATAAAAGATAGAAAAATAACGATAGTTACGGCAGATTGGTTCTATTCTAAAAAAGGAATCATTTATGCAATTCCAGCTATTGCTGCGTTGTTAAAAAAATATCCACATATTGAGTATATAATTATGGGAAGTGGTCCACTAGAAGAGGTTTTAAAGAAAGCAATTAGTGTGTATGAAATATCCGATAATGTTAAATTATTGGAATGGGGAAATCATGATGCTGTATTGCAATTGTTAAATCAAGCAGATATTTTTGTATTGCCAGCAGTGACCGATGAGTTAGGTGATGAAGAAGGGATTCCTAATTGTCTTAAAGAAGCTATGGCGGTTGGTGTTCCTGTAGTAAGTACGTATCATGGCGGAATTAGTGAATTGGTAGAAAACGGTAAGACTGGCTTTTTAGTTGAGTCTAAGTCTGTTTCTCAGCTTGCTGAAAAAATAGAATATTTAATAAATAATAGGCAAGAAGCGAGAGCTATGGGGCTTGCTGGGCATGATCATGTACAAGAAGAATATGATACAGAAAAATTGAACGATCAATTGGTTGAAATTTTTTATAAGCTTCTTGATTAATTAGCTGTTTTTGTATTGCTAGCCGCCCATATAATCCAATTAGGATTGCATGGGCGGTTTTTTTGTGATAAAAATAGACTTTTTGTGACAATTTGGTATTCTGTATATAGAGTGACATGTATTACAATGGTATATTACTTAAAAATTAGAATGGAGATTTTTTGATATGAATAATAGTTATGTCTATTTGTGGATATTTTTGGTGATTTTTTTATCGAATAATGTATTTTGTATTACTACCGGTGTTGGTTTTGGTAAAATAGATAAATATACGAAAATATTACTTATGGCGGATACGCATTGTGACGCATTGCAGGTAGAATTAGCGGAAGAAGGAATAAAAGATATAGGTAAATTATTAAGTGATTTGAAAAAAAAAGATGTTAGTATTTTATATTATTTTGAAGTAACAAAATATGATCTTAAAAAGATAACCGATAAGGTTGAAAATCTTATTGCTAATGGTTTTGAAATTCCTGTTACCCATGTTTTGGATGTACCATTGCTAGATGCAATAAAAAACAATATGAACGCAGAAAATATTAAATATAGTTTTTTTGATTTAAGGAGTCATGAGGATTTAGATTGTTTTCGTAAATCTCCTTTTTTTGCAAATGTACCATTAAGGTCCCCTGACTGGTATCTTAAACAGCAGTTTATGAGTAGCAAAGTTGATCAAGCTCGGCAAATCATTGAAAGTGCAGCTGTACCCCATACAATAAAAAGTTATTGTTATAAAATTATAGATCGTGTGATAAATAAAAATGATGCTGACCCGGTTAAAATAGCTTGTTTTAGTAGTTTGGCGAGTAATATCAATCTTATATGTAAAGTTGTTTCTCAGACATACAATAATAATTTAGATTGTAAAGAGGCTCAAAAAGAAACGTTAATTGTTGTTCATGCTGGCACTGAGCATATACATTATTTATCGGGTTTATTATATCAAGCAAATATGTTATCTGGTAGAGAGGGCGATATTTTTTATAATTATAATAATAGTTTAGACGATATGGTAGAATCTGAAGTTACTAATGATGTTGCTGTTTTGATTAAGCCATTCTTAGATGAATATCCAGATAAATAAAAATCTATTTTATAGACTGAACTTGCAAAAAAAGATTTTTCCAGACAATTTTGCTGCTGCCGGGCATTGGCGGGTGTTTGATTGTATTTTTGATAATTTCAATTATAGCCGATGCTGTTTGCTGAGATTCTATTGATCCAGAAAAGATAGCTGTTTTATATACAGTAATCCAGTGGCTGAGTAGCTGATTAAGCAATAAATGCGTATGTGATTCTTTTGGATTACTTTTTTCAAGTAATTTTAAGAAAGTTGCTGGATCAGTTTTTATGGTAGACATAAATATCTGCTTGAGGGGATCATGAGTTTCTGATGAAATATTAGAAGCAATATTTTGTATTGCACAGCGAGATTTAATTGTTGGTAATATCTGGTCAAGACGATCAGTAAGAAATATAAAATGGTAGCCCGGCGGCGGTTCTTCAAGCGATTTTAAAAGACTGTTCGCGCATATATGACTCAAATAGTCTGCTTTTTCTATTACAATAAAAAAAAGTTCATTTTTATTGAGTACAAAAGAGAGAGTCTGAAAAATAGGTGCGATATCATCTTTTGTATATGTTTTTTCAGTGGTGAGCCACCGCATATTATAATAGGTGTTTTGTTCTACTCCGAGACAATATATGCATATTCGACATCTGTTGCCATTGAGACATATTTTTTGTTGAATATAGGAAATAGCATGAGCACGTGTTGCACTTTGTTCGCCAACAAATAAATGCGCATGATTTTCGGTTGCTATGATTTCTGCTTTTGCCATTTAATTATACTAATTTCAGGTGATAGATATATTTTTAAGTTTTATTTTTTATTTAACAAAATGGGCATGATTTTTTCTATTGCTTGTGTAATAAGCGTATGTTGATCAAGTGTTCCATCGAGTACAAGACAACATGAATTATTTATTGGCGGGTTATTGGTTAATAGGTCATCAAAGCCGGTAATTAATGCTTGCATGAACGATTCTTTTTCTTTTTCAAAACTAGTTAACTTTTTATTGCGTGTCACAATACGTTGCTTTGCAGTATCTAAATCTATTTTGAGATAAAAAAGTATATCAGGAGCGTAGCAATCCATGGCCCAGTTATTAATGGTTGTCAGTAAGTTCAAATCAAGGCCACGCCCATATCCTTGATAAACAAGAGATGATATATGCATACGGTCAGAAATTACTATATGATTTTTTTTAAGAGCGGGAATTACGACATCTTGAAAGTGTTGAGCTCTATCAGCTGCAAATAATAAAAATTCTGCTTTGGGGTTCAAGGGGGTTGTCTGTTGTTGTAAAATTTTTCGTAATTGTTTTCCTAGTTCTGTGCCACCGGGCTCTTTTGTTAATATAATGGCCGGCTCTTTTGTTAACGTAATTTTTTGTTTTTTAGTTAGAGTATCAGAATCTAAAAAATTACGAAGACGTTCTGTCAGACCAGAAGCAAAAGTACTTTTGCCTGAGCCGTCGATACCTTCAATGGCGATTAAGAGTCCCGATTTTGTCAGTATAGTTTTTTTTTGCATATAACACACCCGACGCAATAAATTTTGTTAGCATAAAAGTGTCTAGATAGAGTATTCTGTTTATATTTATCTATAATAGTATACATAATTGTTAAAGGCTTGTCTTATGAAAAAAGTTACGGCAAAAAAGGTTACGGCAAAAAAGGTTACGGTAAAAAAGGTTACGGTAGAGCCAGGATGCATTACCTGTGGCACCTGCGCTTTTATTGCCCCTCAGGTTTTTGAAGTCACCGATGTTTCTCGAGTAAAAAGAGATGCTGATATAGAATCGCAAAAAGAATTAATAAAAAAAGCGGTGGCAAAGTGTCCTGTGCAAGTAATTAAATTTCAGGAGTAACTAATTATGCACCTAAAAGAAGCAAAAGAAAAAAAAAAGTTTCAAGACGTTTATAAATTAGTATTAGATAAAAGTCATTTGATGAAAGTGGGCACATTATTATGGCATGCTGCACGTAATTTTGGAGATACCGTAGCTCTTATATATGTTGAAGAGCAGATTACTTTTATGCAACTGTATCAACGAGCGCGTACGTGCGCTCAAGTATTAAAAAATTTATCGGTTAAATCGGCTGACCGTGTTGTGATAAGTTTTGAAAATTCACCTGATTTTTATGTCGCTTATTTTGCAGCATGGCAGGTTGGTGCAGTAGTAGTGCCGCTTAATACTTTTTTAAAAGAATATGAATTGGCACATATTATTGCGGATGCAAAACCCGTTTTAATATGTACCAGTAGCGATAAAGCGTCTCTTTTTTCTGGTTTTGGCATTGCCTTACTTACACCATCAGAAATGGTGCCAGCTGATATGGATACTCGTGATCATGCTCAGATTGAAGAGACTTTTGATGATAGTAGTATGTCGCATCAAGATGAAGTTGCTGTTCTTTTGTATACTTCAGGGACGACCGGTACGCCGAAAGGGGTAATGCTTAGCTCTTCAAATATAATGAGTAATATGCTGCAAGTTATTGCACGTTTAGAAATTGATGGTTCTGGACAGCGAGTTTTAGCTGTTCTACCTCTTTTTCATGTGTTTGCGCAAAACACGTGTGTATGGATTCCTATGATAATGGGATGTACTATTGTTTTGGTGCAAAAAATTGATCGTCGTCTTATATTAGATGCTTTAAAATATAAACCGACGTTATTTTTAGGTGTTCCCGCTCTTTACGGCCTTTTGTGTCTTTTGAAAACAGCTCCACTAGAATCAGTCGAATATTTTGTATCAGGAGGAGATGCGCTACCAGACAAAATTAGCACTGCTTTTAGTTTGATTTATCGCAGAAAAATATGCAATGGGTATGGATTAACTGAAACATCACCGGTAATATCGGTTGATCTTGAATGTTTTTTAAAACCGACAGGATTTGTGGGTAGACCAGTAGTAAATACGGAATGCGTAGTATGCGATGAGCATGGGCATAGATTAAAACAGGGTGAAATTGGAGAGTTATGGGTGTCAGGTCCGCAGGTAATGCTTGGTTATTATAATCAGCAAGAGCTTACCGATCAAGTCATGTCAGATGGTTTTTTTAAAACTGGGGATCTTGGATATTGCGATAAAGATGGTGCTATAATTATCACTGGTCGCTTAAAAGACCTTATTATTTCTAAAGGGGTAAATATTTATCCTCAAGAAATAGAAAATGTATTATTAAGTCATACTAATATTATTGGAGCTGCAGTTATTGGTCAAAAAGATGATCAAGTAGGCGAAGTACCTATTGCATTTGTACAATTAAGACAAGCAGATGAATCGATGCCGCAGGTGTTAAGATTGTTATGCTTGGAGCGGCTTGCTACGTATAAAGTCCCTCAGCGATTTATTTGTTCAACAGAAAGTCTGCCAATGACTGCAACGGCAAAGGTGGATAAAAAGGTTTTGAGAGAACGGCTTAAAAATATGTATTGATTTTTTGAAATGAATCAAGTATTATGTAGACATTGATAGAGCAATAAATCTGTTTTAATTGAGCAAGTAAGCTTGTTTTAATGTATGTATGTTTGATTTATTGTATATAGATAACTCTGATAACCTCCATTTCCCCTATCTATGACTTCGGTCTAGGTGGGGGTAATTTTTTTGAAAATTATTTTTTTTTTGTTAGCGCTTTTTTGAACTGCCTTTGTATTTTGGGGTAAAATTTGACGTTTAGTAAAAAAAAAGATTCGCTAAGAAAAGTTAGCGTGTTATCTTTTCTTAGCGAGAATGCTTAAGAAAAGTTAGCTTATTAGAAATTTACAAATAAGAAGGTAGGACAATAATGGATAGACGAATTGGAACTTATGTTACTCACGCATTTCAGGGTGAATCGTATCGTTCATATATTCCGGTGAGCCTGCCACCAGCACCACCTATTGATATGGCTGAAATTTATCCGTACCTAGAAAAAGCGACTTTAGCAGTTGCAGCGTTGAATGGTATTCATACTTCTATTAATGTAACACTTTTTATTTATATGTATGTCCGAAAAGAAGCTTTGCTTTCAAGTCAAATTGAGGGGACGCAAAGTTCATTTTCAGATTTACTATTATTTGAATATAATCAAAAACCGAAAGTTTCTTTAGAAGACGTAGAGGAGGTTTCTAATTATGTAAAGGCAGTTACTTATGCTTTACAGAGACTTAAAGGTGGGTTTCCACTCTCGTTACGTCTGTTACGTGAAATACATGAAGTTCTTTTATCAGGGGCACGTGGCACTTTCAAATCACCAGGAGAATTTAGAAAATCGCAAAATTGGATTGGTGGTACAAAGCCAAGCAATGCTTTATTTGTTCCGCCATCGGTAGAGCATTTAGATCAGTGCCTTTCCGATTTTGAGCGTTTTTTACATGATGATAGTATGCCAGTTTTGATTAAAGCGGGTCTAGCTCACGTTCAATTTGAGACCATTCATCCATTTCTTGATGGTAATGGCCGGCTGGGTCGTCTTTTGATAGTTCTTCTTCTGATTGAAGGTGGCATGATTGATGAGCCAATTATATACATTAGCCTTTACCTTAAGCAACATCGCACTACGTATTATGATCTTTTGCAAGAAGTAAGAACTCATGGTCGCTGGGAAGTTTGGTTGGAGTTTTTTTTAAAGGGAGTTGCAGAATCAGCTCAACAAGCTTTGGAGGCTGCTCGTGCAATCAGTGCACTTTTTGTAAAAGATGCAGCACGTATAGTTGATCTTGGCAGAGCTCGTTTTTCATCTGAACAGGTGTTTGAATATCTTAAAAAATTGCCACAAGTTACCGTTTCCCTGATTGCATCATCATTGTCAATGGCTCTTCCTACAGCACGAAGTGCTATTAATAATTTGGTTAAGTTGGGAATTTTAGAAGAGATATCGGGTAAAAAAAGAGAGAGGGTCTATGTGTATAGAGAGTATGTGAAACTTCTAGAGCAGGGTGCCGAACCATTTTAAAAAGGGTTGTCGTGAAAAGGTTGCTATTATTGATGTTAGTGTCATTGAGTATATTGGCTATGGATAGACAAGAAGATTCAACGTCAGTGCAAGCACATTATGCTTTTGATGATGGCCTTGTGCACGTGTGTTATTTTGGGCTCAGGGGAATGTGTTGATGAAGCGCGTGTGCAATGTGTTATTGATAATGGAGATGTAAAAAAATTACTGGATTCTATAGTTGAAAGATTGAGTTCTCAGAATATTCAAATGCTGAGGGGCCCTCGATTTATTGTAGGAGAGAATAAAGAACGTCTTGATATGTCTCGAAAAATAGCGATTTTTTTTAAAAAATTTAATGTAGATTTTTGTACTTTGAGACTTGGTGCTGGGGATATTGAGTAAAAAAGCAGTGTTTATAGTATAATTATAATAATTTAATAATTTGCTTATTAACCTATACTATTTATATGATGTATGGTGTATATTAATACTATATATTAAAAACATAAACCTGGTTTTATTATGAAAACTTCTCCTTTACAGCAATTACCTTTAGGTATAAGTACCTTTTTTACCATTCGTAACGAAGGCTATATTTATGTCGATAAAACAGAAAATATTTACAACTTAATTCAACAAGGCAAGCGATATTTTCTCTCTCGACCGCGAAGGTTTGGAAAATCGCTTTTAGTTTCGACATTAAAAGAGATTTTGGCTGGTAATAAATCTTTATTTAAAGATCTTTGGATTGAAAAAAGTGATTATACATGGCAACCTCATGGCGTTATTTCGTTAAGTCTTTCAGGGCTTGGTATAAAAGATGCTGATAGTTTAGTGACCGGATTACTTTCTGTGTTATTTGACATTGCTCAGAGTTATGAATTTGTTATTCAATCTACACATACTGCAAATCCAGAACGTGCTTTAAGTTATTTAGTAAAAGCGCTTCATAAGCGCTTTGGCAAAGTAGCGATTCTTATTGATGAATATGATTATCCAATTTTAAAAATGCTTGATGATCAAAAAAAGGCAATAGAAATGCGAGATTCTTTGCATGACTTTTTTTCAGCTATTAAAGATTTAGATGAATATATTTCTTTTGTTTTTATTACTGGTGTTAGTGCATTTGCTAAAGCAGGAGTATTTTCAGGTCTTAATAATTTAACGACTATGACATTGGATAGTCGATGGGCTGCTATTTGTGGTTATACAGATCAGGAAATAGATTTATATTTTGCGCCATATATTCAAGCCTGGGCAAACAAGCACAAAGTTTCTTATGGTGAACTGCGTTTACAAATTAAGAATTGGTATAATGGTTATCATTTTGGAGCTGATGTCACAGCAGTCTATAATCCATTTTCTGTTATGCATGCATTTGATAAGCAAAATTATGAAAATTTTTGGCTTCAATCAGGTCCTCCTTCTTTTTTAATAAAAGAAATACAAAAAAATTATCGTATTATAGAAAAAGAGATGCTTCATTTAAAGCCATTTGAAGTATTGGCAGATTTTCTTAGTATTTTTGATATAGGTTCAGTTCCTCTTGTTTCTTTATTGTTTCAGTCTGGATACTTAACAATAACTCATTTTGATGAAGAGAAATGGGCATATACTCTTGATTATCCAAATTACGAAGTACGAACTGCTATGGAACAATATCTTTTGAGCGTTTTTACTCAAACAGATATTCATCAAATTAGGGATTTTGTATTAAATTTATGGACAGCCTTTAAAGAAAAAAATATAGCTGAAATAGTTGCATTAATTAAGTCGAAAATTACTCAGGTTCCTTATCAAACACATATCAAAGAAGAACAATTTTATCATGGCTTATTACATGCTTTATGTAGTACCGCAGGTTTAAAAGTTTATTCTGAATTTATGACAAGTCATGGCCGTATTGATATGGTTGTTGAACTTTCATCGGTTAGTTACGTTATTGAGTTAAAGTTTAATCAAACGGCAGAAAAAGCGCTTCAACAGATCGAAGATCGAAAATACTATGAAGTTTTACAGGATCAAAATAAGTCGATAGTTTTACTGGGGTTAAACTTTCATCGAAAACCAAACGAATTTGATATTTCATATGCATCTAAAGAAATTAAGAAAAGTTAGTTTAATGAATTATTGCATAACATAGTTTTTGTTTAGATCCTATAAATTAAGTATTGGAAGTCAACCTTCAAGTGTTATTTTATTTTTTATGATTTTTTATAAAAATATTGACAAACAATATGTTTTTTATTTTATACTTGTAACGTAGTAATTGTTTAATACGTTTTATGGGAGAAAAAACATATGAAGCATTTATCTCTGTCTGCTATTTTTTTTATATGCATGCTCAGTCTATTTTCTATTCTTGAAGCTCAATCGTGGCATGTCTTTATGTATTTAGATTCGAGCGATAACTTAAATGATATGATTATTAAAAATATTACCGATGCCTTAAAAATTCCCATAAACGATTCTGTTTCTTTTTTTATTCAACTACATGCATATGACAATATTGGCTTGCGTTACAAAATTACCAAAGATGGTTTAGCTTTTGTAGATCAGGTTGTGCTAACTGGTAGCGATAAACAGAATTTCATTGACGCTGCAACATGGGGATTTGCTAATTGCGTGGCAGATAATACGATGCTTGTTTTTGGAGGCCACGGATTTGGTATTTTGGATCCAGAATGGAATGCTCTTATTTCTGAATGGCAAGCGGGAACAGCTGCTTTGAGTAATTCTTGTTCTGCTAATCAAACAGAATCAAATAATAATGATTTGGGTAATAATATTTGTTTGAGCAACCAGGTAGGAATGTGTTCAGCTGAGAGCAGTAGTTGTTCTAGTAATAATATAGAAGTAGGTGATCAAACAGAAGCATGTGTGTTAGAAAGCAATAGTTGTTCTGTAAAAAAATCTATGCATCGTTTATATGATACGCATTGTAAACAGCATAGAGGCTTTATATTTAGTCTTGAACCGCGATCATATTTAAATAATCAAGATATTATTGAATCTCTTACAATCGTCGTTAATAAAGTGTTGAAAGGTAAAAAGATAGATGTGATTGCTTTTGATACCTGTATGGGAGGCATGCTTGAAGTTGCGTATCAGCTAGCGCCGTTTACCCATTATTTAGTAGGAAATCAGGTATGTGCATTGCGAGATGGTTTTGATTATACAAATATTATGCAGGCTTTAAATCAGGGCCCAGCGCCGAGAGATTTAGCAAAAGAGTTAGTGCAGATTTTTGATAACTATTATATAACGCATGATAATAAGGGGATATATGCGCATACAGCATTAGATATGTCACAAGTGTCAGCAGTATGCCAAGCGCTGGATGATGTAGTTGTCTCTTTTTTAGAAAGAAGTGATGCAGCGGCATTAGCATTAAAAGCACATACTATGAGTCCACGATTCTGTTTGTTTCCTATGTATACTGACGTTGTTTCTTATGTGAAATCTTTAGAGTCGTTATTATTAAATAATAATTTAACACAAGAACTAAAAGATAAAATGCACGATTTTTATGCTCAGATACAGCAGTTTGTTGTAGCGCATTGTGCAGGGACTCATAGTGGCGGTGCAGGAGCTCAGTCATGTGCAATCTATTTGCCAACGTATGCTATCTATGATTCTTATAAAAATACGTTATTTGCACAACAGACTCAATGGATTAAACTATTGCAATGTATATCTGATAGAGCTGTACATGCTGCTGCATAGATATAGATAGAAGATTTTGTTTGTTTTTGTAGCTAACAATAATCAAGATTCGGCAGGAGTGTTATTCTTCTGCCGAATCTTGACTTTAATTTAAGGTACTAGATTATAGTCTCCATGCTAACAACGAGATGCTTGCCGCAGACGGCAATTCCATAACAGAGAATAGAGCCTTGATAGCCTTCAGTTCTCATTTGTGCTTCATAATTGAAATCTTTTATCTGCTTCAATGCTTCTTGTGACAATGCTGTAAGAGTTGCAAGATCATTTTTTGTTGCTCTTTTAAATTCTATCAAAATTCCCGGATCTTGGGGTTTTTTTGGTTTGAGCATAATATCATATCGGCCGTCGCCAGATTCTCTGTTGGATTGAATTAAATAGCGATTTGAAAGTCCTGCAAGTAAGCCTAAAACAAACATGTGGACATTACGCTCCAAATCTGTTTTAGCAACATCATGTGAAGAACAGGTATCGGTAATAAATCCCTGTAAATATTGCTCAACCGTTTTTCTATCTCCTGCAATAAGAGCCATCATAAGTTTTTTTAACTTATCAAAAGAGATAGTCGCATTCAGTGCTTGAAAAATAAGCTCTCGGTAAAGCTTTACAATTTCTGTATTGGGAATAGTTAGCGTATAATAATAATCTTCATCAATTATAGTATGTGATATTGCAGTAAGATATCCGGTGAATAAAAGAAAACTCCATGGTTCTTGCCCATCATTTTTAAGATCGGGCAAAGTGACCCCTTCATCAATTTTTTTATTCACAATTATTTTGTTCTGCAATAAAAATTCTATTTCTTTTTTAATTTCTTTGTTTGAATTAACAATAATATCTTTTATCAGTTTGTTATCACTCGTGTTAGCCCAGTATGTTTTAAATGTTGCTTCTTCATCAATGTAGCTAAGTAGGGACCAAGGATTATAGATGTTGGTATTACCAAAGACATAACCGTCATACCAATCTTTAACTTCGTTTCTTTTACTACTAAGATTATAGCTCATCAACAACCGATCAACTTCTTCCTGTGTGAAGCCAAATTTGTCAGAATATTTAGTGCTTAATACTGTACGTACAACAAGATTATTAAGACCTGAGAATATACCTTCTTTAGCGGTACGGGTAATGCCGGTTAAAAAGGCTTTTTCAAGCGCAGAGTTTGTTTTTAATACTGTTGAAAGTAAGCTACGTACAAATTTTATCATTTTTTCGTAATAATCGTTAAGATATGCCTCTGTTATGGGAGCATCATATTCATCAATTAAAACAATAACTTTTTTTTGGTGAAATCGTTCCAAAATTACGGTTGTATAAAAAAGGCTATCCGCATAATCAGCTTCAGTTGCGGTTTCGTCTAATAAACGTGTATACCATTTTTTCTCAAGAAAAGTTAGGGATGTGTAAATTGGACTTAATAGTTTTTCTATATTTATAGCCAAAAGATTTGCAAATTTTATATAGGCTAGCTCCCATGAATCAGCTATAATATTTTTGAAAGTAAGAAAAATGACCGGAAATTGTCCTTGAAGAGCTTGATATTCTGGGTCAGCCCATATATTTGTTTTTTCAAAAAGATTCGATGTATTATGATCTGTTTTTTCAAAAAAATATTTGAGCATCGAAAGGTTTAATGTTTTACCAAATCGTCGTGGCCGAGGAGTTAAAATAACTTTGCCGCCATCTTGCCAGAACTCTTTAATAAGAAGAGTTTTATCAATATATGCGTTTTTATTAGTGATAATTTCTTTATAATCTTCAACTCCTATAGGAAGTAAACGATAATCAGACATATGATTCTCCAGCAATTAATTTTTCACTTATTGTATGAGGTATAATAATGCGGTTTTGGTATAAATATAATAATTTGCTTATTAACCTATACTATTTATATGCTGTATAGTATATATTAATAGTATATATATTAAAAATACAAAATCTGGTTTAATGATGAAAACTTCTGCCCTGCAAAAACTACCTCTTGGCATAAGCACTTTTTCTAAAATTCGTAATGATGGCTATCTGTATGTCGACAAAACTGATTTTTATGGTCATTAAAAGTTTAGACAAATATTTTAAATTTACTTTTATTACTGGTGTTTAAAGTGCACTCCTTTGTCAACACCAATTTACAATAAAATTAAAGGCCAATTTGTACCCGTTTTCTTTTATTGCATAATTATTGTATAAGGCATTGTTTATTTTCTGTAGATACATTTTCTACAAGTTCATTTTTTATTGATTCATTGTTTTTTATTATTTCCAACCACTGAAATTTTTGTTTTTCGTGTTTGTTTTCAATACCTTTTAACGCTTCTTCTTCTGGCCCAGGGACATAAAACACTACAAATGGTTCTTTTGCAATCGAAACTAAACTTTGATTGTCGGCAACATGTAGTGAAGCATAGTGATCGGGTTTAACACATGTCGATGCTTCATTAACAATAAGATGTTTACGTCCATGTTCATCTTTACCTTCTATGCAATCAACAGATACTCCAGGAAAATTGGCGTAACAATTTTTTATATTGTTTTTTTGTGACGATCCAATGATTTGTGATATCCTACCACCATCAACTTTATAGGCTAAAAAACTTTTAAGGCCTTTGTCTGTGCAATACATGGTTTTTTCTTTGAGAGCTTTTGATTGTAAATACTCAAAAATAATGGTTTGTGCTAACAATGGTAACTGTTCGCCATTGGTACCAATAATTAATTTATTAAAACCAGTTTTAGGTGTTGGTATAATGGGTGTATGCAATGTTTGTTTTAATTTTTCGAACCATGTTGGTTTTGAGGATGCAACAGGTGTTTGAAATTGGTGTTTTAAATTTTCCCACCGTGTTGGTTTTGTAAAATTATAATTATCTCTCCAGCCTTCAATTTTCAATTGCTTTTTTTTATTCCGAGTAATTAGCTTTATTGTTTTTTCTTCGACTTCACTCATATCATGACCATCTGCTACTTGACTAGACAATAATGCTTCTTCTTCGCTTGGCACAAACCAGATACCAAAATGTTTTGGATCAAAAGCAAGATTCGGTGGATTTTTTTCAGTAGCAATCATTTCAGGGGCTAAATCGAAAATAGTTAAATAATATGCATCTAACCCAGAATCAAGTCCCATAACGGTGATTATATCCGCCGGTGCTGTATCAGACTCCTGCAAACCCTTTGCGAGGCCGCCATAAGAACACCAGGTTGGAGAATAATTGCTACCTCCTTTGATAGTTATAAAACCAATGGCGGTAACTGGATTTTTTAGGTAGTCAAAAATAATTTTTTGTGCTTTAAAAGGGAACTTTTTGCCCGTAATGTGATTTGCGATCGCTTCTAAAAGAGTACAATCTCTTTCTTGTGCTGCGTAAAAATAACTATGTGCTGTTAATATAAATAGCATGACATTAAATATCAACATGTTTTTTTTTATAAGATTTTTTTTAACCATAATTTTTTTGTGTATTACTGGATACTTGTATCTATTTATTTGCACCGGTCCTATTTACAAATTTAGTACCACATCTGGTAATTGATCAAATAATATATCAATTTGTTGCCGGTTTTCAATATTTGTTAACACAATAATGGTAATATTATCATCAATAAAATGTATAACTTTTGATAAAAAGCCTACTAATACCCCTGAATGATCTATAAAACGTTTGTTAGATAGTTTATCGATAAAACAACCGTATCCATAAAAACGATCTGGCGAACTTGTCATAGCAACGTGTGGAGAAATAAGAGAAGCAAGAGATTGGGCATTAATAATTTTATGAGAAAATAGCGATTGTATCCATACATGCATATCATCAATAGAAGAATAGATATTGCCAGAACCAGTGAGTGTTAAAGGGCTATGAAGGGACGGAGTTGGGGCTATAATGTCATTTATTATCTGATAATCTGAAGATTCGTTTTTTGCATAAGCTGTATCTATTGTCTGATAGCCCAAAGCTTTATGTTCTGCATAAGTTGCATCATTGATACTCCCGCTATTGAGCATTTGTAAAGGGGTAAATATATGATGTTGTAAAAACTGGCTAAAAGACATGTTTGATACTTGTTCTATAAGGTGTGCTAATAATAGATAGCCGGTATTGCTGTATGCATATGGTGATCCTGGAATAGATTCAAGATTCCAATTTTTTGTTTTATCTACCATTTCTTTAATGGTTAAACAATCGGCGACATCATTCCAATATTTGTTATAATTTGGCAAACCAGATGTATGAGTTAACAGATGATGGATAGTTATGGTATCAGGAAATCCCGGAATATATTTATTTACTTTATCATGTACCTGCAGTTTATTTTGTTCTTGCAGTATCATAATAGCAACAGCGGTAAATGTTTTTGTGTTTGATGCGATTGCAAATTTTGTAGAACAGGTGTTAGGATTTTTCAGATCAATATTTGCATATCCATACGCTTTTTTATGTACTATATTATTGTTTTTTAAAACACAAATAACGCCACTAAAATGTGGAAAACTCTGAACATACGTATCTACTGTTTGATTAAAATTTTGTGTTTGATTAGAGTCTTGTGTTTGGCTAAAATCTTGTTTGATTATTTGTTGTGCAATTATTGCAACAAAAAAAACTAAAAAAAAATTAAAGAATAAAAGATTACGGTTCATAGGTCTCCATTGTTAAGGTGAGTTTAGTTTAAAAAAACAGTAAATTTAAAGATACTTAATTTTTTACAATTTCCATAGTAACTGCTACATATTTACCTGGTACAACAGCAATTCCATAACAAAAAATAGGACCATGATAATCAGAGCTTCTCATTTCTGTTACATAAGATTTATTTTTAATTTGCTCTAATGTTTTTTGTGCTGATCCTGCCAACTCTTTTTTATTTTTTGTTTTTTTAAATTCAATTAAAATACCAGGATCTTGTGGTAAGCGCGGCGTAAGCATAATATCATAACGTCCATGACCAGATTCGCGATTTGATCGAATTATATAACGGTTAGAAAGCCCTACAAGCATACCAAGCACAAACATGTGAACAGAACGCTCAAGATCGTTGATTGGCAAATCAAAAGAACTGCAACTATTAACCACAAACTCTTGCAATAACGTTTCCAACTTATATTGATCACCCGTCATAAATGCAGTAAACAGTTCAGTAATTTTGCCTGATAATAGCGTATTATTTAAAGCCTCCGTAATTAATTCTCGATAAAGCAAAACTATTTCTTTATTGGGAAGAGTAAGCGTATAGTGATATTTATCATCAATCATAGTACGAGACGTTGCAGTAAGATAACCAGTAAAAAGAAATAAACTCCAAAGCGCTTTGTCATTATTTTTAATATCTCTTAGTGAGATGTTTTTATCGATTTCTTTATCGGCAATTTCTTTTTTTTGCAATAATAACTCTATGTCATTTTTAACCGCTTGGCTCGAACTAGCAATCAAACTTCTAATAAGATCATTGTTGCTCGTGTTGACCCAATATGTTTCAAATTCTCCCCTTTTTTTGATACAATTAATCAATGACCAAGGATTATAAATATTAATTTGACCAAATATATATCCATCGTACCAATTTTTAATATCGTTTTTTTTATCTACAAGATCGTAACTAATCAATAATTGATCTACTTCATTTTGAGTAAAACCAAATTTATCAGAATATTCAGCATCTAATACGGTAAACACAGAAAGATGATTAAGACCTGAAAATATGCCTTCTTTAGCTATACGAGTAATACCGGTTAAAAAGCCTTTTTGAAGAGCTGAATTTGTTTTTAATACCGTTGAAAGTAAATCGTTCATAAAATTTATCATTTTTTCATAATAATTATGTAAATGAGCGTATATTATAGGAGCATCATATTCATCAATTAAAACAATAACTTTTTTTTGGTGATATCGCTCCAAAATCACTGTTGCATAAAAAAGGCTGTCGGTATAATCAGCTTCAGTTGCATTTCTATCTACTAAACGTTTATACCAATTTTGTTCAACGGGAGTTAATGATGTAAAAATTGGACTTAATAATTTTTCTACATTTATGGTCAAAAAATTTGCAAATTTTATATAGGCTAGCTCCCATGAATCAGCTTTAATATTTTTGAAAGTAAGAAAAATGACCGGAAATTGTCCTTGAAGAGCTCGATATTCTGGGTCAGCCCATATATTTGTTTTTTTAAAAAGATTCGATGTATTATGATCTGTTTTTTCAAAAAAATATTTGAGCATCGAAAGGTTTAATGTTTTACCAAATCGTCGTGGCCGAGGAGTTAAAATAACTTTGCCGCCATCTTGCCAGAACTCTTTGATCAAAAGTGTTTTATCGATATATGTGTTTTTATTGGTGATAATTTCTTTATAATCTTCAACCCCTATAGGAAGTAAACGATAATCAGACATATGATTCTCCAGCAATTGATTTTTCACTTATTATATAGCTTAACCAATTAGCTGCTTAATCTCAATTTTAATTCAAAGTATATATTTTTAGTGTTTACTTATTAAAAACTTAGCACAGTATTTGGTAACTGATCAAATATTATACCAATTTCTTTAATTTATATTGTTTGTATGCTGTATGATGTATATTAATACTATATATTAAAAATATAAATCTGGTTTGATTATGAAAACTCCTACTTTACAGCAATTACCTTTAGGTATAAGTACCTTTTCTACCATTCGTAACGAAGGTTATCTGTATGTCGATAAAACTGAAGATATTTATAATCTTCTTAAACAAGGTAGGAGATATTTTCTTTCTCGTCCACGAAGATTTGGAAAATCGCTTTTAGTTTCAACGTTAAAAGAGATTTTAACTGGTAATAAACCATTATTTAAAGATCTTTGGATAGAAAAAAGTGATTATGACTGGCAGTCTCATGGGGTTATTGTTTTGGATTTTTCTGAATTGAGTATAAAAAATATTGATACTTTTGAAAACGAATTACTTTCTGCGTTATTTGATATTGCTCAAAGCTATGGAATAGCTGAGCCCATACAGGCTATAAGCCCAGGACATATGTTAAAATATGTAGTACAAGAACTCTATAAAAAATTTGGCAGAGTAGTAATTCTTATAGATGAATATGACTCTCCACTTTTAAAGGCGCTTGATGACCCAGAGAAAACTAAAAATATACGAGATTTTTTGCAGCATTTTTTTACTGTTGTTAAACGTTTTGATGAATATGTTAAATTTACTTTCATTACTGGTGTTAGTGCATTTTCCAAAGCAGGAATATTTTCAGGGCTTAATAATTTAGAGACTATAACAATAGACAAGCAATGGGCTACCATTTGTGGTTATACAGATCAAGAGATTGATTTTTATTTTGCTCCGTATATTCAAGCATGGGCAGATCAACAAAATATTTTTTATGACGAATTACGTCAACAGATTAAGGATTGGTATAATGGGTATCGATTTGGAGTAGATGTTGTTTCAGCGTATAACCCGTTTTCTGTGATGTTTGCATTTAAGAAACAAAAATGTGAAAATTTTTGGCTTCAGAGTGGTCCTCCTTCTTTTTTGATAAAAGAAATGCAAAAAGATTATCGCTCTACAGAATTAAAGATGCTTCATTTAGAACCATTTGATGTGACAGTGGGTTTTCTTGGTGCTTTTGATGTAGGGACAACTCCTTTTATTTCTTTGTTGTTTCAATCTGGTTATTTGACGATAAAGCGCTTTAATCAAGAAACAAGAAAATATACCCTTGATTATCCAAATTATGAAGTACGAACTGCTATGGAACAATATTTTTTGAGTGTTATTACGCAAACAGATGTTGTTCAAGTGGAACTTTTTGCTTCGAACTTGTTGGAAGCATTTAAAGAAAAAAATATAGTAGAAATTGTTGCTTTAATTAAGTCGAAGATTGTTCAAGTTCCGTATCCAACACATATAAAAGAAGAGAAATTTTATCATGGATTGTTGCACGTTTTATGTAGTGCTGCGGGGTTAAAAGTTTATTCTGAGTATATGACGAGTCATGGCCGTATTGATATGGTTGTTGAACTTTCATCGGTGAATTATGTTATTGAACTAAAATTTGATCAATCGGCAGAAAAAGCGTTAGCGCAAATTGAAGATCGTAAATATCATGAGGCTTTGCAGAATCAAAATAAGCCAATAATTTTACTTGGCTTAAATTTTCACCGAAAGCCAAAAGAATTTGATATTACCTATGCTTTTAAAGAAGTTTAAAAGTTAACTCGTTATCGTTATTTTGGTGGTACAAGATAAAAAATTGGCACAAATAAAAGGTTATAAAGCATATGAAAATAGTTATTCTCTATGCGTACATATTTTATACTCGCGCAGCTCCTATATTATTATTTTTATTGCTTATTTTTTTGCTGACCCCATTTTTTTTATTTAGCTCATGCACCAACGAACGAACATTTTTACTTCCTCGCTCACAAGCTACGCACACAGAACGGCAGTTAGGAGAAAGAATATATCAAAATATATTTTTAGGTAGTGAACGAGGACGAACGAATTTAAATACCACTAATGCTAACACAGCTGCTATTGGTTTGATGGTAAATGCGGGCTATAGTCAATCTTTTGATGGATCGAGTATAGCCAATTATTTTTTTGGCAATACTGTATGTAATAATACGCTTACCTGTTCAGGAAGTCTGGTTGCGGATCGAAAATCGACTGATATTCTTGCCGATTATTTTGGACTCCCAACTGACTTTAAAAGTAAAATTTCTTTTTGTCCGGAAGTTCAAAATGTTTTTTTGGATATGGCTTTTTTTGCCAATTTAGATTGTTTATATGATGGATTATATTTTTATATGTATAGTCCGTTAGTTTATTCTGCTGCCGATATGGGCATGCATGAATGTATAGTAAACCAAGGCAATAGAGATTATCATGCAGGATATATGGCGAATCGTATGGTAAGTCGCTCAGAAATGGCAACCGATATGCAGGATTGGTTTGCAGGGAGAGGGGCAGGATTTGGTGATTTACAGCCATTATCATATGGGAGAATTGATGGTAAGCGCTCAAAGATAGGTTTTGCGGATATGCAGGCACAGGTAGGATGGAAACCAATAGTTACGGATACAGCTTTTTTAAGTTTGGGTTTGACCGCAACAATACCCACAGGTACAAAATCTGATGGTATTTATCTATTGCAGCCAATGATTGGCAATGGTGGTTTTTGGGAATGCGGGGTCGATATTGCTGGTTATACGGATATAGTTGAATGGCATGATAGTTGTCGTAATTTGTCTTTGTATGGAAATATTCGATTGTCTCATTTTTTTACCTCAATACAAAAACGTTCTTTTGATTTTAAAAAAAACGGCCCGAATAGTCGTTATATGTTGATGCAAGAAATGGGCAATCCTCTTATAGAAGGACTTAATTTTGGTAATAATACGAAAAATAGAGCTGAAAATAGCGCTCGGGGCAATGCAAGAAATAGTGCTGAAAAAAGTGGTGAAAATGGTGTTATAGAGATGGATATGCAATATCATGGTGTTATATTACCAGCAATTAATAAAACGACATTCGATATACAAACAACTATTGCCTGTCAGGCTACTATTGCGGCTGCATTACGGTATCAGTTTAGGTCATCAACTATCGATATTGGTTATAATTTCTGGACTCGAACGGCAGAACGATGCAAAGGTCGAAGTGCGATACCCTATAATGTTTATGCGATAAAGGGAGACGGTCAACCGTATGGTTATACAACGGGAGCATCATCAGTTGGTTACATTGGTCTTAATGCAACGCAATCAAAAGCAACAATACATGCTGGTCAGAAGAGCGTTACGGGTAATGTCGTAGGTAGTACTCATTTTACTAATAGCAATGGCGACAATAGGGCGCCCATTTTTTTTGGATTTGACAGTGAACAGCATTTTTTAACGTTTCAAGAAAGTAGTGGCAATCAACTGAATGGTTCTAACCCAGTAATTTTGATTAACGATACTGATGTTGATACAGAATCAGGATTGAGTCCGGCTGTCTGTACACATACTTTATTTGCAGCTTATGCATATGATTGGTGTTTGACTGAAGAAATAGCTTCCAATGTTGGTTGTGGCTTTGAAGTTACGTGTGCTGGTAAGGGGAATAAAGGGATATTGCCTTTTTCTGAGTGGAGTTTTTGGATTAGGGGGTCTCTTTTTTATTGATAGATTATTGAAAATAGTGTGCACAAAAAAGAGTGCGTAAAGTAGTATAAAAAAGCGAGATATAGAGTAATGCAAAAAAAATCGTTAAAATATTTTGTTTTTAAATATGTTGTATTATTGGTTTTATTATTTTGTTCTGAATGTACGTATGGTTATTCAGCTGAACAATTAAAAAACTTTACTCGGCGAGGTAAAGCGTATATTGAACAAATGCTTTCTCATAGGATACGGGCTAAAGATCAAGTTGCCGCTCGACAGCTAGAAAAATTGCTTTCAGATGAATTTTCGCCAAAAACATCTTTAAAAAAAGGTGAAATGATCGTTAAAAAAGCTCCAGCGGGATATGAATACGTTGCAATGCCAATAAAAGAAGCGGAAGAAAGAGCCCGTCTTAAATCAGGATCGCAAACACCATCGGGAATAGTAAAGCCATCACTTTCACCAGAATTATCGCAAAAAGAAGTAGGAATAAAGCCAGTACGGTTAGAATCTCAGACTACTTTTTCTTATACACCGGTAACAGCACCGTTGCCTGCACAAAAAAGAGTATTTTTGCCAAGAAGGCCAGTGCCGCTAGAGTCTCAAACTACTTTTTCTTATACGCCGCTTACCGGACTAACTCAATCAAAAACAGAAACTCTTTCTGAAGCAGTAGATCAATCAGAAACAAAAAAACCATTGCCTGAAAAAAAATCTGATATACCGCAAGCACCACCAGCACCATCTTTGCCAGGAGCGTCAAAAATTCCTACAGCGCCGCCGCCACCAGCCCCTCCTGTACCAGGCGCTCCACCAGCTCCACCTGTACCAGGAGCTTTGCCAGCGCCATCAATATCGGGAGCGCTGGTTCCGCGAAAAGCACCAGAAAAAGTTCAGAAAAAAGAAAAGCCAAAAATGTTATCAGTAGAAGATATGATATTATTACCGAGCGAACAAAAAGATAATTCCGATTTTTTATTATTTAAAGAATTGGAGTTGTTATCGGGAGTGCCAAAAGAAGGGCCAGGAAAGGTTTCAAAAGAAATGTCTGCACGAGCCAAAGAGTTAGGGCAATATTTTAATAAATGGATAAAAGCTGGCTTTGAGCGTCTTTTAAATGAGGCAACGTTTATGCATACATTTGAGTTAGAAAAAATTAAAAATAAAACATGGGATACACTGATAAGAGATGTTGAAAAGATAGTTAATCAAGCAAAAACATATGAACAAGCTTATCAGCTGTTTGAAGCACAAGTTGTAAAGACGAGTGATTTTTTTAAATCTCTGTTTTTTGATTGGGAACGTTACAGTGATCAGGTAATTAATTGTATTCGTTTTATTTTGTTGCATGATATATGTCTTTCGCGTGTAGATCAAGCAGAAGATCAATATCAAGAGAATGATTCTGATTTATTGATGATAAATTTATTGTTGGAGGTTGCTGGGCATTCTCAGTTTATACAGTCTTTGAATAGGCTTATAATACATATTAATTTTAAAAAATATCAGAATTTGTTTAAATTGCCGACGAGCGAGGCGTCTGAAGCAGCTGCCAATCGATATAATGTTATGAAGACTCTTTTTGACGCTAATCTTTTAGAAAAAAAAGGAGTATCTAGCTATGTAATGTCACTCGTTGACATGTTAGAAAAAGAGTTAATGTTTTCTCAATTTGGACAAGAAGAGAAAGATCAGATTGCCAAAAATCTAATTATTTTATTTACGAATTATAAAAAGGAATTAGCGGCTCTATCTAATAAAGACGAAACAATAAAGGGGGATATAACGTATGACGAATTGTTTCAAAAATATGGTAGTTCGGCGAAAGATTTGAGGGAATTAATTAATGCATTAGATAGAATAAAAAAGCAGGCCACGGGGAATGTTGATAATCAAAAAAAATTGGCCACATTAATTAATACGCTTAAACAAGAACCAGAAAACCAGGCAATTATCATGAATTTTTTTGATCAACTGTTTGTTGATCAGCAAAATAAAAATTTTGTTCTTAATTTATATAAAACGTATCAGGTAAATTTAGAAGTTTTCACTTTCTTAAAAGAGATTATGAAAAAGGTGGTAAAGGGAATAGGGAGCATAGGAGGGCTAAGGCCGGAACAAGTTAAAAGTGTTATGGAATCTGCGGTATATCAAAGTAAAAATTTGTATGATCATATGCCGGATCGAGACAGTGCCACTTTTGTGACGATTGAACCCGAATTTAGAGCGCTAAAAAGAGATCCCAGAAAAATTTTCGGTCTCTATAAAAAACTATATTTAGATCAAGTAGCTTCAGCTAATGATTTGAATAAGTATGGTGTTTCAGCAACAAATTTTTTGTATATGTTTGAGCCATATGGAGTTTTATTGTCTATATTAGATGATTTTAATCAGACTAAAGTATATAAGCATCTCATTAATGATCTTATAGTTTTAAATACGGGAATAAGAAAAAATGATGATATTGTCAAAGAGGAAGTGGCTGATGATGATATTGTCAAAAAGAAAGCGGCTGAAGAGAAAGCAAATCTCAGTAAATTATTGCGCGTTAAATCAGGATCTATTGCTACTGATGCTTTGGAATATGGCTTATACAAAAACTTTCTGAGCCCTGTTATAGCTGCAATAGAACAGTATGATGTTCGTGCTTTTAAAGAAGAAGTAAATAAACTGGTTGCGATAGCTCAGATGGAAGTAGAAAAGAGTAAAGAATATGCAGATTTGCTTAATGCAGTAGAAAAACTTATTTTAGACCAAGGGTATAGTGATATTATACAAAAATTAAAAAATTTTATATTTAATATAGACATAAAAACGGGAATAGATACGGGTATAGGAGTACGGGAGGCGCTATCTATTAAAGGTGCAATACAGAAGAAAATGAACTCTGCTTTGTTGCCCTTGATTATTTATCTTCAGGGTCATGTACTGCGAGAATCGGGAGATGGAGCACCAAAAAAACAGATTCAATTTCATGATATATATGTTTTGTTTTTTGAAGATATTGTGCCGCAATGTATTATCGCCATTCAAGAAGGTTTTGAATATCAGCAAGTGATCGTAACCGATAGAATAGTATACACACTTGCACGGTCCATGATTGAGCAACTTGAGTCAAAAATAGTTGCTGTTTTGAGAAACATATATGATCAGGTTAGTGATAGTGGTGATCAAAAAGAGGCACAGGAATATCAGTCATTTAAACAGAAACTTTCTGATATTTTTACTTCTTATATGGATTTGCCTAAAATAAGTGGCTTAGCTAGTGTTTCAAAAACGTCAATTTCTGCTATGGATAAAAAGAAGTTGGAAAAACGGTATAATACAGCCCAAGAGTTAATTCGTATGTTATATAATCAGGAAAATATGAGTATTTCGTATCGTAAGAATCTACGTCGCATATTTGAACAGTATGAAAAATCTGATACGTATCAAGATACAAGTTCGTGGGTGCAAAATATTCTGGTGAATGGCCATAGAAGCGCGAGCGATATTATAAATAAAATTTTTTCCTATGTACTTAATGATAAAATAGACGACGCTTTATTGTTAGTATTAAAAGCATTTGGCGGCAGTCGCGCTATTGGGGTTGATTTTACGTATGAAGATTTCATGGGATACATAGAATTTAGTGAAAAAAAATTGGATAAAGCAAAATCTGGTATTAAAAGTAGATGGAGTCAGTTGCTTGAACAAATGGTACGAGATAATAAATTTCAGTATCTTGAAAATGGTGTTCCTGCAGATTTGATCAAAAAAGATCAGGAATTGGTTGCAGCTCGTAAAGAAAAAGCGAGAATGCTAAAAGAACAAGAAGAGAACGAGCGAGAGGCTAGAGAGCAAGAAGAGAAGGCACAGAAAGAGAGAGAAGAGAAAGAGCTTGAGCAAGAAAAAGCAGAAAAAGAGCGACTAAAAAAAGAGAAACAGCAACAGCGAGATTTGGCTCGTAAAAAAGGTGGCAAGTTAGAATCTGAGCAGACATTTATTTTGCAAAAAGAGGAGGCTTTTGAGGCTTTGAAATTAGGATCAACAACTATAGCGGCATTAATTGAAGAAGCTAAGAAAAAAAAAGCGTTTCCTAAAAAACAGTTACAAAAATTTGAAATATTACACAAAAGATTAGAAAAACTATTGAAAAATAATACGTTTACTGAAAAAGATATAGCAGATGTAGCAACTCTGGTTAATGAGTATGTGGCTGAATTTAAAGTTTGGAAAAGTAAGCAAAAAATTGAATTAATAGAAGATTAGTGCCAGACTTTACCCAAAAAAATCGACACAAAAATTATTACAGCACGCAACATCTTTTTCCCTAGCCAAAAAGATCAACACAGAAATTAGTGCAATAGGCAACGGCAACATATTTTTTCACACACGGCCTGATTATTGTCTTCTTGTTGTGCACGATTTTTCTCTCGTTGAGTATGGCTCTGTCGCGCAAGAGCTTCGGCAGGTGGCCCGTGAAGAGCAGCTTCAGCATTCTGCTGTTCGGCGAGAAATTGCATGCAACGAGTTTGAACTTCTTTTTTCATGCGTCGGGTACGTCGTCGCGCTCGAGGAGTTTTTTGTTGAAATTGAGAGGGCTGCTCGTTATTAAGGGGACTTTCAGCAGCGGTTGTTTTAAGAGTTATTATGGTAAAAAAAAAGACTATAATAAAAATTCGAGAATATATATCTTTCATGCTTTATCCATAATTATATGCGCTACCCATAGCTATATAGTGAGACTTATTTAGTTTGTATTAAAATATCATATATTTTTGGCTTTTTGCAAAGAGTTTGAATTAAATCGAAAATAATTACAAATATTGCCTGATTTGTTCTTTTGCCATAGTAATAGTATACTTTAAATATAATATTTAGCTTTATAAGTATAATTTTTACGATAAGAATAGGACTTTCATGAAAAAATTGTTGATATTCAGTGCTTTTAGTTTTTGCCTATTTTCTGGCCTAGAGAGTGCAGTCGTTGCTGAAAAACAGATCGGTTCAATACAAGTTACGTCTAGTGTTAAAAGAAGCGTAGAGGGTAGCTCGTTATCATGGCGAGAGAAGGCTATGTTGTGGTCAGCAAGGCAGGGGTTTGGTAGGCTTGTGAAATGTTTTTGTAAGACAGACGTGAATGTTGATGCGCAGGATAAACATGGTTGCACAACTTTGATGTTAGTAGCTTCTTGGGGTAATGATGAAGTCCTACGATTATTGCTTGCATCTTGTGTTGATGTAAATATGCAAGATAAACATGGGAATACAGCTTTGACATATGCAGCTTATTATGGCAAAGATGGAATTGTACGGTTATTGCTTGATGGTGGAGCAGATGTAAATATGCAGGATAAGTATGGAAATACATCTTTAATGTTGGCAGCTAAATATGGTAAAGATGAAGTTGTACGCCTATTGCTTGAAGCAGGGGCAGATGTAAATATGCAGGATAGGCATGGAAACACATCTTTAATAATAGCAGCTAGTGATACCATCGTTGTAGAGTTATTACTTGCGGCCGGGGCAAATGTAAATATGCAGGATAAGAATGGAAACACATCTTTAATAATAGCAGCCTACTGGGAAAATGATGCGGTTGTACGGTTGTTACTTGCAGCAGGGGCTCTTGTAAATATGCAAAATAAAGTGAAGTCTACAGCTTTAATGTTTGCAGCAATGGATAATTTTTCTATTTTTGGTATTTTCGGTAATCCGGTGGTTGTAGAGTTATTGCTTGCAGCAGGGGCTGATGTAAATGTGCAGGATAATGCTGGTTGGACAGCTTTAATGTATGCAGCTGATAATAGTTATTCTGCAGTTGTAGAGTTATTACTTGCAGCAGGAGCTGACGTAAATGTACGGGATAAAGATGGAAGGACGGCTTTAGAATATGCGCAAGCTCGCAAAGATAATGATGCAGTTGTGCGTTTATTGCGTGAAGCAGGAGCTAAATAAACGTTATAATAGTATACTTTTAATATAAAATTTTAGCTTTATAGATATAATTTTTACGATAAGAATAGGACTTTCATGAGAAAATTATTGCTATTTTGTGCTTTTAGTTTTTGCTTGTTTTCTGGCCTGGAGAGTGCTGTTGTTGTTGGCTCGATACAAAATACTTCAGGAATTAAAGATATTTCTGTAGTAAATAATGCGTTGTCATGGCGAGAGAGGGCTATGTTGTGGGCAGTTGAAAACAAACACTCTACGCTTGTAACATTATTGCTCAAAGTTGGGGCAGATGTAAATATGCAAGATAAAGACGGGTTTACAGCTTTAATGCATGCAGCTCTTTCCCGTAGAGATGAAATTGTACGTTTATTGCTTACAGCAGGGGCAGATGTAAATATCCAAAATAAAGCGGGGGATACTGTTTTAATGACTGCAGCTCTTTATGGCGATCCTGCACTTATACAATTATTGTTTGCAGCTGGTGCTGATGTAGATATACAGGACGAAGATGGGAATACAGCTTTAATGTGGGTAGCTGAATACGGTAGTGTTAAAGATAAAATTTCGGGATTGTTGCTTAAAGCGGGGGCTGATGTAAACAAGCAGAATAATTATGGACGTACTGCTTTAATGTTTGCAGCTGAGCATGGTGGTGAAGATATAGGATTATTGCTTAAAGCGGGAGCAGATGTAAATGTGCAGAACAAGCATGGTTGGACTGCTTTAACGTATGCAGCCTTTTCTAGGAAAAATGTAGATGTATGTCTATTGCTTAAAGCAGGAGCTAACGTACATATACGGGATAAAGACGGGGTTACAGCTTTAGAGCATGCGCAAGCTCGCAAAGATAATGATGCAGTTGTGTGTTTATTGCGTGCAGCCGGGGCTAAATAAAAGTTTAAAAACTATATTTATTGATCAGCTTGTCTATTGACATAGTGTTATATAGCTGAACGTATTAAAAATTTTCCATTTATTGCGCCCAAAAACCGGGGCCCCCACGACCAGTGGGGTAAAAAAACCGGGGCCCCCGCGACCAGTGGGGTAAAAAGGGCAATAATAAAGCTTATCGCTTAAAATAATTACAATCAGGATCAATATTGCTTTTTGTCTTATTATAATAGTATACTTTTAATATAGAATCTTAACTCTATAAGTATGTTTTGCAATAAGAATAGGACTTTCATGAGAAAATTGTTAATTTTTTTTGTTTTTAGTTTTTGCTTGTTTTTTGGCATTAACAATGCCGTTTCTGCGAATCAATGTGAGGGACCAGGCACATGGCAAGAGAAGACTTTATGGTGGGCATTTCAAAAGTTAATGAATCAAGTTGAACGAGAATCAAAACGTCAAGAGAAAATTAATGCTGCGTATATAGATGCTGAATTGCCATGGCGGGAGAAAGCCCTGTTTCGCGCAATTAACCAACGAAGTCCTATACTTGTTCGTTTAGCACTCGCAGCAGGGGCTGATGTCAACGTATGGAATATCGGAGCAGGGACCAATATAAAAGTGTGGAACATCAAGGATACGCCTTTACTTCGTGCAGTTAAATACAACGATGTTGACGTTATTCGTATATTACTTAAGGCAGGAGCTGATGCAGGTAAACATTTCAAATATATGCCTACACCTTTGGGATATGCGATTAGATATGGTGATGCTGAAACGGTACGAGTATTGGTTGCTGCCGGGGCAGATAAGCTGCCGGATCCCACGGGCGTAGGTAAGTCTGAGAGCGTAGGTGAGTTGTTATTAGTCTATACTGTTAGCTATGGTGATGCTGAAAAAGTACGTATATTGCTAGAAGCTGGAGCCGATGTAAATAAGCGGGATCGGTATGGTAGAACAGCTTTAATGTTAGCGGTTTGGCCTTCTTGTGATGATGCAATGGTGGCATTATTACTTAAAGCTGGGGCTGATGTAAATAGTCAGGATAGGAGTGGTCAGACGGCTTTAATGGGAATGGCTGCAAACAATAGTAATGGATATAAGCGTTCTTGTTATAAAGTTGTAGAACGATTACTTGCTGCAGGTGCTGATATAAATATACGAGATAAAATCGGGTTTACCGCTTTAATGATTGCAAAGCGAGATTATAACAATGAATTTGCACGTCTATTGCTTGAGGCAGGGGCTAAGAAATAAGCATTAAATAATATACTTTTAATATAATAATTTAGCTTTATAAGTATAATTTTTACGATAAGAATAGGACTTTCATGAGAAAATTGTTAATTTTTTTTGTTTTTAGTTTTTGCCTGTTTTTGGGCGTCAACAGTACAATTGTTGCTGAAAAACTGAATAGCCCAGCGCAGAGTACGTCGAGTGCTACTGATTTTCCATTTATAGCTATACAAGTTAATCCTATTACTATGAAACTAAAACAAAATAATACGTTATCATGGCGAGATAAAGTTCTTGCGTGGGCAGTTGAAAATAAACACTCTACGCTTGTAGCATTATTGCTCAAAGTTGGGGCTGATGTAAATATAAGAAACAAAGATGGGCTTACCATTTTAATGTATGCAGCTCTTTATGGTTACCATGAAATTGTGCATATATTACTTGCAGCCGGAGCAGATGTAAATAGGCAGGATAAAAATGGAGAGACAGCTTTAATGTCAGCAGCTTTTTTTGGTAGAAATAAAATTATTAGTTTATTACTTGCAGCAAGGGCCGATGTAAATAGGCAGAATAAAAGTGGAGGGACAGCTTTAATATTTGCAGTTAGGAATGCTAGTGATGAAATTGTACGCTTATTGCTTGCAGCAGGAGCTGAGGTAAATATGCAAAATAACCACGGAAAAACAGCTTTAATGTTTGGGGCGGGTTTTTATGGTTACAATGAAATTGTGCGAATATTGCTTGATGCAAGGGCCGATGTAAATATGCAGGATAAGAATGGAGAGACAGCTTTAATGTCAGCAGCTTTTTTTGGTAGAAATAAAATTATAAGTTTATTACTTGCAGCTGGGGCTGATATTAATATGCAAGATAAAGATGGGCATACAGCTTTATGGCATGCGAATGCGCCTGTTTTTGGCAATAACGATGAAGCGGTGCATCTATTGCTTGAGGCAGGGGCTAAGAAATAAGCATTAAATAATATACTTGTTAATATAGCTTAAGCTTTTTATTTGTCCATTTTGTAATTTTAATATTTTTTAATAAAAAGCTGATTTCTTTACAAATAGAATTCTTTTTTGATACAATTATAAGAGTTATATTTTTGTATGATTTTATATAAATGCATAAATGGGGGCCTTTTTATGACTAAAATAATATTGATATTGTTGTCGTTATTCGCAATGCCAGCAGGGGTATACGCTATGTACGGAGCCAAGAGATCAAGTTCAAGTCCATTGCCGCCGCCGGCTAGGGTTATACCATTGGAGCATCGTGACACGGTGATGGGTAGAGATTTTGATATGATTATGGATGTAAAGTATGCAAAAATTGAGCAGTTTTGGGATAAAACTTTTATTTCGACGGCTTTTATAACAACTTCTAATGGAAAAATAAAAATGGTAGTAACTTTAGACGCTGAGGGGAATTCTCAGGAAGTAGTAGGTTTGATGGTAGATGAAGAAGGCAATATGTTATCGCCAGTAAGAGTGATTAAGGATTTTAATGATCAGCGACCATTAAGTCGACTTGGACAAAATATGCTTGATGATTTAAGGGTTATTCAAGACGAAGCTAAAAAGCCTGATTCAGGAGAAAAAAGGGGTTCGGGACTTAGTAGATCGGGCAGTAGGAGATTGAGCGATTTTTCTATTCCTGGGTCGGATGATGGGATTAAAGAGAGGGAAGATCGTTCTGAAAGTGATGAGGGCAAGAAGGAGTAGATGAGTAGATGAGTAGATAAGTTTTTTAAATTGTACAGAATATAAAGCGAGAAGTATACTGATAGTATATCTCTCGCTTTATTTATTAAAATATTGTTTAGTTTATTATGGGTTATCGTGCGTATCAGTTTTTCTCAATTTATCTCCGAATTTCAGACAGAGTCTTTTTTTTCTGAGCAACGTACTTTTGTGTTTGCCGGGACAGAATATCCATTGCTTTTTTTCATGCAATTAAAAAATATATTAAATAATAATAATTTTAGTAATAATATTGAAATTGTTGATATAAAACAAGAAGATTTAGCCTCTCTTAAAAACAGATTATCAATGACTTTTTTGGGTGCGCGTCAGATCTATTTTTTTTCAGAAGCCGATATTGATATAGGTGAAAAAAATAAAAATTTTTATCGTTATGTAGAAACCTATAAAGGTCCGCATACTCTTATTACATACAGGGAACAGGATAAAGATATTAACGATGAGCATCTATGTGTGGTGAGTTTACCAATACGTATCGATAGTAAAATGTTTGGTATATTGTTAACGTGGTATTCTATTGTATTCTCAAGTAATGTTAAAAAATATGTAGAATTTTTATTTAAGCACGTTGAATTTTTGTCATTAGAGCAAGCTTGTTTATTGACTAACTATGTGCGGTTAGGGGTATATGATTCGACTTTTTTTTCAGATTGGCTTCCGGGTCTTGTTGTTTGTGAACAATCATTGTTTAGCTTGAGTCAATCATTTTTTCAAAAAGATAGCAAAGCATTTTTTATGCAATGGCATCGTTTAGCGCATGCTTATTCAGAACAATTTTGGTTTATTTTTTGGTCAGAGCAGGTATGGAAAGCTGCTCAGATGGTTGATTTAAATAGTCAGAAAAATTATGCCGGTGCTCGTAAAATAGCATTTCGCCTTCCTTTTTCTTTTGTAAATCAGGATTGGCGTAATTATAAAACCGAAGAGCTTGTTGCAGCGCATGATTTTCTATGCACGCTTGATTATCGTTTTAAAACAAGTGGTACGGCAGTGGGGTTCGATCTTTTTTATTCTTGGTTTTTGTCTGGCCAATTTGCTTACACCCAGTCGTAATTTTAAGCTAAGTTTGTTTGATTTCTATTTTTTTGCACCATCTCGGCCTTTATTGGTAGCCAATCAGAGAATTTATCGCAAAAATACAACCTGATTATAAAACGCAAGCCGAATCGGCCTTTTTGGCACAAATTGACAATATTTCAAAATAGTGCATATTTATATATATGTATACTATAGATAAATATGCTAGAAAAGCTTGAAAAAAGCTTAAGGCTGTTTTGTTCGTAAACGCTATCTAAAGATAGCAGGAGATTGCTTATGATACGTATTTTATCAAGATGTGCCTATCTGTTAGTTTTATATTTTTTGATCATAGTACCGTTTTCTCATCGGCTACAAGCCTTTAGTAGATTCAAAGAATTACCGCAAACTGTGTCAGTAGTGCCGGATAAACCGCATTTTGGAAGCTTGTTGCTACAGGATAATCAAATAATACAAGTAGGCCAAAGACCTTCATCTGATGAGATACCACCAGATAAAATTAAAGAAATTGAAGAAGAAATTGTTTTTAATCCTTCAAATATTTTAAAAATAAATCAAGGCCCCTTATGGGCTTTTAGAAATGAAGTTTTTGGTAAAAATAATCAAGGGAGATCGGATAGCGTATCTGCTTTAATAGAGAATAGTACTTACATGGCAAATCAACATAATTTTTTGTGGATGTTTGATGAATGTCTTTTGGGACCAAATCATAATTTTTGTGATTTAAACCGGCTTCATGATACATCACAAGCTCGGAATCTATTTGAAGAGAAAGTTGTTAGTGAATTAGAGAATCAATTGCGCATAGATCGTGGTGTAGCAACTCTAGTGGATGTTGGTTCTGGTGATCTATTTCAAGATCTTGTTTTAGTTACCAAAACATTTAAAAGGGGTGAGAAGTCTATACATCTCAATATTGTTTTAATTGATCCGTATTATAAAGAATATATAAAAGCTATGAATAATATAAAAGGGGATAAAAAGTTAGAAAAGTTGAGTAAATTGCAAGAATATTATATACAAATCACGCATGGTTGTGTTACTCAATTATCACAATGGGTTGAACAAGCATATCCTCAGCATAAATTAAATATATTTTTGTATGAATCTGTTGATGCATATGCAGTAGATCTCGCTCAAAAGCCACACTTACAAGCGAATATATATATGGGTGTTGATCTGGATAAAAAGTATGATACGGTAGAGTATTTAGAAAAAGCAGAGGATGATAGAAGCGAGAATAAAAATGGAAGTGAAGCATATTGGTCAGCGCCATTGGATAAGATATTAAAGTCGTATGGTGTTGGTTTAATGCTGACGAAAGATTGTCTTGATGGAAAAAAGTATTTTTTTAGTCGAATATCCCATTTTGATGGGGAAAAATATATTTATTATCAAATGCCGATATTTAGGAATCATTGTATTAAAATTTTGCCACTTAATGCCTCAAGGCCAAATAATTCGGAATTTATTAATCCAAAAAAACCAATGCTCTATGGGCGATATGTTGTGTTAGCAGCAACATATAAACGATCAATACTGGTTCGTTTACGGCAATTAATGTTTGGTCGAATAAAATAAAACCAGGTATTTTTTTTGATCTACTCATAGGTATTGGTGTTTTGTTTAGGGATTCTGACAAAAAAAGAGTCCCTTTTTTTAATAATTTTGTTATAATTTATTATGGTTTAAATACGTACAATAAATAAATTTTTAATAAATAAACGTTGGGGGTCTAAAGATGAAAATGCGGATGAATAGTTTTTCTTTTAAATTATTGGTAAGTTCGTTAGCCTTTTTTATTTGTTTTGTAAGTTATAGTCTTTATCAAAATAATGTGCATAATCAAGATGGAGTGCATACCCAAGAACATACGCAAGAGTACACTAGTGATGATGTGTTAAATAATTATGGTTTTGTAGAAAAAGAAGAACAACAAGCTCTTTATAATCTTCTTAAACTTTCACCGATTTTTACTCAAGATAAGACAGAAAAAGAAGATATTTTTCCAGCAAGAGAAACGAAAGATCAATTAATTTTAGATATAGTTACCTTGATAGATCAGACGCAAAAACATTTTTTTATTCGTACGGGAAATGCAGAGCGTTGGGAAGTTAAGCCAGTTCCTTGGATGAATGAGCATAAAGAAAAAACGTTAGCCTATATGAAAATATTAGGATTTGTCGATGCTGTTATGCCAACAAAAAGACCTTTTGGCGCGACCTGTTTCTTTGCTGGAACTGCTCCAAGAATGAGTAATCGTATTGAATTAGGCAATAATCTGATTAAAAATGATTTGAATACAGGTTCGATTTTGCTATTGGGTGGTGAGCGTTATGTTACTAAAAATGTTGATGGCTCTGAAGAAGAACTTGCACATATAGCAAGAGAGTTGGATGTTGAGAATTGGCAACAACTAACAGAGATGCATCTTATGCAATATATATATGGTAAGTCTGATATACAGAGTCATGGACTTCCTTTGTATGTTATTGATACGCCAGCTCGTGGTCTACCAAGACCTACCTCTGTAACAACAATTTTGGAGTTAATTCCCTGGTTAAAAGATCATACTGAAGTTAAAAGTATTTTATTTATATCTTCTCAGCCACATGTAAAATATCAGAAGGCTGTTATAGATCTTATTTTTAAAGAGCAAAAAGTTGAAATAGATTATGAAGTAGTGGGAGAAGCTGTTGTTGATGTAGATAATGTTCAAGAGATGGTTGGTGCATTAGGTTCTTATCTTTGGACAATTTCGCCAATAGTTCTTAAGGCGATGCAATTGCAAAATAGCGATCAAGAAGTAAAAGATGCGTTTAAAAGATTATATGCGCATCAGCCATTTATGTATCAAGCATTGCCAGCTAATTTAAAATAAAAATAGGAGAATAGAATAAGTATGGTAAGAAAAAGAGCTAGATATACTATATCTTTTTTTGTATGTTTGATTTTTTTATCGTTTATTAGTTTAGTTGCGGGAAGCGATGTTGGTAAGAAATTGGTGTTTGTCAATCCAGTAACTGATATGGATACAAAGATTCCATCGCAAGAAGCTCGAGAACAGATAGGAGTTGGATTGCCCGCTTCTCCTCAAACACAAAAATGTTTTCGAGCTCATCAGGGTTTATATAATGAACGAGCTACGTGCATAGCTGAGCAGGGTGATTATATTCAGATTTTTTATGATATTAGTACTGGATTTAATATTGTGTATGGCTTTGATCAAGATACTCACGAGCCTTTGAATACGTTTTGGGTAAAAAAAGAACAGGTGCTATTTTTCGATCAGATACAGGATAAAGAAGTAGAGAAGGTGATTCCTGATGGTGAGTATGCTGGTAAGCCGACTATTGTGCTACGATATCCATGGAATAATTTTTCAGTCGGCACTCGATTTTTTTATAATTCTTTGCATGATAAAGAAGATTTGTATTGTATACAGTATCCTGATTATAAAAAAAAAATAGTAGTTACCACCTATATTCCCAAAAAATATGCGCTAAAAGAGATTTCATTAATGGATGAATCTCAAGCTCGATTTCGTTTTGTAAAATTAATAAATCAACTTATTGATTCTGTAGCAGAATTAACTAATGATACGCAGGTTATACCGTATGTTTGGGGAGGCAGCAGTTTTATCTGGTCGCATCAGAAAGATGAATCTGATTTTTATCAGCAAGACGGGGTCTGGCGTAGATGGTCTGAAAACAATAAGCAGTATACGGGATATGATTGTTCTGAATTTGTAATGCGTATGGCTCAGATTGCAGGTATTTATTTTCCTTGGAAGACTTCCTGGGCTATACGAGAAAAAAAAAGAGTACTAACACAAGAAGATATATTAGAAAATGGAGATATTATCTGGATGCCGGGTCATGTCATGGTGGTGAGTGATCTAGAAAATAACGAATTAATAGAAGCGCGTAGTTATGGTTCAGGATTTGGTTGCGTGCATAGAATAAAAGTATCAGAATTTTTTGATGGCATTGATACGTATCAGGATTTAGTAGCAGCATATCATGCACATAAAAAGATTAAGTATAAAAATAAGTCTGGTATTGTTAGCGGTCAAGAGTATGAGTTTCAGTTTTTAAAGCTTATTGATTGAGAAGGCTTGATAATTCAAGTTTAGCAGATCAACTTACGCAATCAGTATATGTTATCGGTGAATCGATTAAGTTGCCATAGCTTTGGCATGACAATTGATATTAATGCTCATATGGCTGAGTATTGGCAATGGGATTTGCGTGCTAGGGGAGTAACTATTAGCGAAGATCAATGTATAGTATACCACAATTCTATTCCGTGGGAGATCGTAGAAATTTTTGAGAAATATGGTTTTATTTGGGGCGGCAAATGGTACCATTACGACACCATGCATTTTGAATATCGTCCTGAATTGATATTGGGTGAATAGCTATTTTTTAATAATTTGTTGATATGTCTTGGTATTTTGTGTGGGGATTCTGGAAAAACAGAGTCCCTCTTTTACGTTAATTTTGGCTTGGAGAATATTTTATACCAATTTTATAGTGGTTACTTTTTCGTATTTAAAAAAATGGTATGAACTTTTTTGACATATTCTTGCCGTTGCACCATCGATGCAGCAAGCACTTCTTTTTTAAGCGCTTCTGGATGATAACGCATATATTCTTGTACAAAACTAATGTAAGCCTATTCTTGGTGGACGTTTTTGTTCTTTATTGCGTTCAAACTGTGCTTTTTTTATTCATTTTTTTCAGCCAGAGCAGCCTTCTTTGCTTCTTTTGCAGCTTGACTTTGCAAAGCTGATTCATATTCAGCCCAAAAGCTTACTTTTCTTTTATGCTTAACTTCAAGTTCTTTAAAATAGGTGTCATGCTTTTGCGCTGTTTTCCAGTCTGTTATGTGAGAATCTAAGACACCGCAAGTCACGAGGTCTTTGGCTGCATAATTATAATATTTATTTTTCGCTTTTTCTACAACAGGCTCGAGCATTTTTCTATAAAGAAAAGTAGCTGCAAGAGGGTCCACGAGCTGTAATGCTTCTGCAGCAGGTCTTAATGTATAGTATTGTTCTCCGTTTAATTCTTCAAACCTGGCACGTACAAATTGTGCGAGTTTTTCAAATTCTTGTATTTCAAGTAAAAAGTTAAGGGCGATATACGGCTGTGGAAATTGAAATGCTTTTTTAATCGTATCTAGTTGAAATGCTTTTTGAAAATTCTGGTTAGACACTTTTAAGATATTTTTATATAAACTTGAACTTAAACTATTAGCAAACCAGGATAACCGTTCTTTTTGAGCGTCTTCATGACGTCCATCTAATTCCAAGGCTTGTATTTTTAACTCTTTTCTATTATTTTGCTTCGAAAAATAATTTGGCCAAAGGTCATCTGTTTCCATAGTATCTAGCCATTGTATCGCTTCTTTTGCTCGTTGATGTTTGATAAGTCTTTCAGCTATCTCTAGATGATCATGTGGACGAATTTTATCCTCAAGAGAACAAGCTTCAATATAAAGGTCAACGTCATTTTTGCTATCCGCAACAGACTTAAGTCCTAATTTATTTGCTGTTTTTTTAAATTTTTTTTGAAGTAAATCAAGTCCTTGATTTTTTAACATATCTTTACAATCGATAATGATATTATCATAAACACTAAATTGATTGTTGGTAAAACGATCAAAAACTATTTCTACTATTTTTTGAATGCTTAAGTGATTAATATTTTGACCAATTGCGCCTAAATCTTGGCAGGCAGTCATAAATAAGTCGCTAATATCGCAGTTACTATCATCAATACTATTGATTATGTTTTCGTGTAGATCTAGAAAATCAAGCATTACGTCAAAGGCGATGTTGGGAGATTTTGCATTTAAATCATTTTTAATTTTTGAATACATGTCGTCTAGGTTACCAGTTAAAAAATCTGATTCATAATAATCTGAAAATTCTACTGCTTTTTTGAGGGAAGAAATTTCTTTTCTGATCATGCGGACCATTTCATCTGGACTTTCATGTTCACTAGCAAAAATAATATCGAGTTGTTTTTGAACATCTTTGTTGCTGGAATGGAAAGATAGGAGTATATCAACAAGTTTTTCGTGATCCGTATTTATGAGTAGCTCTTTTAATGTTTGTTCACTATTTTCTGATTTTTTTTGGGGCATTTATTGTCTCATTAATAATTTATTTTTGTAGAGTGCTATTGATAAAGAATTATACAAAATTGAGTATAAAAGAGCGAATTATATGTCCCTGCTTTTGGCCTGGTGGACAAATAAATTGTTTTTGCTATAACTATAGCAGTGTAATTATAGCAGTGTTGTTTTATATTTTTTTATATACAAATACAAGAAAGATCCCCATGAATAAATTATTGTGCCTAAGTTTGCTATCACTTTTTTGCCATTCTTTGATTTTTACAGACTCTCAGCGAACTAGAGATGAGGCACGAGAATTTACTAAAGAAGTAAATCAAATAAGAGAAAAAATAGATTACACCGTTTTAGTGGGTCAACGTGCAGTTGAAAAAAAATTATCGAAGTATGAAGAAGCAAAAATCAATAATAGAGGTGGGTATGTTGAGCGAGCTGACGCATTGACTGCTGCGAGGGAAACTGATTGTGATTTTGTGTATGACGCTACAGAGTTGTTTTTGCAGGTTATGGATTCTTGGTATTCTTATTTAGATTCTCATTATGGAAACAGCAGAGAAAAGCAAGGACAGATTCATAATGCACGTTCTGGCTTGAGTAATGCTTTTGGTAAATGTAGCGAATCTCGACAGAAACAAGCAGGTTTAGCGGTCGAAAAAGGAAGTGTTCTAAAGTAGAATTTTTAATTTTATACAGAATATTTGAGTATGAGGTAGTGAGCACAAAACGCTTACTGCCTCATATTTTTTTTATAGTTTTTATCGCTAAAGATATTAAAAGTTAAACCAAATTTGCTTTATTGTAATTAACTGAAATTGGTATAACATGCTGTAGTATGTATATTTTTTTTAACTAATTATGGGAGATGTTTGATTATGAAGAGTACAAAAAGTACAAAAAATATGAGAAGTATAAAAAGCAAACTGTTTCTATTGCTATCAGTGCCTGTTGTTATGGTGTTATTGTCAGGCCATCAAGTAGCATATGCTTCTGCTGATCAAGGAGCAGCTGAAATAGAGCAGCAAGTTCAAGAAAATAGCGAAAACAAAGAGAATATAGATCAACAGCATAGGCAAGCAGAGTTAAATGAGCAGTTAGGTTTTGCTATCTGGTTTAATAATGATGAAGAGATTCGTAATTTAATTAATCAGGGTGCTGAGGTGAATGCTCTTTGCGTGGTGGGAGATGTGGAATTTTATCCACTAGCGGGGGCTTTGGAAAGAATTCGGTATAAGCAATGGAGTAGTAATCAAAAAGTTGGTATGCAAGATTTTGAACTCGTGAAGTTTTTAGTAGAGTGTGGGGCAGATCTTGAAAAAGGGCCATCGGTTCTTTTGTTGGCGGTTATGTTGGGTAATTATGCGATAGTGCAGTTTTTATTAGATCGTGGTCTTGATATTGAAGCAAAAGCTTCTCAAGGTGGTCGTTCGCTGTGTGTTTTTGATTTTCTGATCAATGGTATTGATTTTGGCCATTCGTATGCAGATGTTATGCTTATTATAGTTGCATTAGTAGATGCTACCGTAAAAAAAGATTCAACTATAGACAAGAATCGATTAACTACAGGAGTTTTAGCTGCATGTACAAAAAAAATTAAAGTATTAATGAAACTTGAAGAAGCAGCTAAAAAATTTGAAAAAAGAGATTGTTAGTTTAAAAGTGCTCGTTTGAGAGAGGGACTTTGGTAAAATAAAGTCCCTTTTTTTGCGTCTATTTTAAGTTCTGTGAATAATCTCATATGCTAGATAGATAAAAAATTGATACTATTGTAGCAATATCTAATATAGTCGCGTTGTGAAAAGCGTGGCATAGTTGTGCTACGGTTGGTTATTTTTGAAACAGGTGTAGTAGGTAAGATAATGGAATACACATAAATAAACAGAAGGAGCGCTTATGTACAGAGTGTTTATGTATCAAGTATTGTTATTGAACTGTATGATGCTATTTTTTGGATTTTCTCAGACTTTTGCTGCCGAAGCAAGCGGTGAGGCAAGTAATGCTGGAACAGATGAGGTTGGAGCAAGTGGTCTTGGGGCTGGAGAAGAAATAGAAGTTAGGTTGGCGGTTCGTAATTATAGTAAAGCACTAACAAGAGGTAGAGAACTTACGGAATCATGTTTTGATAGTGAATTTGTTGCTGGATTCGCTTTAGGTCCAGGATTTTTAACTATAAGAAGATTAAAATTTATTGCAGAAAAAACAGGAAAACCAGGGGCTTTTGCGGCTGCTGAGCAATTAGCACTTACTCAAAGTGCTGTTGAAATGGGGCAGGCAAGATCAGCTGATCTTGCACAAGCAGAACGGCGATTTTCAGGAATTTTTGGTCCTGATCAAGCTCAATAAAAAAAGTTAGTTAGTTTTAGGGTGAGTATAGTATAGAAAATAAAAATTGTGTGTGATTAAGAAATAAAAAGAGGGAGTGATAAGCTCCCTCTTTTGGTGATCAATAGCTAAAGATATTCTCGTTTTACCAGCCTAAAATAGTTATGCTGTCGCATGAGAATTTTCTAGATCTAACTGTCCAATTAAAAAAGAACAGAACATATTTTCAATTTCACTTTTGCAGGGCGGGTTATAGAGTGAATCCGCTATGTATCCATTAACCAAAACAGAAAAAGCTACCATCTCATTATGCATACCCGTTATGGCATAACCACTTAATGCAGAAACACCTTGCAACGTTCCCGTTTTGCCGCGTATTAGACCTGCTAATTCTGGCATACGTTTTTGGAGTGTTCCATCGCGGCCTGCAATAGCTAAACTATTAAAAAAATGTGAAAAATAGGGTTGCTTGTAGGCCCATTGTAACATAGTTACTATATGAGATGGTGAAATAAGATTATAACGAGATTTTCCTGAACCATCCATGATAATAACTGTTTTTGGATCTATTGCCATTTTTTCTATAAGATTTTTGAGAATTTGTTCACCATTTTGCCAACTACCCGGCAATTTTGCATAGATTGCGCCAATTTTTTTAAAGAAACAATCGGCATATAAATTATCTGAATTTTTCATCATCTGTTGCAATAATATAGATACAGTCTTTGATCGATGTGTTGTAAGTAATTGAGCATCAGATGGTGTAGCTTTCAGGGTTACTGTGCCCACTAAAGAGATAGAGAGTTCTGCTAATATATCAGATAGTAATGGGTGTATATCATAAAAATTTGCTTTTAATTTATCGTCATTGGCAAGACATCCATAGTTTAATTCTGTAGAACATACGCCTTTACCATCAACAGATAATCCAGTAATTGGTGCGTTCCATCCGTAACCTATGTTATCGATAAATGAACCGGGCGGGAAAAAGTCTTGGTCAAATATGGTGACATCGATATATATATTGCCAGTAATAGTAACTATGTTGTGTGAAGAAAGAGTTGCAATAAGTTGTGATAGGTGAGATCTAGTAAGGGAGGGGTCGCCAGCGCCTTTTATATAGAGTGAGCCGTTTAGTGTCGTGTTATCAATGGCTCCATCAAATAAGAGACTTGTTTCAAATCGATAGTCAGGGCCAAGGTATTCAAGCGCTGAAAGAGCGGTAACTATTTTGGTGTTGCTAGCCGGGATAAAAAGGTGGTCAGCATTTAAATTGCATGATGGATCGTCATTGACAAAATGTGATCCATCTTTATATGGCGCAAGAGGTATTGCCTTTATGCCAATATGCATAGTCGGATTGCTTCGTTCCAATTCATTGACACAATGTTGTACGTCATATTTTTCAGCTTCAACAGCCATAATAAAGTAGGCTGGCGTGAGTAATATGAAAATACTGAGTAAAAAAGAAGAATAGTGTGTTTTAATATATTTTTGCATAGGATAATCTTTTTTTTGGGTATATGATATTAATATTATTTCGTGAATTATTTTGAACCATAAATAGCATGATATTTGGGGTCTTGTTTGTCTTTTCGCCAGAAACAGTCATATCTGTCACCATAAGAATAATGCCAAAATTCATATACATAATTAGTAAGGCCCGCTCTGGTTGCAGCAGCAAGGAGTAAAAGTCGATTGTTTTTTTGATGGTCTTGTAAAGACGGATCGTCACTAAATGTTGGCGCTTTTGTGCCATCTTTATTGAAAGGACCCATATCAAGGAATTGTTGTGTTTTATTATTATAGATATGAATATCTATTGCCCCAGCGGTAGAATGTGCAGGAACATTATCAATGTAGGGTGATAACCATTTGGATGTTTCAGCATAAGCTTGTTCTTCGGTAAAATCAGGATTTGCTTCACGAATTTGAGCCATTTTTCTATCAAATAACAATTTTTGTGTGTCAAGATCACGCCAGCCTTCAAATAGATATATATCAAGGTCTCCGGTTTCATAGCCAAAGTGAACTGCTAATATATCTAATTCGATAATCATTTGCAATAGTATTTCGAATACTTTTTTTCGCATACATGGATGGCTATCAGCACGAGGATCAATATCATCAGGATGTGCATGAGCTTTTAACAGCATTTCTTGTTCTGCCATAACTATAACTCGAGGGTGCTTCATGTCATACAGATTAACAATGGGATCTTGGCATTCAATAATGGGAATGCTTTTGACTTGAGGAGCAGCAATTGCTGGTGCACTGCCTTCTAAAAAGGTCTGACATTGGCGACTTATTATTGCAAATGCTTCGGCGTGTTTTTTATCTTCAGCTTCTTTATTTTCGTCTTCTTGATCGAATGTTTGATTTTCAATTATAGGTTTATATTTTTCTAGTCTTGCCATCCAGTCTTGCGCGTGTAGCGTATTGCTCATAAGTAATATCATGCATAATCTCACATAATAGTTAATGGTACAATGGTTCACAAAAAACTCCTTTATATTTAAAGTAATTATTGATAGTGTAAACTGTTTTTAAAAAAGATACGGTCAAAAAAAAGTGTAGACTAAGTACCAAAAAAATCAAGTGACATGACTTATATAAATCTAATAGATTGGCTAGGCATAGCAAAAATGCTGTAGAGGGTGCTACAGCGCTTTTGCGCATAATCTTGATTAGAGAATGTTGTTTTTATATGTTATGGCTTGTTTTTAGGTGATACGGAATAAGTATTTGTATCAAGATATGCAGCAGTTACTTTCCTTCTTTTTTTTAATTCGTAGTTCTTCTTCTTTTTTTTCTTCAATTTGTGGAATTTTAGAAATTTTTATTGTGCCTTCTCTTTCATCGCTGTAGTCCAAAGAAAAAAAGCCATTGTTAGAAGTGGAAACAAGATGAGTGCCATTAGGTGTAAAATAGAGAGAGTGTACCCGGCGGTTATGGCCTTCTTCAAGTATGTTTAATAATTGACCGCTGCAAGGATCCCATAATGACATTG
>Ga0207658_10000081_pt1 | contig 105508 bp, 90 predicted proteins | sample KBSS33metaG_FD_184322 | JGI IMG/M metagenome (GOLD analysis project Ga0207658, IMG submission 184322) | Switchgrass rhizosphere microbial communities from Kellogg Biological Station, Michigan, USA - KBS S3-3 metaG (SPAdes) (version 2) | ecosystem: Host-associated > Plants > Roots > Rhizosphere... | reverse complement strand
CAACACCGGTGCCTGCTCCGCGCCGCGCACCGTACGTCGCAACCCCGCGCGCACCCGCGCCAGCAGCTCCGGCGCGCTGAAGGGCTTGGTGACGTAGTCGTCGGCCCCGGCATCGAGCGCGGCGATCTTCTGCTCCTCCTGCGAGCGCGCGGACAGGACGATGACAGGAACCGCGGACCAGGAGCGGACCTGGCGAATCACACCGAGTCCGTCGCCGTCGGGCAAACCAAGATCGACCAGCAGCAGATCCGGCTTGTGGCTGCGCGCCTCGATCTGCGCGCGCTCGGCCGTGCCGGCCTCGACCACCCGGTAACCATGAGCCTCCAGCAGCGCGTGGATCACCTGGCGCATTCCCGCATCATCCTCGATCACGAGAACGCGGTGCATGGCCTGCGTCATGCGTCGGGTCCGCTCGCCGGCAGCGTAAACTCGAAGCGCGCGCCGCCGCTCGCCCCGCGCCGCGCTTCGATCTCCCCGCCATGCGCGCGCACGATAGCCCGGCAGATCGCAAGCCCCAAACCCACCCCGACGACAGGTCCCTCCTCGTTACCGCGCTGAAACTTGTCGAACAGGCGAGCGGGCTCGAGATGAGGCAGGCCGGGACCGTCATCGTCGACGGTCACGCGCACGAAGGCGCCGTCGGCCACCGCGGAGATGGCGGCCCGCGTGCCGGCGGGCGTGTACTTCACGATATTGTCCAGGAGATTGCTGAGCACCTGCACGATGAGCGTCGCGTCGACATACACCTCCGGCAGTTCGGCCGGAATATGCAGCTCCAAGCGGTGTTGCGCCAGCGGTCCCTCGAGACGCTGCAGCGCCGCGCCGATGAGTTCATCGAGCGCCTGACAGTCGCGCCGCAGCGCGATCTGGCCCGACTCGAAGCGCATCAGATCGAGGACATTGGAGATGAGGCCGGACATCTCCTGTGCGCGGGTCTCGATCGATTGCGCAAGCTGAACGCGGGTGGCCTCATCCAGAGTGGCGCCATGGCGGGCCAGCGTGCTGCCGGCGCCGGCCATGATGGCGAGCGGCGTGCGCAGATCGTGCGAGATGGACGCCAGCAGCGTATTGCGGAAACTCTCGCTCTCGGCAGCGACGCGCGCGCGCTCGGCCGCCTCGGACAATTGCGCCCGCTCCAGCGCCAGTGCGATCTGCCCCGCGAAGGTCTCGAGCAGATGGCTTTGCTCCGGCAGCAGCACCCGGCGGGGATTGGCGGGGCGTACCGCCAGCACGCCGAAGGAGCGCTGCGCATCGCCGAGCGGCAGATAAGCGCCATTCGCCGCCGGCAGCGTGCCTGCGCCGAGACCGGCGCGGCGGCCGTGATCGGCCACCCATTGCGCCACGGCCAGATCGGCCTTGCGGAACGACACCTCGAGCGGCGCTTCGCGCGGATAGTGCAGTTTGCCGGTGCCGTTGGGCAACAACACCGCCGCCCGGCACTCGAACACTTCCGCGACATGCCTGACGGCCACGCGCGCCATGGCCGCAAGTCCGCGGGTCGCGGCCAGCTCGCGGCTCATCGCGTAAAGCAGCGCCGTGCGCCGCTCCCGCGCCCCCGCCACTCGGGTCTGCTGCCGCACGCTCGCCATCAGGGTCGCGATCACCAGCGCCACGATCAGCATCACCGCGAAGGTCAGGAGGTACTGCGCATCCGTCACGGCAAAACTGAAACGCGGCGGCACGAAGCAATAATCGAAGACAATGACATTGGCGATGGCCGTAACGACGGATGGACCGCGGCCCAGGCGCAACCCGGCGACGGTCACCCCCAGCAGATACACCATCACGAGGTTGACGAGTTCCAGGTAGGGATAGATGCCGAGAGCTACGGCGGTCGACGCGGCCGTCACCGCAACGGCCCAGCCGTAGCGCGCCCAGCGGATGGGCCGATCCGCGTCGGGCTCGCGCAGCTTCGATGCGCGCTCACGATCCGCTGGCGTCGGATCGGCCGCGGCGATGGTCAATACGTCAAAGCCCCGGGCGTTTGCGATCAGCTTGTGTGTCGTGGAGGGACGCAGCCAGGCGAGCCAACCACGGCGCTTGGGCGCGCCGACGATGACGCGTGTGGCGTGACGCGTACGCGCATACTCGGCCAGCGCGGCGGAAGCCGATGGCCCATCGAGCGTGACCGTCTCGGCGCCGAGCGACTCCGCCAGTCGCAACACGTCGATGCGGCGATTGCGCTGCGCGTCCGATAGCTTCAATAACCCCGGAGTCTCGACATAGACCGCCGTCCAGTCGGCCTCGAGCGCATCCGCCAGGCGCTTTGCGGCACGCACCAGCTGTTCTGCCTGAAGATCGGGACCCAGCGCCACGAGCACGCGGTCGCGCACCAGCCAGGTGCGCGAGCTTCGGTCCACGACCAGGGAGTCGCGCGCCGCCGCCTGCACCCGGTCGGTGGTGCGGCGTAGCGCCAATTCCCGCAGGGCCAGCAGATTGGGCTTGCGGAAGAAGCGTTCGACGGCTGTGCCGATCTCCTGCGGCACATAAATCTTGCCGCCGTGCAGTCGCGCAATCAGCTCATCCGGCGGTAGATCGATCAGCTCGACCTCATCCGCCTCATCGAACACGCGATCCGGCACGGTCTCCTGCTGGCGCACCCCGGTGATCTGCGCCACGACATCGTTCAGACTCTCCAGGTGCTGCACATTGACCGTGGTCCAGACGTCGATGCCGGCGTCGAGCAGCTCCTCGATGTCCTGCCAGCGTTTGGGATGGCGCGGCGGGGGCTCACCGCCCGCCAGGTTCGAATGCGCGAGCTCATCGACAATGAGAATCGTCGGCCGCCGGCGCAGCGCCGCATCGAGATCGAGTTCCTGGCGCACAATGCCGCGATAGCGCACCGCCTGCGTCGGCAGCTGCTCGAGTCCTTCGATCAGCCTTTCGGTCTCGATCCGTCCGTGGGGCTGCACGAAGCCCACCACCACGTCCGTGCCGGCGGCGTGCGCCCCACGGGCCGCCTCGAGCATGGAGTAGGTTTTGCCGACACCGGCCGTGGCGCCAAAAAAAATGCGCAAACGCCCACGGCGCGCCCGGGCCTCCTCGGCCTGAACGCGGGCGAGCAGTCGATCCGGGTCGGGCCGGTCCTGCGTCATGAATTCAAGTTTACCGCCATATTCACTTCTTCAAGGCATCGAGCGCGAGATTGAGCTCCAGCACGTTGACGCGCGGCTCGCCGAGCATGCCGAAGGTGCGTCCCTGCGTCATCTTCCGCACCAGCTCCCGAACCCGCCTCTCATCGAGACTGCGCGCGCGCGCAACGCGGCTCACCTGGTATTCCGCCGCGGCCGGAGAGATCTGCGGATCGAGTCCGCTGGCCGAGGCGGTCACCAGATCCACCGGAACGGGGTGGGTATTGGCCGGATCCGCCACCCGCAGTGCCGCTACCCGATCCTTCACGGCGGCGATGAGCGCCGGATTGGTCGGGGCCTGGTTGGATCCGCTCGATGAGGCGCCGTTGTAAGCTGGCGTGGTCGCCGACGGCCGCGACCAGAAGTACTTGGGACTGGTGAAAGTCTGGCCAAAGAATCGCGAGCCCACCGCATGGCCGTCTCTTTCAACAATGCTGCCACCCGCCTCCTGCGGGAAGAAGAGCCGACCGGCGACGTATACCACGCCCGGATACAGCAGACCGGTAATCACGGTCAGTAGTAGAAAGATCACCAAAGCGGGGCGCAATTCGTTTTTCATGGGACTGTCCTCAAACCCATCCAAACGCGCCAAGCAGCATGTCGATCAGCTTGATGCCGGGAAAGGGTACGATAATGCCGCCGAGACCGTAGATCAGCAGATTGCGCCGCAGCAGTATGCCGGCCGAGGCCGCGCGGGTCTTAACGCCGCGCAAGGCCAGCGGCACAAGCGCGATGATAATGAGGGCGTTGAAAATTACCGCCGACAGGATCGCGCTCTGTGGACTCGTGAGTTTCATGACGTTCAGGGCATTGAGCGCCGGATAGGTGGTGGCGAAAGCCGCCGGAATGATGGCGAAGTACTTGGCGACGTCGTTGGCGATAGAGAAGGTAGTCAGTGCGCCGCGTGTCACCAGCATCTGCTTGCCGACGTCGACCACTTCGATGAGCTTGGTGGGATTGGAATCGAGGTCCACCATATTGCCAGCTTCCTTCGCCGCCTGGGTGCCGGAGTTCATCGCCACCGCCACATCCGCCTGGGCCAGCGCCGGCGCATCGTTGGTGCCGTCGCCGCACATGGCGACCAGGCGGCCCTCTTTCTGGTGGTTGCGAATCAGCTCGAGTTTGGCCTCCGGTGTTGCTTCCGCCAGGAACTCATCGACACCCGCTTCGGCGGCGATCGCCGCGGCGGTCAACCGATTGTCTCCGGTTACCATTACCGTCTTGATGCCCATCTGGCGCAGTTCCGCGAAGCGTTCGCGGATGCCGCCCTTGACCACATCGCGCAGCTCCACTACGCCCAGCACCCGCCGACCATCAGCCACCACCAGTGGCGTTGCGCCGCCGCGCGCGATGGTATCCACTGTCTCACTGACGGTCGCGGGCCACGCGCCACCCTCCTGTTCCACGAAGCCGCGGATGGCATCGGCGGCGCCTTTGCGCAGTTTGCGGCCTTCGAGGTCCACGCCGCTCATGCGCGTTTGAGCGGAAAATTTGTGGAAGATGTGCGGCGTCGAGGCGAGATCGCGACCTCGCAGCTGGAACCTGTTTTTCGCCAGCACGACGATCGAGCGGCCTTCCGGCGTCTCATCGGATAGCGAAGCGAGTTGCGCCGCATCGGCGAGCTCCCTCGCGTCGCTTCCGGGCGCGTGCAGGAATTGCGTGGCGTGGCGGTCGCCGAGCGTAATGGTGCCGGTCTTATCGAGCAGCAGCACGTCCACATCGCCCGCCGCTTCGACGGCACGGCCCGAGGTAGCGATGACATTGGCCCGCACCATGCGGTCCATTCCGGCAATACCGATCGCCGACAATAGCCCACCAATGGTGGTCGGGATGAGGCACACCAGCAGCGCAACCAGCACGGTGAGCGTCACTATGGAGCCCTTGCCCGCAATGGCTATCGCATAGGCGGAGAACGGCGCGAGAGTCGCCGTGGCCAGCAAGAACACCAGCGTCATCATCGCGAGCAGAATGGCGAGCGCGATCTCGTTGGGCGTGCGCGTGCGCTTCGCGCCTTCCACTAGCGAAATCATGCGGTCAAGGAAGCTCTCGCCGGGATTGCTGGAGACGCGAACGATAATCCAGTCGGATAGCACACGCGTGCCGCCGGTCACCGATGAGAAGTCGCCACCGGACTCCCGCAGCACCGGTGCCGATTCACCGGTCACCGCACTTTCATTGACTGAAGCGACACCGTCGATCACTTCACCATCGGCGGGAATGATCTCGTTGGCCTCCACCAGCACGATGTCGCCGCGGCGCAGGCTGGTGGCGGGCACGACGGCAACGTCGTCGCGGCGCTTGGGGTGACGCAGCTGCTTCGCATTCACGGTCTTGCGCATCGAGCGCAGCGAAGCGGCCTGTGCCTTACCGCGCCCTTCGGCGACGGCTTCAGCAAAATTCGCAAACAGCACGGTCAGCCATAACCAGGCCGAAATCGCGAGCACGAACGCCGGATGGCCGGCGTCGCTCGCCGCACCGAAGGCGGCTGCAAGACCGATGATCGTCGTGAAAATGCTGCCGATGTACACGACGAACATCACGGGATTGCGGAACTGGGTACGCGGGCTGAGCTTCGCGAAGGAATCGCGGATCGCCGCGGACACGAGCGGACCGGTGAGAAACGTGCTCGTCACGCTGGCGCGAGCGACGGTGGCGTTCATGTTCAACCTCTTCCAATCATCATCAGATGTTCGACCAGAGGGCCGAGTGCGAGAGCCGGCACGAAAGTCAAGGCGCCGACCATCAATACCACGCCGACGAGCATGACGATGAAGAGCGGCGTGTGAGTGGGCAGCGTGCCTGCGGTTGTGGCGGTGGTGCGTTTGGCGGCAAGACTGCCCGCAATGGCCAGCACCGGGATCATCAGCCAGTAGCGCGACAGCCACATCGCGATGGCCAGCGCGATGTTGTAGAAAGGCACGTTGGCGGAAATGCTCGCGAATGCGCTGCCGTTGTTGTTGCCCGCCGAGGAGAAGGCGTAGAGAATCTCAGAAAACGCATGCGGACCAGGATTGCCGACGGCGCTCGTACCGGCCGGCAGCGCGGTTGCAATGGCCGTTCCGATGAGACAGATCATGGGCGGCAGCAGCAGCGCGATCGAGGCCATCTTGATTTCATAACTCTCGATCTTCTTGCCGAGGTATTCGGGCGTGCGCCCCACCATAAGCCCCGCGATGAACACCGCAACGATCGCCATCATCAACATGCCGTAGAGACCGCTGCCGACGCCGCCAAAAACGACTTCGCCCAGCTGCATCAGCCACATCGGCACGAGTCCACCGAGTGGGGTAAACGAGCCGTGCATTGCGTTGACCGAGCCGTTGGAAGCCGCAGTGGTCGCGGCGGCCCACAGTCCTGAGTTCACGATGCCGAAGCGCGTCTCCTTGCCTTCCATGTTGCCGCCAGGCTGCGTATCGGAGGCAGTTTGATCCACGCCGAGCGGCGTGAGCAAAGGGTTGCCGGATTGCTCGGCGGCGATGCCGCCGATGGTCAAGGGCAGGAAGATCGCCATCATGGCGATCCACACCGCCCATCCCTGGCGTTTATCGCCCACCATGCTGCCAAAGGTATAACAAAGCCCCGAGGCGATGAGCAGGATCGACAGCATCTCCAGGAAATTGGCGAGCGGCGTCGGGTTCTCGAGCGGGTGCGCGGAATTCACGTTGAAGAAGCCGCCGCCATTGGTGCCCAGCTGCTTGATCGCGATCTGGCTCGCCGCCGGTCCGAGCGGAATGGTCTGGGTCGTCACCGCTTCGGTCCTGGTCACGGGCTTGCCGGCGGCATCGAGCACGGGCTCGCCCGCGGCGTTCTTGACGGGATTGTCGACCGTGGTCGGCTCGATGAGCGTCACCGTCCGGTACGGCGCGAAGCTCTGCACCACGCCCTGCGACATCAGCACGATGGCCAGCACCACCGACAGCGGCAGCAGGATGTAGAGCGTGCTACGCGTGAAGTCCACCCAGAAATTACCGAGCTCCCCGGCTTGTTTGCGCGCAAAGCCGCGGATGAGCGCGACCAGCACCGCCATGCCGGAGGCGGCGGAGAGGAAGTTCTGCACGGCGAGACCGAGCATCTGCGTCAGATAGCTCATCGTCGTCTCACCGACGTAGCCCTGCCAGTTCGTATTGGTGATGAAACTGACGGCGGTATTGAAAGAAGAATCGGGGCTCACCGCGCCGAAGCCTTGCGGGTTGAGCGGCAGCATTCCCTGCAGGCGCTGCAGGAGATACACGACCACGAGGCCCACGAAATTCACCAGCATCACGGTCCAAAGATACCGCCTCCAGCTCTGCTCGCCATCCTCGGCGACGCCGCCCAGACGATAGATGAGACGCTCGAGCGGCTGCAGCACCGGGGTGAGGAAGGTGCGCTCGCCCTGGTAGACCGCAGCCATGTAAGCGCCGAGAGGTTTGGTGAGCAGCAGCAGGACACCGACATAGAGGGCCAGCTGCAGCATACTTTGCGCGGTCACTCGAATTTCTCCGGCAGCAGGAGCGCGATCGCAAGATAGACGCCGATCCCGAGCGAGAGCGCGAGGCCGATCCAGTTCATGAGGCTCACGGCTTCACCTGCAAGCCCGCGGCCACGCGGTACAGCAGCCAGGTAGCCGCGATCAGCAGCACGGTCAATCCGACGATGGCGATTTCCACGGGTGCCCCCCGGCAAACTCTCAACTGCGATCAGCTTAGACCCGGCCGCGTGAGCGTTGCGTGAGTTTTTGCCGCGGCACTTTCCTTGCTAGTCCGGAACGGAATTCCCGCTGGAGCTACCCTATGGCACGCCCCTCCTCTCCCGTACGCTACGCCGTCATCGGCCTCGGTCACATCGCACAAGGCGCCATGCTGCCCGCCTTCGGGCATGCGCGGCGTAACAGTGTGCTGACGGCGCTGCTCTCCAACGAGCCCGAAAAGCTCGAGAAGCTCGGCCGGCGCTATCAAGTGGAGCATCTCTGCCACTACGAGGCGGCCGACGAGCTGTTCGCGAGCGGGGCCGTCGACGCGGTGTATATCGCCCTGCCCAACAACCTGCACAGGGAGTGGACCATCCGCGCGGCCCGCGCGGGCCTGCACGTGCTGTGCGAGAAGCCCATGGCGGTGAGCGCGCGCGAGTGCCAGCAGATGATCCGGGCGGCGCGTGACAATAAAGTCAAGCTGATGATCGCCTACCGACTGCACTTCGAACGGGCCAATCTCGAGGCGGCGCAGCTCGCCCGCTCGGGCAAGCTCGGCGAGCTGCGCTTCTTCAGCTCGGACTTTTCCCTTCAGGTGCGGTCGAACAATATCCGACTGGAGCGCGAGCTCGGGGGCGGGCCTTTGTATGACATCGGGATCTACTGCATCAATGCGGCACGCTATTGCCTGAATGACGACCCGGTGGCGGTCTGGGCCATGGCCACGAAAAGCGACGACCGGCGCTTTCGCGAGGTGGAAGAAACGGTGGTGGCAGCCATGCGCTTCAAGGATGAGCGGGTGGCTAGCTTCACCTGCAGTTTTGGAGCGGCGGACCGCTCGGTCTACACCATCACCGGCACGAAGGGCAGCGTAACGGTGGATCCGGCCTATGAATACGCGGAGGGACTCGCGTACGAGGTGCGCAGCGGCGAGCGCAAGCGCAGGAAGCGGTTCGCGAAGAGCGATCAGTTCGCGGCCGAGCTCATCTACTTCTCCGATTGCGTATTGAGCGGCCGCGACCCCGAGCCCTCGGGTGAGGAAGGGCTGATCGATGTCCGGGCGATCGAGGGAATGCAGCGCTCGATCCGCAGCGGCCGCTGGGTCTCACTCGGGCCCACGCAGCGCAGGCGACGGCCCTCACTGCGACAGGAGATCCGCCGGCCGGCGGTACCCCAGGAGCCGCGGCTGGTACACGCGGCGCCGTCGAGTCAGTAGCCGGGCGGACACTCACCGCAAAGGTTGCATAATGGACTAGTATTACGGCACCACACCGCCGTCACCCGCGCAGACTGCTTCATTGAGGTAACCTCCGTGCCTAAGAAAACCGACAAGAACGATGACCGAAGAAATTCCCTCCAGCGCCGGCGCGCCCAGCCGCTCGCCACCCCTACCGATCTGGGTGCCGAGGCGTCCAAGGACATCGCGGGCGGTCTGAATGGGGTGCTGGCCGATGTGTTCGCCCTGTACCTCAAGACCAAGAATTTCCACTGGCACATGAGCGGCCCGCATTTCCGCGACTACCACCTGCTGCTCGATGAGCAGTCCGACCAGATCTATGCCATGACCGACCCCATCGCCGAGCGGATTCGCAAAGTGGGGGGCTCGACCCTGCGCTCGATCGGACATATCGCGCGGTTGCAGCGCATCAAGGACAACGATGCGGAGTATGTCGAGCCGCTCGACATGCTGGCGGAGTTGCGCGAGGACAATCAGACGCTCGCGGCGCGGCTGCGCGAGGTGCACGATATATGCGACGAGCACCGCGATATCGCTAGCGCCAGCCTCATCGAGAACTGGATCGACGAGACGGAGCGGCGGACCTGGTTCCTCTATGAGGCGAGCCGCAAAGGGGACGCGACCGGGCATTGAGAATGGGGGGCATCCCTCTAAAGGGATCTCTCTAAAGAGGTAGTCCCTCCCCCCTCGCCGGAGCAGCCGCGTACCCCTCACCCGGCGAATGTTCAATTCGCCGCGGCAAGAGAAGAATGTCGCCCTTACCAAGGGAGGCGTTCCAATGACTCGTATTTCTTTAGTGGCGACTTTGCTGGTTTTTGAAGCAATCCTGGCCGGCTGCGCGCGCAACGAGGCCGCGCCGGCACCACCGCCGGCTCCCCAGGTCAGCGTGGCTCAGGTCGTCAGCCGCAATGTCACTGAGCTCGATGAGTTCACAGGCCGTTTCCAGGCGGTCGAACGAGTCGACATCAAGCCCCGGGTCTCCGGCTACATCTCCTCAGTCGCTTTCGCCGAAGGCGCCGAGGTCAAGAAGGGCGACGTACTGTTCGTCATCGACCCGCGTCCCTACGAGGCCGAGCTGAAACATGCCAAAGCCGTGCTGGCGCAGGCCACTACCCAGGAAAAGCTGGCGCAGTCCGAGCGCGAGCGCGCGGTCAAGCTACTGGACCAGCACGCCCTCTCCCGTGAGGAATTCGACACCCGCGTCTCGGGCAGCGAGCAGGCCGGCGCCAATGTGCAAGCCGCTGAAGCGGCCGTCGACGCCGCCGCGCTGAATCTCACTTTCACGCAGGTGCGAGCGCCGATCTCGGGACTCGCGAGCCGCGCGGCCATCACCGCCGGCAACCTGGTCACGAGCGGCGAGACCCTACTCACCACGGTGGTGTCCATCGATCCCATCTATGTGGAGTTCGAGGGCGATGAGCGCGTGTTCCTCAAATACGCGGAGCTCGCGCGCAAGGGCGAGCGCTCCAATTCGCAGGATGCCAAAACACCGGTGTGGGCGGGACTCGCTGACGAGGACGATACGCCTCACCAGGGCACGCTGGTCTTCCTCGACAATGAGCTCAATCCGCGCACTGGCACCATCCGTGCCCGCGGCCGCTTCGACAATCACGACCGTCGCTTCACACCCGGCCTGTTCGCGCGCGTGAAACTCGCGGGCAGCGGCGTGCACACCGCCCTGCTCATCAATGACAGCGCCGTGGGCACGGACCAGAGCGTCAAGTACGTCTTCACCCTGGGCAAGGAGAACAAAGTGGAGTACCGGCCCGTGACACTGGGCCCTGTGATTGATGGACTGCGCGTGGTACGCGCGGGTCTCAAGCCTGAGGACACCATCGTCGTCAATGGCCTGCAGCGCATACGCCCGGGCGTTGCCGTCACGCCGCAGCGTGTCGCCATGCAGCCGTCGGCGCAGGCTGACGGGAAGCAGGTGCTCGCCGCCAATGGAGCCCTCCAATGAAACTTTCGCATTTCTTCATCGACCGGCCGATATTCGCCACGGTGCTGTCGGCGTTCATCACCATCGTGGGCGCCATTGCACTGTTCAATCTGCCCGTCAGTGAGTACCCTGAAGTAGTGCCGCCGTCCGTGGTGGTCACGGCGACCTACCCCGGCGCCAACCCCAAGGTGATCGCCGATACCGTCGCCGCGCCGCTCGAGCAGGAGATTGTCGGCGTGGAAGGCATGCTCTACATGTCCTCGACGGCCACCATGGACGGCCTGCTCACCCTGACCGTCACCTTCGGCATCGGCACTGACATCGACCGCGCACAAGTACAGGTGCAGAACCGTGTGTCGCAGGCTCTGCCGCGCCTGCCCGATGATGTGCGCGCGCTGGGCGTAGCCACGATCAAAAGCTCGCCCAATCTCATGATGGTCGTGCATTTGACTTCGCCCGACGGCCGCTACGATTCACTGTACCTGCGCAATTACGCCACCCTCCATATCCGCGACGAGCTGGCCCGGCTGCCCGGCATGGGCAATGTGCGCATGTTCGGCGCCGGCGACTATGCTATGCGCATCTGGCTCGATCCGCAGAAGCTTGCCGCGCGCAATCTGACCAGCGGCGATGTGGTCAGCGCCATCCGCGAGCAGAATGTGCAGGTCGCGGCCGGCCAGATCGGCGGACAGCCGTCGGCGGACTCACAGTTCGAGCTGGCGCTCAATGCCACCGGACGTCTGGTGGACGAGCAGGAATTCGGCGACATCGTGATCAAGACCGGCGCCGAGGGCGAAGTGGTGCACCTGCGCGACGTGGCGCGCGTCGAGCTGGGCGCTTCCGAGTACGCCCTGCAAAGCCTGCTGGACAACCGCAACGCTGTGGCGATCCCGGTGTTCCAGGCGCCAGGCTCCAATGCCCTGCAGCTCTCGACCGCGGTACGCGACACCATGAAGGAGCTCAAGAAGAATTTCCCGCAGGGAATGGACTACACCATCGTCTACGACCCCACCGTGTTCGTGCGCCAGTCGATCAAGGCGGTGGTGCACACCCTGCTCGAAGCCGTGGCGCTGGTGGTGCTGGTGGTGATCCTGTTCCTGCAGACCTGGCGCGCCTCGGTGATTCCGCTGGTCGCGGTTCCGGTATCCATCATCGGCACATTCGCAGTTCTGCTGGCAGCGGGCTTCTCCGTCAACACTCTGTCCTTGTTCGGTCTGGTGCTGGCCATCGGCATCGTGGTCGACGACGCCATCGTAGTGGTCGAGAACGTGGAGCGGCATATCGCGCGCGGTCTGGCGCCACGCGCGGCGACCAAGGCGGCGATGGACGAGGTCAGCCGGCCCATCATCGCCATTACCCTGGTGCTGTGCGCCGTGTTCATTCCCGTGGCGCTGGTGAACGGCCTCACCGGCCAGTTCTACCGGCAGTTCGCCCTGACCATTGCCATCTCCACCGTGATCTCCGCGTTCAACTCGCTGACGCTGTCGCCGGCGCTCGCCGCGGCGCTGCTCAAGCCGCATGACGGCAGCCGTAAGGACTGGCTGGCGCGGGGCATGGACCGGCTGCTCGGCGGAGTATTCCGCCGCTTCAACCGGCGTCTCGAAGCCACGGGCAACACCTATGTACGCGCGGCCGGCTACACCGTGCGCCGCAGCGGCATCGCGCTCGCGGTATATGGCGGCCTGATCGCACTGACCATCATGGGATTCGCCACTGTCCCGGGCGGCTTCATTCCCGCACAGGACAAGGATTACCTGGTGGGCGTCGTGCAGCTGCCACCCGCGGCCTCGCTGGAGCGCACCCGTGAAGTCGTGCGGCGCATGGGCGAGATCGCTCTCACCCAGCCCGGAGTAAAGCATGCGGTGCAATTTCCAGGGCTGTCGGTGAACGGCTTCATCAACAGCTCGAGTGCGGCGCTGGTGTTCTTTGCCCTCGACCCCTCGGAGGAGCGCACCTCGGCCGCGCTCAAAGGCCCAGCCATCGCCCAGGCGCTCAATGCCAAACTATCGAGCATCCAGGACGCCTTCGTCGCCGTGTTCCCGCCGCCGCCCATATTGGGACTGGGTACGCTGGGGGGCTTCAAGCTCAACGTGGAGGATCGCGCCGACCGCGGGCCGGAGGCGCTGTATGCCGCTGTGCAGGACGCGCTCGGCAAGGCATGGCAGGACCCCAAGCTCGCCGGCGTGTTCTCGAGCTACCAGATCAACGTGCCGCAGCTCGATGTGAAAGTGGACCGCACCAAGGTCAAGCGCCAGGATGTGAAGCTGTCCGATGTGTTCCAGACGCTGCAGGTGTACCTGGGCTCGCTGTACGTCAACGACTTCAACCGCTTCGGCCGCACCTACCGGGTCGTGGCGCAGGCGGATGCGCCGTTCCGCGCGCATGCCGAGGACATCCTGCCGCTGAAAACCCGCAATGCCAGCGGCGAGATGGTGCCGCTCGGCTCGTTGCTGAGCGTCAAGCCCTCCTTCGGGCCGGATGTGGTGCAGCGCTTCAACGCCTACCGCTCGGCCGACATCAACGGCGGACCCTCGCCGGGATTCAGCTCCGGGCAGGCACAGGCGGAAATCTCCAAAATCCTCAAAAATACTCTGCCCAACGGCATGACCTTCGAGTGGACTGAGCTCGCCTATCAGCAGCTCATCTCCGGCAACGCCACCCTCTATGTCTTTCCGCTATGCGTGCTGCTGGTGTTCCTGGTGCTAGCCGCCCAGTACGAGAGCTTCACGCTGCCCATCGCCATCGTGCTCATCGTGCCCCTATCGCTGCTCGCCGCGCTGATAGGGATCAAGCTTTCGGGCGGCGACAACAATGTGTTCACGCAGATCGGCTTCCTGGTGCTGGTGGGCCTCGCCTGCAAGAACGCCATCCTCATCGTCGAATTTGCCAAGCATCTGGAAGAGCAGGGACGGGATCGGGTACAGGCCGTGCTGGAAGCGGCCCGCCTGCGCCTGCGGCCCATTCTCATGACCTCCTTTGCATTCGTCATGGGCGTGCTGCCCCTGGTGCTGGCCAGCGGCTCCGGTGCCGAGGTGCGGCGTGCCATGGGCGCCGCGGTGTTCGCCGGCATGCTGGGCGTCACCTTCTTCGGGCTGCTACTGACGCCGGTGTTCTATGTTCTGGTGCGCAAGCTCAGCAGACGTCGCGAAAGCCTGCCCCTCGCCGCCCCGGAGGTCCATCATGCTTAAGCTATCGATCGGTGGAATCGCGCTGCTGCTGTCCGCCTGCGCGGTCGGACCCAACTATGTCAGGCCCGACACGCCGACGGCGGTGAATTTCGGCAATCTCAACACGAGCGTCTATTCCGCGGATGACTCACTCGAGAAGTTCTGGACCCAGTTCGGCGATGCGACCCTGGATCGCCTGGTCGGCGATGCATTGGCGGCCAACCACGATCTGCGCATCGCGGCCGCGCGCTTCCGCCAGGCACGCGCGGAACGCGGCGAGTCGCGCCTTGACCTCGCCCCGACCATCACCGCGGGCGGCGGCTACACCGAGCAACGCTTCGCGCGGGACCAGCGTCTGCCCGGAACGCCGGCCGAGACCAAACTGTACGACGCCGGCTTCGATGCCTTCTGGGAGCTCGACTTCTTTGGACGGGTGCGCCGCGGCGTGGAGGCTGCCAACGCCGAGGTCGGCGCGGCCGAGGCCAATCTGCGCGATGCGCAGACCATCGTCATCGCCGAGGTCGCGCGTACCTATTTTGAGCTGCGCGGCGCGCAAAGCGAGCTCGCGGTGGCGCACCTCAATGTCGACAATCAGTCCGGCACCGTGCAGCTCACCCGGGCGCGGCTCGATGCCGGACGCGGCACCGAGCTCGACACCGCGCGCGCTCAGGCCCAGCTCAACTCGACGCTGGCCACTATCGGGCCGCTCGAAGCAGCCGTAGCGCGCGCCATTCATCGTTTGAGCGTGCTCACGGGCCGCGAGCCCAGCGCATTGAGCGCGGCTTTAAGCCCGGTGCAGGAGCTGCCATCCCTGCCGCAGATCGTGGCGGTCGGCAATCCCGCGGACCTGCTGCGCCGCCGTCCCGACATCCGTGTCGCCGAGCGCGGTCTGGCCGCTTCGACGGCGCGCATCGGCGTGGCGATCGCGGATCTTTTTCCCAAAGTCACTTTCACGGGCAGCGTGGGCTATGCCGCGGCCCACTCCAATGAGCTTTCGGACGCCGGCACCGGCACCCGTTTGATCGCACCGGGTATATCCTGGGCGGCATTTGACATAGGCCGGGTGCGGGCACGCATTGCCGGCGCCCGGGCGCGCAATGATGAATCGCTGGCGGCCTACGAGCAGACGGTACTGCGCGCGCTGGAAGAGACCGAAGACGCCCTGGTCACTCATTCCCGGACACGCGAGCAGCTGGAATACCTGGCACGCAGCGAGCAGGCCAGCCGCACTGCCGCGAAGCTCGCCCGCGCGCGCTACGACGGTGGCGTGGTGGACTTTCTCGAGGTGCTGGATGCCGAGCGCACCCTGCTCCTGGCGCAGGACAGCTTGGCGCGCAGCAGGACGGAGACCGCTACCAGCCTTATCGCGGTCTATAAGGCCCTTGGAGGCGGCTGGGAGGAGGTCCCTGCGCCTGTAACCGCAAAAGCGCAGCTGACTACCACTGCCGCCCCCTCCCGGCGTTAGACTTTAACGGTCTTCGCCATGAGGATTGGAGTCATGAATGCCACTGTAGTCACTGAGCTTGAGAAAGAAAGCGTTACGGCCGCGAGCGAATGTGACCGGTGGCTTGACGCGGAACGCGTCACGGAGCTGGCCAAAGCCAATGCCGTCATCCGCGGCAACCTTGAGCGGCTGGCCCGCGAGCCGGATCTGTACAGTTTCATGGGCCACATTCTCCTCGAGGCCACCCGCCAGCTCGATGCGTCGGGGGGTGCGGTGATTCTCCTCAAGGATCCTTTGCAGGAGTACCGGGTGATCGCCTATGTGGAAGACGGCGAGATTGCCCAACCCTCCTTTCCAGTCAGCGTGCCCTGTACCCAGGCGAACTTCGATGCCCGGTTGCGCAACGCGCGCGAGCCCATGACCCTCGATCTGGACGTCGAGGCCGACTGCAGCCTCATCTGGCCCGAGGCTCTTAAAGCAAAGCGCGAGCGCGGTGTGGAGCGGATCTTCATCGTGCCGCTGGTATTCGGCGCGCGCACCGCGGGTTGCATCAGCTTGAGCTTCCGCAACAAGCGCGAGATCGGCCCCCAATCTAGCGAACTGCTGATCGCGCTCGGCCATCAGGCCACTCTTGCCATCGAATTGACCCGACATGCTCACTCGGCCAAGGAAGCCGCGGTGCTGATGGAGCGCAATCGCATCAGCCAGGAGATTCACGACGGCCTGGCGCAGGCCTTCACCGGGATATTGATGCAGCTCGGCGCGGTGGAGGAATCCAAAGAGTGCTCCCGCGGCTCACAGTTCGCGGTAGTCCTTACTCGCATTCGCGACCTGGCGCGGGAAGGCCTCGCCGAAGCACGACGCTCAGTGCTGGCGCTACGCCCTTCGACCTCCGGAGACGGCGGCCTCGCATTGGCGCTCAGCCAGCTTGCGGAACGCTCGACGGTCTCGGGACGTGTGCTATGCACCTTCGAGGGCCCAGGCACGGCGAGCGGCCTGCCGCCCGAGCACAAACACGAGCTGCTGCGCATCGCGCAGGAAGCCGTCAGCAATGCGGTACGCCACGCCCGACCCAGCACCGTGCAAATTCTGATGAAAGAGGAGCCTGCTCACTGGGAGCTGGCGGTAATCGACGACGGCATTGGCTTCAGGCCGGCGCCGGAGCTCTACGTGGAGCAGGGATTCGGACTCAACAACATGCGCGAGCGCGCCCAGGCGATCAGCGGCCAGTGGCTGCTGGAGAGCGAGCCGGGCCGCGGTACCAAGGTACGCGTGCGCCTGCCCAAACAGGCCGCCTGATGAGCAAGATCCGCGTGATTCTGGCGGACGACCATCCGGTGGTTCGCGATGGTCTCGCTGCGATCGTCAATCAGCAGGCCGATATGGAAGTGGTTGCCGAGGCAGGTGATGGCGCCGAGGCCATCGCGCTCTATGAGAAGCATCTGCCCGATGTGCTGGTGCTGGACCTGCGCATGCCGCGTTATGACGGCGTCACCGTCGTGCAGCATGTGCTCGACCGGCATCCGAAGGCGCGCATTCTCATCATGACGACCTATGATGGCGATGAGGATATTTTCCGCTGCCTGAGCCAGGGCGCCAAAGGCTATCTGCTGAAAGATGCGCCGCGGCAGGAGATCCTGTCCGCGATCCGTGCCGTCAGCGAGGACCGGCCTTATACATCTTCATCAGTTGCTGCCATCGCCCTGCAACGCATGGCCAAGCCCAGTCTGACCAAACGCGAACTCGCCGTGCTGCAGGAGATCGCCGAGGGGCGCAGCAACAAGGACATTGCGCGGCGCTTGAGCATCACTGAGGGCACGGCCAAGACCCACGTCAAATCCATCCTCACCAAGCTCGATGCCATCAGCCGCACCGAGGCGGTGGCGGTGGCGCATAAGCGGGGGCTGGTACACCTCTAAGACTTCGGTGGCTGGTAGCCCTCGGGCGCCTGCGAGCCCGTACCGAAGAAGAACTTCTCCATTTCCCCCTCCAGAAACTTGCGAGCCTTGGGCTCGATTGGCGTGAGGCGGTACTCGTTGATCAGCATCGTTTGATGCCCTACCCACTTCGCCCAGCCTTCCTTCGACACGTTCTCGAAGATGCGCTTGCCGAGCTCGCCCGGATACGGCGCGCGCGGCAGGCCGGGCGCCTCGCGCTTCAAGACCACACATTGAACTATACGCTCGGACACTGCACTCTCCATTCAAAACATCGCGGGGCCGGCGAGACGCTCAAGCAGAGTCTTGATCGGCGCGGGCAACCCTAAGGCGGCGGGCTCGAGGGGTTTATACCAGACGGTATCGGCGCCCTCCATCACACCCGCGGGACCTCCGCAGCGCGCCAGGAGCGGCGCCACCACCAGATCGAAGTGGGTGAAAGAGTGCTCCACCGCACCCAGCGGCTGCGATTCCACGCTGGCCTGGATCAGGCGCTCCGCCGCATAGCGGCGCGCCGCCTCATCGGTATCGAATTCCGGCAGACACCAAAGACCGCCCCAAATACCTCTTTCCGGCCTGCGCTCGAGCAACACACCTCCTTCGCGGTCCATGGCCACCAGCATGAACACATGCCGGGTATGGCGCGTGCGCGGGCGGCGCGGCGCGGGAATCTCATGCTGCCGGCCGGTGTAGTGCGCGAAGCAGCGCCCGGCGAGCGGACAGTAATCGCACAGCGGCTTGCGGCGCGTGCAGATCGTGGCACCGAGGTCCATGATGGCCTGGGTGTAGGTGTCGACCCTGTGATGCGGCGTGCAATCGGCCGCCAGTTGCCACAGCCGCGCAAGATTGGCGCGCTCGGCCACAGCGTCTTCCACGCCGAAAAAACGTGACAGTACCCGTTTGACATTGCCGTCGAGAATAGGAAAGCGCTGCCCACGGCTTAGGGCCAGGATGGCGCCAGCCGTCGAGCGGCCGATGCCGGGCAGACTTTCAATGTCCTCGAACGTCGTCGGAAACTCGCCATTGAACTCATCGCGGATACGTTGCGCAGCGCGGTGCAGGTTGCGCCCCCGCGCGTAATAGCCGAGCCCAGCCCATAAATGCAGTACATCGTCGATGGGCGCATCGGCCAGCGCCCGCACGTCCGGGAAGCGCTGCATGAAGCGCTCGTAGTAGGGAATGACGGTGGCGACCTGGGTCTGCTGCAGCATGATTTCCGAGATCCACACCCGATAGGGCGTGCGCTCGTGCTGCCAGGGCAGATCGTGCCGTCCCTGCCGCCCGTGCCACTCGATGAGCGCCGCGGCGACGAAGGCTTCCTCGTGGCTCACGGGAACGACCGTATCAACGACGCGAAGCGCTGCGCGGCGCCAGGCGCCTGCGCAAAGAATAGCGAGGGCTCGGTCAATTCGAGCTCCAGCACTCGCGGCGCACCGCCCGCGTCGCGGATGAGATCGACACGCGCGTACAAGAGCGTGCCGAACGGCAACGCGGCCAATGCGGCGCCCGCCGCTTCCAGCTCATCCGGATGCGGCGTGCGCGCGGTGATATGCTCTTCGGCAAACAAGGCACGGGTCGGTTTCTTCCCCCGTCTCAATAACGGTCCTTTGCGAACGGCGTGGCTGAACTCGCCCCCAAAATAGATGAGTGCGGTCTCGCCGTCCCGATCCACGCTGTCGAGATAGGGCTGCAACAGCACCGAGCGCTTCGCATCCAGCAGGCGCTGCGCATGATCGGCGGCGGCCGCCACATCGTCGCGCGCATAGCGCTGCGTGTCGCGCGAGCCCGCCCCCACGCTGGGCTTGACCACAAATTCCGCGACATCGGGATGCAAGGCAAAGAAACGCTGCAGACCCGTCATGCCGTCCTCGCCCGGCTCGACGAAATGACTCGATACGGTCGGCACGCGCGCCTGGATCAACTGTCCCAGATAATGCTTATCGGTGTTCCAGCGCACCACTTGCAAGGGATTGAGCAGCCGCGTCTGCCGCGACACACACTCCGCCCAGCCGAGAAATTCCGGCAGTCGCTTGGTGTAGTCCCAGGGCGAGCGCAGCAGCGCGAGCCCGAAGGTGCTCCACTCGGCGCTGTCGTCGTCCCAATCGACCGGCTGGGCATCTGCGCCCGCGGCCTTCAGGGCACCGATCAGCGGCGCAAGATCCTCATCGATCCGCCGGGCGGCCCGGGCAGTAACCAGGGCAATGGAATTATCAGACATTTCAATACTCTACAGGCATAGAACAGCCTGTCCAGTCCTGTGTTCAGTTTTTCTGAAGGGTTATTAAACACTCCGAAACATAAAAAGATCCCCGACTGAGAGCATACCTCCCGTTCCGGAGAGACCCTCCGGACCCTTCCTAAGGAGACCGTCATGATCTGCTCAACCACCTATCGCTCGATTCTCAGTCTCGTGGGCGCTGTGGTCGTGACGCTCGGCACCTTCAGCATGCTGCAGGCGAGCGTCCACAGGACCATCGCTATCGAGTCCGCCAAGGCCAACGGGACGCAACCCAGCGTCCTGCGTTCGGCTACGATGGGCTCATGGCAGCAGGCGTCAAACGAGCAGCGGGTCGGGAAGTCCGGAGTCTGAACTCGAAGAGCCCGCGGCGCTTGCCTCTGGCAAGCCTGCGGGTCTTCGTTGCCACGGCCGAACAGCTGTCTTTCTCTCGTGCAGCTGCCATCCTCGGTGTCACCATCGGCGCCGTCAGCATGCAGATTCGCGCGCTCGAAGAGTATTTGAGCGCGCCTCTTTTCAGGCGCCGCGGCCGCGTGGTGCACTTGACGGGTGAGGGCGAGCGGCTGCTGCCCAAGGTCAAAGCCAGCCTCGAGGCGCTGGAGCGTGCCGTGGATGAGGCGCGTGTGGACGGGCGCAGCGGACCATTGATGGTCAGCATGCTGGCCTCCTTCCTGCAGCAATGGCTGCTGCCGCGCATGCCGGATTTCAACGAGAGGCATCCGGATATCGACCTGCGTCTGCATACCTCGGCCTCGCTGGTGGATTTCCTGCGCTCGGAGGTGCAGATCGCCATCCGTTTCGGCACCGGACAGTGGCCCGGGCTGCACGCGGAGAAGCTGCTGGATGAGTGGCTGGTACCGGTGTGCACGCCGAAACTGCTGGCTAGGCACGGGCCCGTGTCTACCCTCGCCGATCTCAAAAAATATCGCCTGCTGCACTCCACCTCCGAGCCCTGGCGCGCGTGGTCGGACAAGCCGACACTGGATATCGAATGGGCGCCGAGCGGCGCCTCGTTCGATGATTCCGTGGCACTGATCCGCGCCGCCGAGGCGGGACAGGGACTGGTGCTGTCGCGCTGGAGCCTGGTGGAACGGGAAATCGAGTCGGGCCGGCTGGCCGTCGCGAGCAAGAAGATCGTGCCGACGGACCGGGCGTACTACGTGGCGTGCCCGCCGGCGTGCCTCAAGCTCGAGAAGGTGCAGAAATTCCGGGAGTGGATCGTGCGGCAGGCCAGGGAAGCGCCGAGGCCGAAAATGGGCTGATTTCCTTGAAATCGCATCTCATATAATGCAAAATGGACTATATGATAATATTTGCATCGTATATAGTGCAATGAATCTGACCGATATTGGCTCCGTCATTCGCCAGGCCCGCAAGGCGCTGAAACGGCCGCAGAGTGAGCTCGCGCGCGCGCTCGGAATGAGCCGGGCCACGATCTCGGCGATCGAGAACGGTACCGTCGGGGAAATCGGCATTCGTAAAGTGATGGCGCTGTGCGCGGCGCTGGGGCTGGAATTGAGCGCGGCGCCGAAGCGGCGGCGTCCGACGCTCAAGGAAGTGATGGAGGAGAATCTTGCCGAAAAACGCCGTCCTTGAGGTGTTTGCCGGCGAGCGCCGATCCGGCACGCTGAGCCGCAGCGAGACTGAAGCGGACAGTTTCCTCTTCGGTTACATGCCCGACAGCCGCGCCGAGGATGCGATCTCCCTGCTCATGCCCGTGGTGCGCGATCCGACCATTTCCACCGGCGGCCTCCTGCCGATATTCGAAATGAACCTGCCCGAGGGCATGCTGCTCGAGAGACTGCGACTGCTGTTCGCGAAAGCCGTGTCAAACCTGGACGATCTGGAGCTTCTCGCCATCATCGGGCGATCGCAAATCGGACGCTTGCGGTATGCGCGGCCGGGGGAGACCTTGAGCGAAGTGCCGGCGCAGAACCTGCGCGAGATTCTCACCTACTCCGGCACGGAGGACCTCTTCAGGGACCTGCTGAGCCAGTACGCCACTTACTCCGGTATCTCCGGGATGCAGCCGAAAGTTCTGCTGCGCGCCGCGGAAGCGAATCTTCCGCGAGCCGCTCATCTCGGCGCCACGCACATCGTCAAATCCTTCAACCGCCAAGAGTATCCGGAGCTTGCGGCAAACGAGTTCTTTTGCCTGCGAGCGGCGCAGCACGCTGCGATCCCGGTGCCGAAATTCGAGTTGTCGCAGAACCGGCAGATTCTCGCGATCGAGCGCTTCGATCTGCGGGCGGACGGAACCTATCTCGGCGTCGAGGACTTCTGCGTTTTGAATGGATTGCGCGCCCACGGACGCTACGACGGCTCCTACGAGAAGGTGGCTAAGCGCATCGGTCAATTCGTTGCGCCGGATGTGTTTCGCGCGCAGGAGCAGTTCTTCTCCATGCTGACGCTGTCCTGCGCGGTGGAGAACGGCGATGCGCATTTAAAGAATTTTTCGGTGCTTTACGAGCACGCGGAGAGCCCGGTGACGCTGGCACCGGCTTACGACGTGGTGTGCACCACCGTATACATGGCGCGGGATACTCTGGCGCTGACCCTCGCTGGGTCGAAGCGATTTCCCGAGCGGCGCCAACTGGTCGATTTTGGACGCAGGGCATGCGGTTTGAGTGAGGCGAAGTGCAGGGAGATCCTGGAACGCGTGGCGCAGGGGGTGGGGCGAGCGGTAGATGAGATTCACCAGTATATGAAGAAGCGCCAGGATTTCGCGCCGGCCGGGGAAGCGTTAGTCAGGGCGTTCGAGCGGGGTCTCGCGCGGCTCGCGAACGGTTCGAGCTGAAGGACGAATCAGCTGAGGAGGCGCGCCAGAACGGTGCTCAATGAGCTGCGACCAGCTGTTCCAGATGACGCACGCGCTCGGTAGTCGCAGGATGGCTCGACAGATAACCGGCCTGCGCCGACCCGCCATGAAACGCCACCAGTTTTTTGAGTGCGTCCGCCAGTAATTGTGGCGACATTCCATTGCGGCGCAACAGTGCCGCGCCGTATTCATCCGCCTGCCATTCGAGTGTCTGCGAGTATCGCGCCTGTATCACCGCCGCCGGCGCCACCGCGAGCAAATGACTGATATCGCCCAGATAGAAAGCCAGAAAAGCGCCGACCGCGGAGCTGCGCAGCAGCAGCTGCAAACCGTGGCGTTCGTGCGCATGACCCAATTCGTGGGCCATGACCGCCAGAATCTGTCCATCGTCGCCGAGGGTCGTGACCAGATCGTCCAGCACGACAATCGTGCCATCAGGCAGGGTGAACGCATTGGCCTTAAGTTGCGGCGAGCCGCGGAACAGCAGAGTTGACGGCGCGGTGCCGTCCGGCACTCGCAATGCCCGAAACTCGGCTTCGAGCGCGCGGCGTCGCTGCGGCGCAATCCTGCTGGGTGTGAGCAATCCATTGTCCAGCGCCCGCAGCACCTGCGCCGACAATACCCCGGCGACCGCCGGAGGGAGGCGTTCTGCAACGAAGGCGGCGGCCCAGGGCAGGCCGAATCGATACCCGACGGCGGCCAGCACGATGCAGGCGGCGAGTGAGAGCAGCACAGACCCCAGACGGCGCTGTAGCTGATCGACTCGGCCGTCGCGATGCGTGGTCGAGGACAGAAGAGCAGCCAGCGCCGGAAGATCGCGCACTTCGCAGAACGTGCCGTCTTTCAGACGTAGCCGGCGGGCCGCGCGGCCCAGCTGCTCATCGACTATCACTTCACTGATGGGAACCCGCCGCTCGATACCCTCGCCGGCAATGATCAGGTCGTCACCGGATACCGACAGATCGACGCTGCGAATCTGCGCGGAATGCCCGTCGAAATAGCTCGCGTGCAGCACCGACGACCCAGGGGTCTATAAAGAAATGTCGAAGTCGAATACGGCCGCCGTCTCCTCCCCGATCGCACCAACCGCTTCGGATTCCGCGGCTATGAAGGCCTGAAGGTCGCCGGCCGGCACCAGCCGGATGGATTCCAACCGGTACCGGTTGATGCGCACCATGGCCCAGGGTATGAAAAATCCCAGCGTCAGCACCACCAACACCAGATTACTCACGGTGATCCAGATGAGCCGCAGCGGCGAGATGGCACATTCGATACGGTGCTCGCCCAGCCGCGTATTGTTCCAGATCAGGTTGGTCACGACCGCGCTGAAGGCGGGTCCAATCGACACCCCCAACAGTATCAGCCCTGCATACAGAATAACGACCGCCCGGATGACCACGCGAGGATCGACGTGACCGCCGTGCTGCTGCACTTGAAATAGCGTCATGAAGGCGCTGCCCACCCCGGCCATACCGAGCACCACTACGAACGCCACGATGGCGGCCAGCAAAGCCAGATAGACCAGATAGAACTGCCCGACCCGGGCGTGGAAGGAGAACCGCGTCTGACCGAACCAGCTATTGCCGTGCTGATAGGCCTTCACCCGCTGGTGCATGAAGGGCGCCATGATGTAGAGCGTGATGAGAGTCAGGAATCCGTTCAGCAGGAAAACCCGATAGGCTCCGCCCACCGAACCGCGAAAGTGAAAACGGATGCCGCGCCAACTCGCATTGTAGAGCCGGAAGCGGAATGAATTGCGTAGCAGCCACGGCATGACGATCGCCAGCATCGCGATCACGACCAGGGTGAACAGCGAATGCAGGCGCACCGAGAAGTTGTACAGCAGCAGCATGGCCAGCGCCAGGATGCGGCCGATCAGAATCTTGACCGCGCTGCCGTGGAAGTCGAAGCTCGATCCGGCCAGCTCCGTGTGCCGATAAAAGTACTGTAATCGCCGTACCTTGGCCCAGGCCGAATAGACTCCTAAGGTGACGATGGTTAGAAGCAGGTTGACGATCCAAATGCCGAAATACTCCGTTCCGGTGCCAATGAAGCGCAATGGCTGCGGTACCGCAGTCGAAGACGGTGGCGGCGTATCGACCCGTGCGATGTCTTCCATGGACTCCCCTGTTATTGTTGTAGACGTTATACCTAGGCTACCACAGCGTAACCCCGGCGCCAGTCCCGGGCCTTCTCAGGCCAGTAGACGGCCAAGAACCGTACGATAACGCGCGGCAATGGAGTCGTGACGGACATGCCGGCCCGCCGTCACGACCCGCTGCCCATGCCTCCAGACGCAGTCCACGGCATCGGCTCGAGCGGCGAACAGCCAGCCATCGAGCAGGCCGTCCTGCTGGCGTGACAGTAGCGCGGCATGTCCCGAATTCAGGCTCAGCAGGTCGGCGGCGGCTCCCTCCATCAATCCTGCCCGGATCCCCAAGGCCTGGGCTCCGCCCCGGACAGCCGCATCGAAAAGCCGCCGACCGGTGGAGCGCTGCTCGGGGCTCGCAAGCACGTTGCGTCGGCGGTGATTCAATCGCTGGGAATACTCCAGGGTGCGCAATTCGGCGGCCGCGTCGATCAATACATTGGAGTCCGTGCCGATGCCGAAGGCACCGTCCGTGCTCAAAAAGTCCAGGGCGGGAAAGATGCCGTCGCCGAGATTGCATTCGGTGATGGGGCAGAGACCGGCCACGGCGCCGCTGCCTGCCAGGCCTTGTGTTTCCTGCGCGGTGAGATGCGTCGCATGAACCAGGCACCAGCGGGAATCGACCTGCGCATTGTCCAACAGCCACTCGACCGGACGGCGACCGGACCAGGCGAGACAGTCCTCGACTTCCTTGACCTGCTCGGCGGCATGAATGTGAATCGGGCCCTCGGACGCCAGTAAAGTCGCCGCGTTCAGCTCCGATGCCGTGACCGCCCGTAGGCTGTGCGGCGCGACCCCGACAACGGCGTCGGCAAGCGGCCGCACCGCCCGCCGGCTGGCCTCCATCAGGCGCACGAATCCTTCCGTATCGTTGATGAAGCGGCGCTGGCCGGGGGTGGGCGCCAGCCCGCCGAAATTCGAGTGTGCGTAAAGCACCGGCAGCAAGGTGAGAGCGATGCCGGAGAGCTGCGCCGCCGCGACGATGCGGCTCGCCATCTCGCCGCGATCGGCGTAGGGCCTGCCCTGCGGATCGTGGTGGAGGTAGTGGAACTCGCCGACGCGCGTAAAGCCGGTCTCCAGCATCTCCATGAACGCGAAGGCCGTAATCGCCTCGACCTCCTCGGGTCCCAGGCGATCGAGAAAGCGGTACATGAGGTCCCGCCAGGTCCAGAAACTGTCCTCGCCGGGCCCAGCGGTCTCCGTGAGCCCGGCCATGGCGCGCTGGAAGCCATGACTGTGGACGTTCGGCAGGCCGGGGAGCGCGATCTCATGCCGCTCGTCCTGGATACCTGCCGCCGTGTCCGTCTCGATACGCGCAATCCAGCCGTCTTGCAGAGTGAAGCGCACATTCTCCATCCAGCCCGCAGGCAGCAGCGCGGAACGGAACCAGAGACTAGTCACAGGCGGCATGGGTGCGCATGATAGCAACCATGAAGACCTCCGACTGGCTGAGCGTCACACACGGCGAGGCGCCGCTTTTACTCAGCATTCCGCATGCGGGGACCGCCCTGCCGGAGCAATTCGCCGCCGGCCTGGTCTCGTCCTGGCTGGCCCGGCGCGATGCGGACTGGTGGGTGGACCGACTGTACGATTTCGCGCCTGCGCTGGGCGCGACCGTGGTACGCATGGCGGTCTCGCGCACCGTAATCGATGTCAACCGCGATCCCACGGGGGCTTCGCTTTATCCAGGGCAGGCGACGACGGAGCTGTGTCCGACGACGACGTTTGACGGGGAGCCGCTGTACCGGGAGGGAGCCCAGCCTGATGAGGTATCCATTGCGGCAAGGCGCGATCAATATTACGTGCCTTATCATGCGGCACTGGCGGCGGAGATTTCGCGGTTGCGGCAGAAACACGCCAACATCGTGCTTTATGACTGCCATTCGATCCGTTCGCGCATTCCGCGCTTGTTTGCAGGCGAGCTGCCGAATTTCAATCTCGGCACGAACAGCGGAGCGAGTTGCGCGCCGCAATTGAGTACGGCGATCGAGGCAGTGTGCGATGCCACGCCCTACTCCCGGGTGACCAATGGCCGTTTCAAGGGGGGCTATATCACGCGCCACTACGGCCGTCCGCGCGAGGGCGTGCATGCCATCCAGATGGAGCTTGCCTGCCGCGGGTATATGCGCGAGGTGCCGGGAGAGGTGATGTCCGAAAAGTGGCCGCCTGCCTATGAAATGGCCGCTGCAGGCCCCATGCGGGAGGTCCTGGAGAAAGTGCTGTCGGTATGTGTGGCGGTTGCCGCCGGCATGGCTCGCGCTTAAGCGAGCGGCGGCTGCCGACCCGAAGATATAGCGCCGACCTTCACGAGCCAGACGGCGAAAAAGGGATCTTCCAGTTTCCAGCGCGTATCCTCGAATGCATCCTCACGCCGGATGATATCGCGGGATTCCAGCGCCGCGAGCGACTTCGTCATCGTGCTCGCGACCATCCGAAAGCGCTGCAAGACTTCCGCGCCATGCAGGCCCCGGCCATGCATCGCGGCGACCGCGATGAGCGCGCGCTGCTGAGTCTGCGTGCACAGGTTCCACAGCTTGGAATAAAAGGGACCGTCCTGAGCGACCAGACGGTCGAGGGCGCGCTCCACGACCGCCACCGTCAATCGCTCCTGCCGGCCGTCGGCGCGCACCGTTTCCCAGGCCATATTGGCCAGTGCCTGCACGTTGTAAGGAACATCCTCGGCGAGGTCGAATATCCGTTCCACTGCCGCGTCATCCACGGTGAATTTCGCCTTGGCAAAGCCACGCCGGATCGCCTTGCCGAAGTCGTCCCGCGGCACCGGTCCTAAAAAAAGCCGGCCGCCGAGACGATAGAACGGGCGCGCCGGATTGAGGGTCATGTCGTTCAATAGGCTGGTCTTCGACCCGGCGAACACGTAAGCGACCTGGGTGTGACGCTGGATGGTGGCGCGCAGCTGGCGCTCGACCGCCGCGCCGCCGTTTTCGACGAGATGTTGGAATTCGTCGATGATGACCGCCACCGGCCGCTCGAGGCTTTCAGCCATCCTGGCGACACCGTCCAGGGCATCCACCAGTAGCTGTTGCGGCTCCCCTTTATGCGTTTCTCCGAGACCGATACCGGCGGTCCAGGTGTTCGAGCTTCCGTCGTAGGTCACTTTCGGCCGCAGGGCGCTGAAGAGTTTCACGACCTGCTCGCCGGCTTTCGCGGCCAGGCTGGTAAGTTGGCGGGCGGCATTGGCAACGATGGCGCTGACCAGGTCTTCGTAAGTCGGGTAGGCCTCCGCATCGTGACGTAAAATCATCGCGCCCTGCTCGCGGGCGCGGGATTCCGCCACGTTGAGAATGGACGTCTTGCCGAAGCGCCTTGGACCGATGAGAAAGAGTTTCTGCCGCCCGGTCAGCGCCCCGACCACCTGGCGAACTTCCTCCTCGCGGTCCACGAGTTGCCCGGGCTCGAGCTCGGCGCCGAATATGAAGGGGTTTTGCATGGATTACGCCAAATGGTGTTACGCCATTTAGCGTAATGAAAAATTCGGCTTTTTGCAAGTCTAAATCTATTACGCTAATTAGCGTTACGCCATTTGGCGTAATGAAACTCTCACTTCCGGCCATACCCGTACGGGGAGTGCCGGGACGTCGCGTCCAGGGAACACTTCTTGCTCCGCCCGTCCCACGCGGCCATACTGCGCGCCGCTTGTGTTCACGACCTGGGAGACTTGCATGATCCATTCATCTGCGTGGCGCGCGGCTTCGGTGGCCGTGCTATCCATGGCCCTCATCAACGTGGGCTTCGTGCGCTCGGCGCAGGCCGCCATCGTCGACACCGGGGCGCTCATCGCCACGGATCGCAACGCGGACCTGGCATCCATCCGCACTCAGCTGGATCGCGCCGACGTGCGCGCGCAGCTGGAAAAAATGGGCGTCAGCGCTACGAACGTCGAGCAGCGCGTGGCCGCGCTGAGCGACAGCGAACTGCACACCCTCGCGCAGGACATGCAGCATGCCCCCGCCGGCGGCGACGGTGTGCTGGCGGTGCTCGGCGTGGTATTCCTCGTGCTGCTGGTGCTGCAGCTCGTCGGCGTCATCGACGTCTTCAAGCGGGCCCCGCATCGGTGATCGGGTTGCGGCAGGCGGCCGGCTTCGCGCTGGCCGCCTGCCTGCTCACCCTATCGGGCTGCGTCACGCGCGGCCCGCTGATTCCGGCCTCGCCCAAGACCGTCGAGCTCGCCGATACCCCTTTTTTCCCTCAGCGCGAGCACCAGTGCGGGCCAGCCGCGCTCGCCAGCGTCCTCGGCGCCTCGGGCGTCGGCATCACGCCGGATGCGCTCGAACCGCGGGTCTATCTGCCCGGTAAGCACGGCAGCCTGCAGGTCGAGATGCAGGCGGCGCCGCGCCGATACGCGCGGCTCACTTACTCCCTGGACCCCGATCTCAAGCCGATTCTCGATGAGCTTGATGCCGGACGCCCTGTACTCGTACTGCACAACTACGGCGTTCCATTTTTTCCGCGGTGGCATTATGCCGTGGTCGTGGGTTATGACGCCGCGACCGATCGGGTGATCCTGCGTTCCGGCGTCACCCGCCGGCAAATCCTGTCCACACGCAATTTCATGCGGGCCTGGGATAACGGCGGACGCTGGGCACTGATCGTGTTGCGGCCGGGCGAGCTGCCGGTCTCGCCGGACAAAGCGCGCTATCTCGAAGCCGCCGCGGCGTTCGAGCGTGTCGCGAGCCCGCGGGACTCACAGCTCGCATTCGACGTAGCCGTCAAACAATGGCCGGATGAGCCGGTGGGCTGGATTGGCCGCGGCACTGCACACTATCGCGGTGGCGATCTGAACGCCGCCGCGGACGATTACACCTCGGCGTTACACCTCGACGCCTCACAAACCGGAGCGCGCAACAATCTCGCGATGACTCTGCTCGACTTGGGTTGTGTGGGACAGGCCCGTGCGCAGCTCGATAAGATCGACAGCGCGCAGCTCAAAGAGCCGCTGCGTGCCGCCGTGCGGGACACTCACGCCCAGATCGAGGCGCGCTCTGCCGAGCTTAGCGGGCAATCCTGCCGCCGGCGTCCGGCACCCTGACTTTGCCGGCGTCGAGCAGTCCGGCTCGGATCATGAAGTCAGCAGCGAATTCACCCGCTTGAACAGCGCCTCGAACCGGCTCAACGTCACGGTATCGATGCGGCTCAGCAGCTTGGTTTGATTGCGCAACAGATGCGCCGCGGGGCGATATCGATCCGGCGGACGGCCCAGGGCGGCCTCGACGCGTTTGAGGATTCGGGGGCCGGCATCGAGGGCTGCCTTGTTGATCGTTGCCGCACCGGATTCATTGAGAAGCGCCAGGTAAAAATCCTCATCGAACAAGTCCTCGAGGTCCGACTCCGGGCGCTGCGTGAATTCACCCAGTTCGAGCAGGCGATTCGGATCCAGCAGCGATCCTTGAGCACCCACCACGGAGCCCACCAGCACGGCGAGGTTGAGCGAACTGCCGTACAGCGCCACGAAAGCCGGAACCCGATCGAGGCCGCCCGCCGGCACGAGGGTCCAGCGCTCGTGGAGGCTGGTACGTCCCGGCTGCTGCTTCAGGTGATCGCTCATCATCTGAAGATAGATGACGTCGCTCGGTCCGTGGACCACCATATGATCGGGCCCCTCCGCCAGAGTTCGCGCCATCGTGTGTCCGAGCGCCGCCTGCAGCGGCAACACGGTTTCGGCATTGTTGCGGCGCACATCCGCGCTCACCACCGTGCCGCCCTCGTCGAGATCCTCGACGGTACGCGCGCGCGTCAGCTGCGTGGCGCGGATCATGAAAGGCGAATGAGTGGTGTAGAGGACCTGATGGCCGTTGGCGGCGAGCTCCTGGTCAATCATATCGAGGAGGTCGCTTTGCCCCGCCGCATGCAGGCTCAGGCCCGGCTCATCGAGCAGGATAATCAGCCTCTCACGGGTCTTGCGGTAAGCTGAAAAGTAGGCAAAGAAAGAGAAAAACCACACGAAGCCCGCCGAGCGCTCGTCGAAGTTGAGCGTCATGCCATGGCGGGTGTTCTCGATGCGCACCTGCAGCCATGGCGGAATCTGCTCGCCCTGGGCGGCCTTTTGGAAATCGGCATCGAAGGAAACACGCAGCTGCCGGTTCTGCCGCCAGTACCTGAAGGCCTGGCGGCTCACCTGCACGGCCGCCGCCTCGAGGGCCGCGCGCCGGGTCTCATACTCCTTGACGGTGAATTCGGTGGTGTCGATGCCAGCGAGTTTCAGGAGTGCCTTGGCGGTCAGCTCATTCGGATCGAGCTCGGCGGGCTTGCGGCTCTGGATGTAGGGGATGGAGAACACGCCCGGCAGCGTGCTGTAGCGGTCGAAGTAGAGGAACTTGGGAAGCAGGCTCGCGAGCTTCTCCATGGCGCGGTCGTGGGCGTTACAGCCGCCACCCAGCTCGAAGCCGAAGCTCAGGGTATTGCCATAGGTGCGGGAGACCGAAATCTCACGACTCGCGAGGCACCCTGTACCGAGATCCGCCTCGAGGGCCGCGATGTCCTCATCCTCGAGCAGGAAGCGGGCCGTGACGGGAGCGCGTTCCGGGATGGATTCGCGATCCTCGTTGCGCCGCGAGCGCGGGTACTCGCGCAGGTCATCGAAGGTGGTGTCCTTGCCCTGCAGCGGATTCAGCTTGTAAAGGGCCTCCAGGAAGGCCGTTTTGCCGCTTTCGTTCTTGCCGACGAGGCAGGTGACCTCGGGGTCGATGGTCACTTCAGTGGCGTCGTTGATGCACTTGAAGTCGGTGACATGGGCAGACAGTAGACGCATGCGGTCTTCCGGGCAGGCTGCGAGGCGCGCAGATTACCACCAGTCGCATGCGGGTTGCGCCTAGCTCTTCCCCCGGCTCGCATACCAATTGATCGCGTACTGCACCAGCTGCGCGTTGGTCGCCAGATTGAGCTTGCGCTTGAGACTCTGGCGGTGAGTCTCCACCGTCTTCACGCTCAAGCCCAGCGCATCCGCCGCCTGGCGCGAAGACTGCCCGCGGCCGATCATGCTCAGGATCTGCAGCTCCCGATTGCTGAGACGATCGATGGGGTCGGCGCCGGCGCCGGTGGGCGCACCGCTTGCCCGCGTCTGCCCGAGATTGTGCGCCACCGCCTGACTCACATAGATCGCCCCGTCCAGCACCTGGCGCAACGCCACCAGCAATTGCTCCGATGCGGCATGCTTCATGATGTAGCCGCGCGCGCCCGCGGCCAGCAGGCGCTCGGCGTAGATCAGCTCATCGTGCATCGACAGCACCAGCATGGGAAGCTTGGCGTGCTGCGCATGAACATTGCGCACCAGCTCCAGACCGTCCCCCTGCATCAGCGAGATATCCACGATGGCCACATCCGGCTTCAGGTCGCGGATGGCGGTGCGCGCCTCGCGTTCGCCCTGCGCCTCCCCGCAGACCATGAGGTCCGCCTCCTGGTCGATCATCAGGCGCAGGCCCTGCCGCACAATCGGGTGATCGTCCACGATCAGCACCCGCCGCTTGGCTCTCATGGCAGCGGAAAAGTGCAGCGCACCGCGGTGCCGCCGCTCGGTGAGGACTCCAGTACCAGGTCGCCGCCCAGCATCTGCGCCCGGTAGCGCATGATTTTCAGACCCAGTCCGTCGGAGGTATCGGCCATGCGCTGCTCGAAGCCACGGCCGTTGTCCTCGATGCTGAGCTGCAAGCCCCCCGCGGACGCGCGGTCCAGGATCACATTCACCTCGGTCGCCATGCTGTGCCGCGCCACATTGGTCAGCGCCTCCTGCGCCACCCGGTACAAATGTGTCGCGGCATTCTCATCGAGCTGCAGCGACGCGCCGTCCCATTCGGACCTGAACTGCACCTTCAGAGAGTAGCGCTCGGCCGCGCGCGCCGCGAGCGCCTGCAGCGCCGTCACCAGCCCGCCACGGTCCGCCTCCACCGGCGTCAGCCCGCGCGCCAGCGTGCGCGTGCTCTGAATGGCGTTGTTGACCAGCGTAATCACATCGTCCACGTCCTTGGCCACTGAAGCATCCTGCTTTTGCAGCTGCGCGGCAATCCCGCGCAGCATCAGCGCGATGCCCGTGAGCTCCTGACCGATGCCGTCGTGCAGATCGTTGCCGATGCGCTGCTGCTCGCGGTTGGCGATCTCGATGATCTCGCGCTCGAGGTGCTTGCGCTCGGTGACATCGGTCATCACACCAAGCCAGTGATCGACACCGTTCATCCGCAGCGGTGTGATCACACACGAGGCGACGAAACGCGAGCCGTCGCAGCGCTGGCACTCGAACTCCACCGGCTCGATGGCCTCAGGGTGCGCCCTGCCGCCCGCGGCGTGCAGACTGTCCTCCACCCGCTGGCGCTGCACCGCCGGCATGTGGCAGAAGGGCAGCGCCGAATGCCCGAGAATGCCCCCGGGGCGAAAACCAAACATACGGTCCAGCGCCGGATTGGCCAGCCGCACCCGCCCGCTGGCGCTGTCGATCAGCACCACGCCCTCGCGCATGGTCTCGAGAATCCATGACTGGGTGCGCAAAGTCTCGCGTTGCGCGCGCCGCTCGGTCACCTCGGTAATGTTGACCACGGCCCCCGTGATCCGCGAGCCTGCGGTCACTGGGCGCACCCGCCATTCGAGATAGCGCGGACCGCGCTCATCGGGATAGGTCACCACCTGCTCGAAATCCTGCGGCTCACCGCTTTGCAGCACATGCCCGAAGCAGGCGTGCACCATGGCACGGTCCTCCGGCGGCGCAAATTCCTCGACCGGCAGACCGGCCGCACTGTCCGGCTGCACGCTGCGAAACGCGCGATTGAGATAGAGGCAGCGGCGCGACGCGTCGAACAGCGCCAGCCAGTCCGCGGAATGATCCGCGACGGTCTTGAGCAGCGGTCGATCGGAGGCGGCGTTCATGGGCAGCGTATTTTGGCCTTTTTTTGCGCCTGCGGAGGAGACAAATCTGCTGTTGCACGTGCGCATCAGCCATTTCAGTCGCCGCACGGCGACAATTCGCGCGGAACTCCGGCATGTTTCATGCTGTCTTTTAGCCGAGTAGGCCAAAGGTGGAGACGATTGTGGTCAAAAAAACGACATTCGGGATCGGGCTGTCCCCGCGCGCAGCCCTGGACGCGACGGGCCAGGAGCTGTGCTCGCACTGGCTGGCGGCCGCCCATGCGGTGCCGCAAAGCCCGTTCTGGCCCCGGCCGGTGAGCTGGCTGCAGGGTCATGCCAAGCGGCTGGCCAGCGGCGCTTGGCTGTCCCGCCTCACCACCTGACTAGCGGCGGCAGGCTCATCAAGTAGGCCTCTGGATCGGCATCGGTGCCGAATCCGAACCGAGTGCCCCGGTCATAGACCAGGTTGAACTCAACATAGCGGCCGCGCTTCAACAACAATTTTTCGCGCGCCGGCTCATCGAAGGGCGTATCGCGGCGCCGCTCGACAATCGGGCGATAAGCGTGGCTCAAGGCCTCACCCACCGAGCGCACGAAGCTGAAATCCCGCTCGCGGTCGCCGTCAGCCAGCTCATCGAAAAAGATCCCGCCCACGCCGCGCGGCTCCTGCCGGTGCGGCAGAAAGAAATACCGGTCGCACCATTCCTTGAACTCGACATACGCCCCCGGGCGGTAGCGCTCGCAGGCCTCGCGCAGCGCGCCGTGAAATTGCGCCGTATCCTCATCGAAAGGGAAAGTGGGTGTCAGGTCCGCGCCACCGCCGAACCATGCGCGGCTGGTGCGCAGATAGCGCAGATTCAGGTGCACGGTAGGGACATAGGGATTGAAAGGATGCGCCACCAGCGAGCAGCCGCAGGCGCTGAAGCGGCCCTGCGACTCCTGCGCGCCCGGCACCTGCGCGCGCAGCTGCGGCTCGAACGTGCCCCACACATGGCTCACGTTCACGCCCACTTTCTCAAACACCTCGCCACGCATCAGACGCATGCGGCCGCCGCCCTGCAGACGATGCTCGGGAGGGCGGCTCCACTGCTTGAGCGCAAAGCGCGCCTGCGGCTCGAAGGATTCGAACATGGCGCACAGCCGGCTCTGCAGATCGAGCGTCCAGGCGTGAAAGACCTCGACAAACTCGCTCATGCGCCAACCCCATGCACCAGGTCGATGAGCCGCGCCACCGCATCGGGATCGGTCTCGGGCCAGATGCCATGCCCCAGGTTGAAAATATGTCCAGGGGCGGTCCCCGCCTCTTGCATGACCCGCGCCACATGCTGCTTGAGCTCCTGCGCCGGCGCGAACAATGCCGCCGGATCGAGATTGCCCTGCACGGCGTGTTGCGCACCCAGGGTGCGGCGCGCTACATCCAAAGGCGTGCGCCAATCCACACCCACCACGTCCACGGGAAGCTCAGCCACCGCCGATAAAAGGGCGCCGCCGTCGTGGGCGTAGTAGATCAGCGGGACACCGAGCCCGCGCAGACCCGCAAGGGTGCGCGCGGCCGCGCGCAGCGCGAAACGCCGAAATTGCGGCGGCGCGAGCAACCCTGCCCAGGACTCGAACAGCATCAGCGCCTGCGCGCCAGCCTGCGCCTGCGCGACAAGATAGGCCGCCATGGCATCGCTCAACTTGTCGAGCAGGAGCTCGGCGATACGCGGTTCCGCATAGAGGAAGGCGCGCGCCGCGGCGAACTCCTTCGAAGGCTTGCCGCAGACGAGGTAGCACAGAAGCGTGAACGGCGCGCCCGCGAAGCCGATGAGCGGTGTGCCGCGCGGTGCGTTCGCACGCACCAGCTTGACGGTCTCGAGCACGAAAGGCACATCACGCTGCGGCTGAAGCGGCGGCAGCGCCTCGATCTGTTTGAGCGAGCGGAACGGCTGGCGCACGATGGGACCCGGCGCGAAATCGAGCTCCACGCCCATGCCCTGAAGTGGCGTCATGATGTCGCTGAACAGAATGGCGGCGTCGAGCTCGAAGCGCTGCAGCGGCTGCAGCGTCACTTGCGCGGCGAGGTCGGGCGTGCGCGTGAGCGTGGCGAAATCCACCTTCGCTCGCAGCTCCCGGTACTCCGGCAGATAGCGTCCCGCCTGGCGCATGATCCAGATGGGCGTGCGCGGCACCGGCTGGCGGCGGCAGGCGGCGAGGAAGATCGAATCGTCCGGGGTCATTTGAGCCATGTGGAGATCTGCGGGGCAAAATAAGTGATGATGAGATCCGCGCCGGCGCGCTGGATCCCGGTCAATGTCTCGAGCGCCGCCGCGCGCTCATCGATCCAGCCGCGCTCCGCCGCCGCCTTGATCAGGCTGAACTCGCCCGAGACCTGGTACGCGACCACCGGAACGCTCACCGCCTCGCGCACCCGGCGGATCACATCGAGATAGGGACCGGCCGGCTTGACCATCACCAGGTCCGCCCCCTCCTCCACATCGAGCAGCACCTCGCGCAGGGCCTCCCGGCCGTTGGCGGGATCCATTTGATAGGAGCGTCGGTCGCCGAAGGCCGGCGCGGACTCGGCGGCCTCGCGAAACGGGCCATAGAACGAGGAGGCGTACTTGGCCGCGTAGGAGACGATGGGCACGCTCGAGTAGTTATGGCGGTCGAGCAGCTGCCGGATGGCCAGCACCCGCCCGTCCATCATGTCGCTGGGCGCGAGGGCATCGGCGCCGGCGCGCGCGTAATTGAGCGCCACCTGGGCGAGGGTGGCGATGGAGGTATCGTTGTCGATGATGCCCGCGGGGGTCACATGGCCGCAATGCCCGTGATCCGTGGCGCCACACAGGCACACATCGGCCCACACGATGAGATCCGGGCAGACCGTCTTGATCGCCGCGATGGCCCGCGGTACGAGACCCTGCGCATCGAGCGCAGCGCTCGCCTTGGCGTCCTTCTCCTGCGGCGCGGCAAAGAGAATGACGGCCAGCACGCCGGTGGCGGCCGCGGCCTGCGCCTCCTTCGCCGCCTCGTCCACCGACAGCTGGAAGATACCCGGCATGCTGGCCACGGGCTTGCGCACCTCACGACCCGGCACCACAAAAAGCGGATACACCAGCGCATCGCTCGACAGCCGCGTCTCGCGCACCATGCGCCGCCAGGCATTGGATTGGCGAGTGCGGCGCGGCCTGTGAATGGGAAATGTCATGACTCGCTCTTCCGGTTCAGGTTTGATTCTGCAGCACGTGCAGCGTGGTGCGGGCGAGCCCGCTCAAATTAGCGGCCTCGGCCAGAGTGGTCGCATAGCCGCGCTCGGCCAACGCGCGCGCGGTGGTCGGCCCGATGGCGATCGCCCTGGCATGGGCCAGCAGACGGTCGAGATCGGCCTTGCCCAGCGCCTGCGCCAGCTCGATCACCGCCGAGGGACTGGCAAAAGTCACCGCGCCGACCGCATCGCGCTCGATCCATTTGCGGCACTCGGCCACATCCAGCGCAGCCGGCTCGGTGCGATAGGCCTCGACCTGAGTCACCTGCACGCCAAGCTGAGCCAGCCCTTTCGAGATCGTCGGCAAAGCCCGCGAGCTGGCCGGATACAGCACGCGCGCACCCGCGCTCAGTTGCGGCGCCAACGCCGTCACCAGCGCACCCGCCTCGGCATCATCCGGCACCACATCCACCCGCCAGCCGCGCTGGCGCAGCACCTGCGCGGTGGCCTGCCCCACGGCCGCAACCCGCAAGTTCCCGGGCTGCGCGGCCAGCCGCCGCAGCACCGCCGCCACGGCATGACGGCTGGCAAATACCATCCAGTCAAACTTCCGCACCTGCCGCAAAGCTTCATCCAACGCGTTTGAATCCGCCGCGTTCGTGTGCGTGGCAGGCCACAGCAGCACGGTCAGTCCGAGCTGCCGCAATTGGGTGCTGAGCGGACCGTCCGCCGCCTCGGCCCGCGTCACGACCACGGGAGGCAGCGCACTCACGGCAGCTCCGCCATGGGCTGCACCGCACGCTGCCGCTCGATGATGGCGGAGGCACCCAACGCCTGCAGCTGCTGCGCCACACGCTCGCCTAAGCCGACGGGATCGGCCGAGCCGGCCTCGACGGCGGCGGTCGCATCCAGCCGCTGGCTGCCATCGAGCGCGCACACCGCCGCCTGCAGACTCAAACGCCCCGCGGCAATGCCGGCCAGCGCGCCCAGCGGCACCTGGCAGCCGCCCTCGATGCGGCGCAGCAACGCCCGCTCAGCGGCCGTCGCCAGCCGCGTCGGCCCGTGGTCCAGGGCGTGCAGCCAGCGCGCCGCGCTGGCGTCGCCTTCCCGGGCACACACGCCGATCGCGCCCTGCGACACCGCCGGAGGAAACTCCGCGGCGGACAGATGGGCGGCAATGTGCCGCTGCAAACCCAATCGGTTGAGACCGGCCGTCGCCAGCACGATGGCGTCGTATTCGCCGCGCTGCAGCTTCTCGATGCGCGTCGGCACATTGCCGCGCAATTCGAGCGGCACGATGTCCGGCCGTGCATGGGCCAGGAATGCACGCCGGCGCAGACTGCTCGTGCCCACGCGCGCGCCGCGCGGCAGATCGCCAAGCGATCCGATGGGCCGCGCCGCGAGCAGCGCATCGCGCGCATCCTCGCGCCGCAGCACCGCGGCCAGGGAAATGCCCGCCTCGAGCACGGTCGACAGGTCCTTGAGACTGTGCACCGCGATATCGATCTCACCGGCAAGCAGCGCGCGATCGATCTCCTTGGTGAAGAAGGCACGGCCGGCCAATTGAGAGAGCGGCACATCGGTGCGTAAATCGCCCTCCGTTTTGATCGGCACCAGCTCGACGGACGGGCCGCCCGGCTGCGCGCCGATCAGCTCCGCGACATAGCGCGCCTGCCACAGCGCCAGCGCCGAGCCGCGCGTGCCGATGCGCAGCGCGCTCATGGCTCCCCCTCGGGCAGAAAACGGTAGCCCACGCCCCAGACCGTGAGGAAATGGCGCGGCGCGGTGGGATCGATCTCAAAACGCTTGCGCAATTTCAAAATGAAGTTGTCCACGGTGCGGGTGGACGGAAACACATCGTAGCCCCACACCCGCTCCAGCAGATCCTCGCGCGAGACGATCTCGCCCGGCCGCTCCGCCAGCACTTTGAGAATCATGGCCTCTTTCTCGGTGAGCTCCTGTGCCGCGCCGTTCCAGGCGCGGGCACGGAAGGCGCGGAAGTCCACCTCATTGTCCCCGAAGCGCAAAATCGCGCCACCGGGCGAGGCGGCCGCTCTCTGGTACCACTCGCGGCGGCGCAGGATGGCGCGTACCCGCAGCAGAAACTCCTGTAGGTGAAACGGCTTGGCAAGATAGTCGTCGCCGCCGGCCTCGAGGCCCGCAATGCGGTCCTGCGGATCGCCGCGCGCCGTCAGGAACAGCACCGGCGTGTTGTCGCCGCGCTCGCGCAGGGTACGGCACACCGTATAGCCGTCCATCTGCGGCAGCATCACATCGAGCACCACGAGCGCACAGGGCCGCTCGCGCAGTAAGGCGAGCGCCGCGCGGCCGTCGCCGACGCTCGCCACGTCATAACCTTCCGCGCGCAGGTTCTCGATAATGCCCGACGCCAGGTGCGGATCGTCCTCGACCACCAGCACCGTGCTCATGGCGGCGAGTCCTGCGGCGCCGCAGGCCAGGCGAGCACGAACACCGCGCCCTGCCCGGGACCGTCGCTGCGCGCGCTGGCCCGACCGCCCGCGAGCTGCATCAGCCGCTGCACGATGAAAAGGCCGAGACCGGTGCCGTGGTAGCTGCTGCCCCCGTTGGGGTGCAGGCGCGAGAATTTCCGGAATAGCAGCGCCCGCTCCGACGGCTTGAAACCCACGCCGCTGTCGCGTACCGCAAGCTCGATCTCATCGTCGCGACGCCGCGCTTCAAGCGCAATCCTGCCGCCGCCGGCCGGCGCTACAGCGGCCAGCGCATTCTCGAGCAGGTTGCGAATCACCACATCGAGCGCCAGCGGATCGGCCAGCACCTGCATACCGCGGGGAATGTCGGTACTCAAGGCCACGTGCTCATTGCGCGCCCGCTCCTCGAGCTGCCCCATCACCCGCGAGACAGCGCCGGCGAGCTCGAGCGGCTCGCGTTTGAGATCGACGCGGCCGCGCTCGATACGCACGCTGTCGAGGATCTGCGAGACCATCGCCACCATGCGCGCGAGGTCCGCCAGCATGCGCTCGATGAGCGTGCGCGACTGCTCGGGCGAGAGCGGGCGGATGGCCATGGTCTCGAGCGACAGCTGCAAGCTCGCGAGCGGCGTCTTGAATTGGTGCGAGACCAGCGCGAGAAAGCTGTCCTGCTCCTGCAAAACTCGCGACTCGGCGCGCAGCGCGCGCCAGATCACCGCGATGCACACCGTCAGCGCCAGCAGAAAGAAGCCGCTTTCCCAGGCATATTGATTGATCTTGCGTTCGCGCTCGCTGCCGAGCGCCTCGCTCACCTCGGGGGCGATGTCGGCGTGGCCGTTGCGCACCACGATGCCGGGAAACGCGCCGCGGATGCGCTCGGCCGGTACACCCGCGCGCAGCATGTCACGCGCGGCCGCCTCCTGCTGTGCATAGAGTATGCGCTCGGCGCGCACCTTCCCCACCACGTAGTTGTGCTGGTCGAGCAGCCACCAGCCCACCTGCACCACCGCCACCACGATCAGCAGGAGCGCTGTGATCTGGAAGACGCGCGTCGCCTTCATGGGACTTCGCGTGCCGCCACGCGCAAGGACTCGCGCAGCGCCCCCGCCAGCTCAGCGAAATCGGCGGCGCCGTGCGCCAGCGACAGGAAGCAGACCTCGTAGGGCGAGGGCGGCCAGTAGATTCCGCGCGCCAGCAGCGCGTGAAACAGCGCGGCGAAGCGCGCGGACGCTTTTGTATCGAGTGTGATGGCCGCGCGCGGTGTCGGACCCTCGTGCAGCGCCAGCCAGAAGAGCGAGCCCGTGCGGATCAGCGCCAGGGGAAAAGGCGCCTCCTGCAACACCGGCGTCAGCGCTCGCTCGAGCGCCGCCCCCAAAGACTGCAGCTTCTCCCAGGCCGACTCGCGCACCAGCAGATCGAGTGTGCTCAACCCCGCGGCCATGGCCACGGGATTGCCGGACAGCGTTCCGGCCTGATAGGTATCGCCGTCCGGTGCAAGATGCGCCATCAGATGACGTGCCCCGCCGAAAGCGCCCACCGGCATGCCACCGCCGATCACCTTGCCGAAGGTCGCAAGATCCGGCGTGATGCCGCAAAGCTGCGCCACACCGCCGCGCGCCAGGCGGAACCCCGAGATCACCTCATCGAAGATCAGCAGCGCGCCTTGCTCGCGCGTCACGGCGCGCAGCGCGTTGAGATACTCGGGCCGTTGCGGCAGCAGGCCGTGGTTGGCCGGTACCGGCTCGATGATCACCGCGGCGATTTTCGCGCCCTCGCGGACAAAGAGCTCGCGCAGCGCAGCCTCATCGTTGAGTGGCAGCACACGCGTGCAGTCCACGAAAGCCTGCGGCACACCCGCCGAGGACGGGTGGCCGAAGGTGGCGAGACCCGAGCCAGCCGACACCAGCAGGTGATCCGCATGGCCGTGATAGCAGCCCGCGAACTTCACGATGAGATCGCGCCCGGTGGCCGCGCGGCCTAAGCGGATGGCGCTCATGACGGCCTCGGTGCCCGAGGAGACGAAGCGCACCTGCCCGAGCCCCGGATAGGAGGCCGTCATGCGCTCGGCCAGCATAACTTCCGCGGCGCAGGGCGCGCCGAAGGTGGTGCCGTCACGGCAGGCTTGCGCGATCGCGGCCACCACTGTCGGATGTGCATGGCCGAGAATCAGCGCGCCCCAGGAGTTGACGAAATCGAGATAGCGGTTGCCGTCGGCATCGTAGATGTGACGGCCCGCGCCGCGCGCGATGAAACGCGGCGTGCCGCCCACTGCGCGGAACGCCCGCACCGGCGAGTTGACACCGCCCGGAATGACACGGCGCGCACGCTCATAGAGTTGCTCGGATTGCGATATCGTCAAGGCCCTTTCCCCTTGCGTTGCAGACGTGCCTCGCGGAAAAACGCTTCCACAGTCTCAATACTGCCTTCCGCCGCCGCCGCCCGCATGCCGGCGAGCGGCAGGTGCGCCAGGCGGCGCGCCATTGTGGTCGCAAACCGCTGCACCTGCGCCTTGTGCTCCTCAGCAAGCCCGCGCAACTCCCCGGCCAGTGCCCGATCGACCTCCTCCGCGGCAATGCGCTCGAAGGCGCCGCGCAAGTCCGCCAGCTGCCGCCCGATGGAGCGTGCCGCAAGCTGGCCGCGCAAAGCGGCAAGCCGCTCGTCGATGGCTGTGCGCACCGGCGCCAGCCGCATAAGATGCGCGATGCGGCGCTGCCGCGCGGCCTCGATGAGCTCGTCCATGCCGATGTGTCTAAGACCGCAGCGGCGTGCAGCCTCGGGGTCGACATTGGCGGGCAGGCCGAAATCCACGATCAGGGGGGGCCGTGAGGCGGCCCGAACGATACGGTCCAGCGTCGCCTCATCCAGCACCGGACCCGCACCGCCGGTCGCGACAATGAGCGCGGCCACATCGGGCGGCGCCGTCCTGAAGGCGTCGAGCGGCGCAGTGCGCACCGCGGGGGCCCGGACCGCCGCCGCCTCGCCCTTGGAATCCCTCGCGCTCAGTGAGCGGTCGGCCAGCATCTCCGCGAACTGCACCGCCACATCGGGCGAGCGGTTGGCCACGATGAGCGACACGCCCGCATCATGCAGCAGCTCGCCGCTGCGCCGCGTCATGGCGGAGACCCCTACGAGCGCCACGAGGCCCGGCTGGCCGCCCAGAGCCTCTAAACACTGCTCCACCGCCAGATCCGCGAGCGAGGGCGCACGCTCGCCGGCGGCCAGCTGCTGCACGCGGGCGGCCATGGCCAGCGCTTCGCCAAAGATATGATCGAGGATAGGACCGCAGGTCTGCGCTGCACGCGTCGCCTGCCAGGCGCCGCGCAGCTGGGCAGCAATCTCCTTCTCACCCGCCTGCGCCGAATCGAGGCCACAGGCCAGTAAAAATACATGCTCGACGGCCGCCTCCCCCGTCCACGCCCGTAGCGCAGATCGGGCTTCACCGTCCGCGGGCTCGCGCCCTGTGAGCGCGCGGAACACCTCCCGGCGGCAATCCTGCGCCGGCTGGTCCCCCGCGGCGGCGAAAATAACCTCCACCCGGTTGCAGGTGGCGACATAAGCCAGCTCGGCTACCCCCACCGCGGCCTTCAATTGCGGCAGGCGCGCGGCCACCGCCTCCTTAGGCAGGGTAAAGCCCGCAATGTCCTTGGCGCCTGCGTGGCGGTACGACAGGCCCACGACCCCGATCTGGTCCATGCTCCAAAGCAAAGCATGGACTTGAGGTCAAAATGTCATCGAATCGTCACCGCCGCCCGCGGATCAGCCCGGCCAGCAGCACGCCCGCGATCACGCCCAGCCCCAAGGCCACGGCCGTGGCCTGGTAAGGCTTGGACTCCACGCGGTTCTGCAGCCCATCGAGCTGCGAGCGGGCCCAGCCGCGGGCCTGCTCGGCCCCTTCGCGCACGGCATCGCCGGCCGCCGCAGCCTTGGCCCGCAGGCGGTCCTTCATGTTCGCGGCCGCTTCTTTCGCCGACTCCCCGTTTTGGGTGCCGCTCGTCTGGTATTCAGTCATGGGAAATCTCCTGCTGCTGGCCCGTCACTTTCGACAGGCGGATGCAACGAGCCGCAGCAGGAAATGTTCCCCGTGCGCTGTCCGCAAGGCCCGACAGGCCTGCGTGTAATGTCACATGGCCATCGGCCTCGATGAGAATCTGTGACCGCGCTCGCGTAAAAAAGGCCCTTGTAAGTAAATTCCGGCAATTGCAGTTCGAGCGATTCAAGCGTTTACTGACGCCCTGTTCAAAGGCAAACCCGTCGCAAGGCGGGGACGCAAAGCCTCCGGTCCGCTTGGGTGTGAAACCAAGGTGGATAGCGGGGTTGCCGGAGCCCGGTCCGCCTCGCGCGGCTCGTCCTTCGTTAGTCTCGTCTCGTTAGACCGAGATCCGGCAACCCTTCGTCGTGGGCTTGGCGCCACTGGTTTCGAAGGAGTCGTCGGATGCATTCTTTCTTCAAGCGCGCGCGCCGCAAGCAAACGTTCATGTTCCTGGTGCTGCTGTTCGGGTATGCCATCCATGCCCGCGCCGGCAGCTTCAGCATCTCCGGGCAGCCGCAGACGAGCGTCGTCGCCGGACAAGTGTATGGATTTAAGCCCACGCTCTCCGGCAGCTATGGCTACCTGCGCTTCTACGCGGCGAACCGGCCCTCCTGGACGCACTTCGACCGCCGCACAGGCAGGCTCTCCGGCACGCCCGGCGCCAGCGACGTCGGCACGTATTCAAACATCAGGATTTCAGTCAGCAACGATGGCAAGTGGTACTCGCTGCCAGCGTTCAGCGTGACGGTGAAGCAGGCGCTGTCGGTGCAGCAGCCGAAGCCCGCGCCCACTCCCACACCGACTCCTGCGCCGACTCAGACTCCCACGCCGACGCCTGCCCCGGTGCCTGCTCCTGCCCCAGCGCCCGCCCCGGCACCCGCGCCTGCTCCAGCTCCGGCTCCGGCTCCGGCGCCCACACCGACGCCGGTTCTCGGTACGGCCACCATTTCCTGGAAAGCGCCGACCATCAACGTTGATGGCAGCATGCTGACCAACCTCGCGGGCTTCCGCGTACTCTACGGCACCAGCCCCGATCAACTGAGCCAGACCCTCGAGCTGCCCAGCGCCACGCTGACCAGCGCCGAGATTGACGATCTCGCACCCGGCACCTACTACTTCGCGGTCAAGGCCTATACCACCACGGCGCTCGAGAGCGATGTGTCGCAGACGGTGTGGAAGACGGTGCTGTGAATTCACCCGAAATCGTCAGATAATCGATTGACGTATGGCTGATAAAATTGACGGCGCCTGCCTCTGCGAAAGTCTGCGCTTCGAAGTTACGCCGCCCACCAAGTGGTGCGCGCACTGCCATTGCAGCATGTGCCGCCGCGCCCACGGCGCCGCAGTCGTCACATGGTTCGGCGTACCTGTCAGCAGCTTCCGGCTGACCGCCGGAGCGGACTTATTGAAGTGGTATCAGTCGTCGACCCAGGCACGTCGCGGGTTTTGCAGCCGCTGCGGCAGCACGCTGTTCTTTGAAGGCGAGCGCTGGCCCGGCGAGATTCATATCGCGCGAGCCAGCGTTCCGGGGAAGATCGATCGTGAGCCGGCGGCGCATGTCTACTTCGACATCCACGTAGACTGGCTTGGGTTCAACGACAGCCTGAAAAAGCTAGGGGGAACGACAGGGACCGAGCCATTAAGTTAGCGCTTCGGGCTCAACCCCCGCCTTGACCGCCTCGACGACTACCTCCGTCGTCACCGAATTAGCGATGTAGCAAGCCTCATGCGCCGAATGATGCAGCTTGTCGAGCTGCTCCGCGGATGGCGCATTGCCCGCCCAGACAATTTGCGGCCGCAGCCGCACCTTCAGCATGGCCATCACCCCCTTTGAATTGCGGGCAAGCTCACCGATGGCCTGATCCTCATAGCGATCGATCTTGAGCCCCGCCTTGGCCACGAAAAACAGGAAGAACAGCATGTGGCAGGACGACAGCGACGCCACGAAGGCCTCTTCCGGATCCACGGCATCGGTTCTCGACAGCGGCAACGGCACCACGCTGGGTGCGCTCGAGGCCGGCACCCTCACCCCACCGTCGAAACGCCACTCATGCGCACGCGAGTATTTGTTATCGGTGAAGGCCACATCCGCCGGGCGAGTCCAGATCACCGTCGCCATATACGTGCTCATGCATGTAACTCCCGCGTCAGCCGTTTCCAGATGGATGCGATCGGCGCGCGGTCGTTCTCATTGGCGAGCAAAGCCTCCCGCGCCGTCTCGCCATCGAGGTCGCCGCTGGCCTGCAACACCACCAGCGCGCCGGCCAGGCGACCGAACTGCAGCGCGCGGCCGAGCGGCGTCCACTCATGCTCCGCACCGGGGATCTGGTCTTCCAGCGCCGTCAGGATGCGCTCGGAAAGCTCCCAGCTGGCGGCGATGTCGCGCGCCACGCGGGCCGTGTGCGCATCCAGCAATTGCACGACGATAACCACATCGGGACGCAAAGCCGGCCGCGCCGCATATTGATCCAGCGCCACGCGGAACACCACGATGGTGGCAAGACCCGTCACCAGCGTCAAAAGCTGCGCGGCAAAGGGATCGTCGTGCTCGATCATGACCGCATGCGCCGCGGCCGCGGTACCGGAGCGGAAGGTGTGATCCCAGGCCACTTCGGGAAAGCGCGCGAATTCCCCGCCGGCCACGCGGAATACCGGCTGCATGATTGCCGTGGCGATCAGCGAGCGGATACCGTTCGTGCCCAGCAGCGAGATCGCCCGGTCGATGCTCTCGACCGGCTCCGAGCTCACCCGGTAGAAGGGCGCATTGGCGATTTTGAGCAGATTGCCCGTTAGCGCCGGGTCGCGCACGATCAGCGCCGCCAGCTCGCGGCGCGATACATCGGTGTCGTTCACCGCGTGCATCAGCTGCGGCAGGAGTAGCGGACGGCGCGGCATGTAGCGCGGTTCGCTGACCGCCTGCGCCAGCAGGGCACGCGCCGCGGCGGAGACCTCCGCATGGGCGGTCGAGGCAGGCGGGTCTACCGGCGTGATGCCGAACGCCAGGGCGTGCAGCTTGGTGAAAACTTCGGCGCGCGTGAGCGCATGCGGTGTGGCGGCGGCGGGAGCCGCTTCGCTTGGCGGCTGCGCGGCTTCCGACGGCTCGCTCACGAGCTCCTTCTTCGCCTCGACTCCGCCCAAAAGCTTGCGTAGGGCCTTCAACATGGAGCGGGTGATGAGACGTAAACTGCCGCTCTAACCCCTTGACTGCGCGACAAATTTCTTTCTCTCTGGTAGCGCTGCCGATGTACCGAATGATGTACCAACCTTACGAGCATAGCAATAGTCGTCGCGCCAACCCTGATTCACTCCCGCTACTCCCCACAGGGCTCGCAAGGACTTCTCGATGGGCTTGAGCGCCGGTTCCCGCCGCAGCAATGTCTCATGCATTTCGATCCTTCTCATTCTTCACTACGCTGATCAGCCCGTTCCGTTCCAGCCGAGCCTCGACCACCGAGCTTGGGTTCGCGACATTGCCGTTCGTGCGCAAATTCTCCTCCAAGTCATCATCGCTCATCTTAGACTTGCGTAGTGCAATCCGATCGACTTTTCCCTTGCGGACAAGAACCGCTGCATCCCCTTTTACCAGCCGGGAGAAGAAATCAAAGCGGCAGGCCAGAGTTCCCAGGAGATGATGCAACGCGATCAAAACCGCGCTTGCACCGAGAGTGGGAAAGAATGCAGCCTGCCCGTTAATTCCGCGACTGAGCACCGATCCCAGGATAAATCCCAGTAGAACATCGAAACCGGCGTTCCGACCGAGGAAGCGGCGATCGGCGATGCGCACCAGAACGACTCCAAAGATAAAAACCACCAAGGCACGCCATGCCATCTGCTCGAATGTCAGATCCTGCGCCTGCACATGCAAGCCTAAAAGGTGATCGAAAAAGTCACATACCATCCTGTACATGTTTGCACTTCATTGTTTCCGTGAGGCGAAGCAAAGGCCGTACCTATGGCTCACGGCTGGATGCCTGTACGACTGTCAGCGCTTCACAAACTGCCCATTCACCATGATGTGCGTCAGGTGCTTGCCATTGGCAGCCAGTAGCCCGATGTCTTGCAGCGGATTGCCATTCACCACCAGCAAGTCCGCGTAAGCGCCCGCTTTGACCACGCCGAGCCGGCCCTGCATCTGCAGGATCTCTGCGTTCACCGCCGTGGCCGAATGCAAAATATCGAACGGCGTGAGTACCTGACGGCGCAGCGTGAACTCCGTCCCCTGCCGCGTGTGCTGCTCGCCCAGAAGGTCCGTCCCGAAACCCATCTTGACACCGGCCCGCTTCATGATCTGAAGGCCTGACAGCGCCCCTTCCTGAATCTTCAGCAGCTTCTGCATCGACACGGGAGGGACTCCTTTGGCCTCCCCGTCTTCGAGCAGCGCGAAAATGACGGCCATGGTCGGCACCACATAGGCGCCCTGCTGCGCCACGAATGCCGCGGTCTGCTCATCGATCAGGGTTCCATGCTCGATGCAGCGCACCCCGAACTCGACGCAGCGGCGGATCGCGACGGACGGATGGCAGTGCGCGCACACATAGGCACCGTGGCGCGTACACTCCTCCACGATAGCGCGGATCTCACTCTCGGAGTACTGCGCGCGCTCGAGCGGATCGTTCGGCGACATCACCCCGCCCGAGCCCATGATCTTGATGTGGCTCGCCCCCTTGCGCAGCTCCTCGCGCGTGGCCTTGATGCACTCATCCACGCCGTCCGCATGAATGGCGAGCACATTGCGCTCCGCGCCGCAGCTCAGATAGTCCGTCGGCTCACTCGGCAGACGCATGTCGCCATGGCCGCCGGTCTGCGTCAAGCACAGGCCGCCGTAGTAGAAGCGAGGTCCTTCGAGAAAGCCTGCGCGCAGCGCCATGGCCATGCCGTGATCTCCCCCCGCCACATCGCGCACCGTGGTGAATCCACAGGCAAGAATGTGGCGCAGGAACTTCTGCGCGTATTGCGCACGATAGGTGATCGGCGGCTCCGGAGGAGTAAACTGCAGCGACTCGATATAGATATGGACGTGGTTGTCGATCAGACCCGGCATCACGGTGCGGCCGCGGCAATCGATGCGCTCGGCGCCCTCGGCCGGAATGGCCGAGGAGGAGACGGCCTTGATCTCGTTGCCCTCGATGAGCACGAAGGCTGGATGAATGAGCTGGGCATTGAGTCCGTCGAATACGGCGGCGTTTTCGAAAAGAATGCGCGACATGACGTTCCTATTTCCGGGATAGCAATACCACAGGCCCCAGCAACCTCGCTTCCAGCAGCGCAGATCATAGTGGGAAATGACGTGATCCGAAGTTTTGCCGCGCCGTAGGGGATGAGCGTCAGCGTCTGAATCGCCCCCCGCGAGCGCAACCGGAGTTGCGGCGGAGGTGGGGCATCTATATACCTTCAGCTGAAGCGTCAGAATAATTTACTCCTAAAACATTGATTTTAAATATTATTTATTATTCACTTATTATTCACTTATTATTCACTTCCTGAATAACAAATAGTCGGTGAGTTATGGCGTTTACCGAAGTCCAGCGGGCCATCCTGGATATCCTGACCGAGGCACCCGAAGCGGGCATTGCCGCCTCCGAAATTCTCCAGCAGCTGAAAAAACACGGCATCGAGCTCAGCCAGCCCACACTGTCGCGCCGGCTGGAAGAGCTGCAGAAGACCGGCGACATCATTCGCCAAGGCACAGCGCGGAAAACCGCAAGGTATGCGCGCGATTCCCTCGTTGCGCATTTCTCGGTACCGGCCGAGCGGCGCAAGCCCGTCAACTATAACTTCAATCTGATTGAGGACTACCGGCCCAACATCGATTACTGGCTGAGCACCATCCAGCGCCAGGAGTTGCGTGCCGCGGGGGGGAAAATTCGAGCGCTGCCTCCCGCCAAGGGCAGCACGATACTAGAACGTCTGGCGATCGACTTGTCCTGGGCCTCTTCCCGTTTCGAAGGAAACACCTACTCGTTGCTCGATACCGAGCGGCTGCTGATCGCAGGCGAAGCCGCTCCAGGACACACCGCTCAGGAAACACGAATGATTTTGAACCACAAGGCGGCTCTTGACTATCTGCGCGAGCACGCCGCGTCGTTCGGACCGACTCCACGGGACATTTACGAGCTGCATTCGCTGCTCGCGAGCGGACTGCTCGCCAACGATGCGGACGCGGGACGTATCCGCCGCGGCCTGATCGAGATCTCGAGCTCCTCTTATCTGCCGATCACGCCGCCTCAGCAGCTGGAAGAGCAGCTGGCGCTGATTCTCGAGAAAGCGCGGGCGATCGAGGACCCGTTCGAGCAATCGATCTTCCTGCTGGCGTTCATTCCTTATCTGCAGCCGTTCATCGATGTCAACAAGCGCACAGGGCGCATCGCAGCAAACATTCCGCTATTGAAAGCGAATGTCTGTCCGATGTCTTACCGGGACATGGACAAGGACAGCTACACGCAAGGTTTGCTCGCGTTCTATGAGCTCAACCGGCCACAGCTGCTGGCGCGAGCGTATTGCGATGCTTATGTACGGGGTGTGGACCGTTATATCGCGATTGTCGAGCAAGGGCGGGAAGTGAATCCGCTCGAGAATCGGTATTTGCCGCAGATCAAACAATGTGTGGCGGACTTCATCGCCGCGGTGGGGAACGGAAACGAGCAGGGACACCCTGCGCAGTTCGCGCGACGGCGATTTGAGCATTTACCAGCCGGCGAGCGCGATTGGCTGGCGGAGCGCGTGGCGGAAATCGTGGTGGGGCTGCACGATGTGAATATCCTGGCGTGGGGGGTTAGGCGGGAGGATTGGGAGAAGTATAGTGCGAGATCGCATGAACGGTCGTGAACGACTCGTCGGCCCGTAATGGTCGCCACCGCCAGCGGCGCGGCGCTACTCAACCCGCAGACCACTTTGGCAACTTGATCGGTGCCGCGCCCGGCCGCACTCCCGGTACCTTCAGCTTGCGCCCATAGTTCCCGCCAATGGATCGTCCACCCAAGGATACAAGCGGCTCGTATCCAATCGCCGATACCCGATCTTTCTCGGATCCGGCGGCAGCGCCCCCGGCGCGGCCATATAGAGAATCTCGCCCGCGATCGGCGCGAACGCCCCCTGAAAATGCTGATAGGACTTGGGGATCAGAAGCTGCTTCTGTGCCGGATCGATGCCGAAGTCGCTGAAGATCGTGGGCGCAAAACACTGGCAACGCTCGCTGCTCACGATGAGATCGATCCCCTGCGCGCGCAGCGCCACCACATCGCCCGCGGCAAAATACCAGGGCTCCCCCGACAGCTGCGGCAAGCCATGCTGGTAATTCTCCCTGATCGCCAGCACGGTGACTTCTAGATCCACCGGCGCGCCCGAGGCAAGCCCGAGCTTACCGCCAAGCCGGACGGGAAGACTCGCGCCCACCCCCGCCTTGCAGGCAATCCGCACCACCTCAGGGTCGTACAAAATAGCCAGCGCCGCCCCTTGCACCTGCCGGTCCAGCAGCCAGCGCAAGGCAAACGTGGCATCGCCCGCGGCCCCGCCTCCCACGTTATCCGACTGATCCGCCACCACGACGGGCCGGCGCTGACTTGCCACCGCCTGCGATAAAGCCTGTTCCATCGGCAGCGACAGCGACTCAAAGCCGATCTCGCGCCGCAGCCCGTAGACCCGGCGGCCCAATTCCTCGGCCACCGTCTCGGCAAGCGCGCGATCGTTGTCCGTTACCACGAGTATTTTCGCACCCACATGCGGCACATCGGCGAACGGAAAGCCATGGCCAAAGGAGACCGACAGCACTCCCGGGCGCCGCTCCGCCTCCTGCATCGCCCGCACGAACCCCTGAAGCGGCTCGCGGGAGGTCGGATACAAGCCGATCATACGGCAATCGTAGAGCGCCATCGTCGGGCGCACGCGGCCGAGTCGGGTTTGCACGCACCAATGGAAAAGCTCCCGAGCCCGATCGTTGATATCGGTGTGAGGATACTCCTTGTAAGTAATGACGATATCCGCATCGGCGACGGTCGATTCGCTCAGGTGACAATGCAGATCGAGCTCGACGCCGATCACAGCCTTTTTTCCGACGATACGGCGCACATGTCCGATCAAGTCCTCTTCGCAGTCATCATAGCCCTGCGCCACCATGGCGCCATGCAGATTCAGCAGAACGACATCGACCGGCATCGCCGCGCGAAGATCGCTCAACAGCTCCTCCCGCAGTGTCTCGTACGCCGACCGCAGCGTAATCCCATACGGCTCGGCAAAGGCCATCAGACTGAACACAAAATCATGCTGGAGAGCGCGCGCCTGCTTGCCCCAGACCGCCGACAGATCGAGACTTGGATAATCCACCCTTCCCGCCAGCGCATCCCGGCCACGCTGCACCATGAAGTCCTCGAGTCCCGTGGGCACGGGGGAAAAGGTGTTGGTCTCGGTCGCAATTCCAGCGGCAAATATTTTCATGCGGATGACACAGGCGGAGTGGGGGATTGATCTTACCGCATCGATTTTACCGGAATCGGGAGCTTCGCTCGACCGTACTCACCAGCGGCTATGGATACCGCGACCTCAGCGGCCGTCTGCCCCTGCATGGTCGTTGGCTCGCGCTTGAACACTGGCACTACGACCGCCTGGAGCCGGCGCTGCCGCCGATTCGATTTGATAAGCGAAGCTAGCCCTCGCGTGCCATAGTGTATGGATATCGCCAAGGCGGATCGGGCGGTGCACGCCCGTGCCATTGGACGGCACGAGGTCACGCGGCAGCACCCAAGCCATTTTGAGCCTAGCCCCCGCTGTGTCATGATCCGCGCCAAAGGAACGATGCACGGAGTCGCGCAGATGAGCATCAACCGCCGCAATTGCCTGAGTCTCATGGCCGCCGCCGCGGCTAGGCCGGCATGGAGCCAGCTGTCGGAGCAGCGCAGCATCGCGGTACTCTTTGAGAGCCTCATCTCGCCATTTTTCGTCGCCGCCATCGAGCGCTTTCGCGCCCAGATCAAGTCGCGTGGCTGGACTATCCTGGAAGCCCTCTCCAACTCGAACGACGAGCGTCAGTTCCAGCAGGTCGAGTCCATGATCAAGCGCAAAGTGAATGGCATCATCCTCGTTCACACTGACGACAAAGCGGTCGTCCCAGCCATTCGAGCCGCCAATGCGGCCCACATCCCCATGGTGCATTTCAACCGCCGCCCGGCGCCGAGCGATGCCTACTCGGTGGCCGTGGTCGCCGACAACCGCAAGCTCATGGACGACACCGTGAGCGCGCTCATCGGCATGGCGCAGCAAAAAGGTGGCAAATACCAGGCCGCGCTGCTGGTCGGCAATCTGAACGACGCCAACGCCGTACAACGCCGCGACGGGTTCGAGGCCGCCGTCGCGCGTCACAAAGAGACCATCGATGTCGTCGCGCGCATCTCGACGGAATGGAATGCGGAGAAGGCGCTCGCCGGGTTCACCGCCGCTCTGCAGGAGCATCCGGACATCAACATGCTGGTCTCGTCCTCAGACTTTCTGACCCCGCAGATCGAGCGGGCGCTGCGCGCCGCCGGCAAATGGTTTCCCGCCAACCATCCCAAGCATGTGCTCGTCGCCGGCTTCGACGGCGACGACCTCGGCTATGCGCAGCTCGCCGCGGGCTACTACGACGTCGATGGCGTGCAGAATCTCGACTACGAAGTGAAGACGAGCCTTGAGGCGTTGGAGCAGATGTGGGCCGGCGAGCGCCCTGAGAAGACGCTCATCGACCCGGGCCTGGTCATCTCGCGCAACACGCTCAGATTCAAGCGCGACAGCATGTGGGGCTACGGGGTGTGGCGAGCGAAAAACCTTTCCACTGGTGGCTGAGCCGGTCGCCTTGGCGGACGACGGCGGAGTTTACGGATGCTGCGGGGTCGGGCTTGCGCGAGTATAGGCGGTATTTCCCCGATTTGAGCTTGCGGATCATGAGAGAACTTAAGCAATTCATATGCCCACCTGCCTTGGCCTACTCCTGTGCAGGCTGTCGCAGGCTATCGGCACAAATTGGGTCCCGTGCTGAGACTCTCATGCAGCCAGGCCAGCTCAAGCTCTTTTAGGGTTCCAACGAAGCTCGCAGATAGTTCGTCATGTCATCGAAGGAGAGCGGTTTGCTGATAAAGTAGCCCTGCATCTGGTCGCAGCGCAATGAGAGCAAGGTTCTCGCCTGCTCCTCCGATTCCACCCCTTCGGCGACCACGTTCAGCTTGAGCGCGTGGGCCAGCGAGACGATCGTCGCGACCAGAGTGGCCGTGCTGGGGTCCTCCCCCATCGCAGCCACGAATGTGCGGTCGATCTTCAACGTTTGCACCGGCAATTTCGCCAGGTATCCCAACGAGGAGTATCCGGTGCCAAAGTCGTCGATCGCGATGCCCACGCCAAGATCGCGCAACTGGGCGAGCTTGTCGATGTTGGCCTCGACATCGGCCATCATCAGCGATTCGGTGACCTCGATATCGATGCCGGCCTCGCCTTCCGCCGACTGCAGATTCTGGCTGAACATGGCGACAAAGTCGCGGCGCGCCAGCTGCACCGCCGATACGTTCACCGCGATGCGCGGCGCACTCAAGCCCTGCGCAAGCCATCTCGATCGATCCCGGATCGCCTGACGCAACACCCACGCGCCCACCTCGGCGATCATTCCCATCTGCTCGAGCAGTGTGATGAATTTCACGGGCGGCACCAAGCCAAGCTCCGGGCTTTGCCAGCGGATCAGCGCCTCGACACCGTTGAGACCTCGAGTGTCCAGATCGACTTTGGGCTGGTAGTGCAGTACGAACTCCTCCTTTTCGAGCGCGCGGCGCAGCTTATTTTCCAGCAGGAGGCGCTCGGCGCGCGCCTCGCTCAAATGTTGCGTGTAGAACGCGTGGCGCTCCTGCGAGTCCTTCGCCTTTTTGACGGCGGCCTCGGCGTTGCTCAGCAGGATTTGAGCATCGGCGCCGTCGGCCGGATACAAGGCGATACCCGCCTTGGCCGAGATCGTAATCTCGTGCCCCTGCACGACAAAAGGCGTGCCCAGCCAATCCCGCCACCAGCCTTCGACGGCACGAACCACCGCGCCGTCGCTTTGCACCTCCTCGATCACGGTGGCCAGATGATCCGAGCCGATCCGCGCGGCATCCTTAGGATTGCCGACGCAGCGGCTGAAACGCTCGGCCGCCTGTCGCAGCAGCTGATCGCCCACGTGGCGGCCGAAAGATTCATTCACCGACTCCAGCCGATCGATATCCATGATGATGAGGGCGAGCGTGCTGCCGTGCCGCGCGGCGGTATCGACTTTCTGTGACAGCCGCTCGAGAAACAGTCGCCGGTTGGCCAAACCCGTGAGGGAATCGTAGTAGGCGAGATGGTCGAGCGTCTCCGCCTTCTCGATGTGATCGAGCGCAAAGGCGATATCGCCCGCGAGCTCCGTCAGCAGACGCATTTCCGCTTCGTCGAAAAAGCCCGGCACTTCGCTGACGAGCATCAGGCAGCCTGCCGTGGTATCGGCGATCACGAGCGGCAACACCGCGAGTGACTGCAGGCCCTGGCTCAGCAGCTCTTCCCGATGGAGCAGCGTGCCGGAGAAGAAAGTACCCAGTTCGTTGCACGCCAGCGGCTGTTTCAGGCGCATGGCCTGCGAGACGATATCGTCCTGCGCAGGAGTCCCGGCCGCGGAAACCTGCGTAAACCGCAGCAGGTCGGGCGTTTCGCCGTCCCAGGCCACCGGGACGATTCGTCCGACTTCCGGGTCCTTGAGGCCAATCCAGGCGATCTTAAAGTGCCCCTCGCTGATGGCCAGGCGGCAGGCTTCACGGCACAGCTCCTCGCGCGCCGCGGCGCGCACGATCAATGCGTTGATGCCGCTCAATACCGCGTAGACGCGATTCAAATGCAGCACGCGTTGCTGTGCCCGTTTACGCTCGTCGATTTCAGCCTGCAGCTCCGCCACGTTCGCGGCGAGCTTGTTGGTCAGCAAGCGCAGATGCTCGACCGAGAAGCTCACCGTCAGCGAGCTTACGTCGGTGGGCAGCGGATTCCCTAAGGCGTCGGCCACCGCGCTCAACACTTGGGCCGAATCGCAGGGCTTTTCGAGCACGCGCGCCACATTGCAGCTTCTGGCGAGCTCCTGCGCCTCCGCGTCTAGGAAATGTGCGGTGTGAAAGATGACAGGCACGCCCGCAAGCTGCCCATCCTCGCGCACCCGGCGGACGAGCTCGTAGCCGTCCATACCGGCCATCAGAATGTCCGAGATGATGAGCTGCGGCGGCTCTGCCCGGGCCATCGCCAAGCCTGCCGCGCCGTCGGCGGCTTCCAGCGCCACATGGCCCTCGTGGGTCAGGAGTGCCACGAGCAGCCGGCGGACGGCCGCATCATCGTCGACGATCAGTATTCGCGCCATAGAACTGCTCGACGTCCTTTGACCCAAGGCTTCCGAAGAATAACGTATACGCTTCATTCGAACGAGCGATTCAGGAACTGACCCGCTGACTTGCGTTGCTGCCTAGCTCATGAGCAAACTACGCCAACTTACCGACAGTGCACGCACTGCACTGCGGCTGCAGATGTCGCGCGTCTCACGGTGAAGCTAAGGCGGCTCACGAAGCTCATATCTGCGCCACCGCCGAAGCGGATCGCTTGCGCGCCGAGCTGGCCCAGGTTCGCAAAGAAACCCACGTCGGCCAGCCGAAAAGATAGCGGGTCCGGCAGGCGCCCGGTTCTTTGCCGAACCGGGCGTCGTGCCATCATCGCGTCTACCGTAACGAGATCAGGGTGAAGGTGCCGACCGCACGTCGAGGGAAGCCACACTCAGGGGTCGTGCGTGCTGTTTACTCTGATAAATGGTGAACAAGGTCGGTTGGTTGACCGCAGTGACGGCATCCTCAATCGCCTTGTGCACACAGGCCTTGAAAACCTGCTTGGAGTGCAGATCGTCGCGGTCGAACCTCGAACACACCTTCTCGGCGGCCGATGCAATCCGGCGATAGAGCACGGTGGCGCCCGGTGTTTGCGATACATCGAGATCGCCGTAATGCACGGCGTGCCGAGGCACATCCGCATCTTTGGCTACGGCGGTCAGGACGGCGCCGCCTAGGGCCAGAACGCCGAAAACGGTTCTTACGGCCAGGCCACAAGTTCTGGCATCGGTCTTCATCATATTCACATACTCCCCGGAGATTTGTTGGTTGGATTTGGGTGTCCGGGCTTTTGTGAACCCACCGGCAAGGGTGTATTCGGAACGGAGCACGGACGGCAGCGCACTATACTGTTCACTCCCCTGTCGGTCTATCCCCAGGTAGGTCGGAAAATCGATTTGCAGGACGCCGAAGGGTGGATACGGTGGATCTGCCCCTTGAAGACATCGACCGGATCGAGGTCATCCGCGGTCCGGGCGGCACGATCTGGGGCGCCAATGCCGTGAACGGCGTCATCAGCATCTTCACCAAACGGGCCGCCGATACGACCGGCGCACTGGTCACGGCGCAGGGCGGCGATATTCTTCAGGGCGCCACCACGCTGCAGTACGGCGGGAAATGGGGAGCCGATGGGGCTTATCGCGTCTATGGCAATATACCGATCAGGGCGAGCTGCGCGATCTCGACGGGAATCGGGGCGGCGGCGATCCGTGGCATCAGTTGCGCGGCGGTTTTCGCGCCGACCGGGAGATTTCTGCCGAGGACAGCCTGACCCTGCAGGGAGATTTCTATATAGGCCGCGAAAGCGAGCAGGCCTTCTTCCTGCCCGATCCTGTCGCTCCTGGCCTCATTCCTATCGAACAGCGGATCGATCTCTCGGGAGGCTCGCTGCAGTCTGTCTGGGACCACACTTTCGCGAGCGGTTCGCAGATCAACACTAATTTTCCTTCAACGCCTATCACCGCGGCGACCCGCTCGAGCCCGAGACCCGACACACACTCGATCTCGACTTCCAGCACCATCTCACGCTCGGCGCTCGGCATGACATCGTGCGGAGCCTGGGCTATCACTGGACTGGCAAGTGACTAATCGGTGGATACTGGGTTCGGCAGCCTGCAATCCGGACAGGTCCCGCGCAGCGTCTACACCAAGGTGACCTGGCACCTTTAGCAGGCTTATGTTAGCCGAATGCCAACGCGGCACTCAGTCGTCGTGACGATCGTGCCCGTGATCCTTGTCGTGATCCTTGCCATGACCATGGCCATGGTCCTCGCCGTGCCGTTCCTGGGCTCGAACGCGATGAGCCTCGCGGTAATGCGGCACATATTGGTTGTACCACTGCTCGCGCACGAAATACACCGGGTGGCCGCAGGCGCCGTACTCGCGGCAATGCCGGCTCCAGTGCTTCTCATAACCCGGCGGCACATGCAGATAGATGGGCTCGCGCACCACCGCTACCGGCGGCCGTTCCACCACCACCGGCTGGGCATAAATCAGCTGCGGCGCGGGCACATTGCCGAGATCGAGGCGGCCATAAAAACCCGGCTCGCCGATTGAAATCGACACGCCGATATCACCGGCGAACAAAGGGGCGGAAGTACAAACGCCAGCGGCGGCGACCGCCGCGAACAGGAAACGCTTCATGCTCAAGACCTCGGATTGGCTCAACTGAAAGGAAGTTTGCACCCGGACCCCAGCGGATGTCGGCGACGGATCACAGTTTGGGGACGGACGAGACGTTGTCGGCGAATGCAGACATACAGTACACGACTGAGGCGCAGTTAGAATCCCGGAGGTGTCGCCGCGAGTGCTGCGACAGGATAGTCATCCACCACGAGCACGCGACCCGGGTCTGTGACCTCAGTCTCCCTTCGCCTTGAACCGCCGCACCTGCGCATTGAACCGGTCCGCAATCGCCCTCAACGTGTCGACCGCCGCGTTCTGAAGCCGTCCCTGCTCGTTGCCGGATAGACGGCCCTGGTTGGCCTCGAATTGCAGACATTTGATGTAGTTGTTCACATCGGTGTTGTAATGCTTGAGAGTCTGCATGGCGGTGAGCATTTCCGACTCCGTCGCGGTCGCGGCATCGGGGATTTTGCTCGGCGCGGGCGGCAGCTCGCAGCCGGCGTACACGGGAAGCGACAGCACGCAGACCATCAGGAACGCGAGTTCTGCGACCGCGCGGCGACTCATGGTGAGACGCGAGCTTTGACCATCCTGCCATCTTCGCATGGCTCGGGCCGCCGTTTCGTGACGCAGATCAATCGCTTCGGGTCCCGAACGTGTTCGGGTTTGCACCGATTGGTAGGCAGCTCAGGTACGCCAGTCGGCCATGGGTACCTTGATAAAGGTGGGGCCGAAGCCTGCGGGCTGCGCGCAGGCCTGATCATAGTTGTCCGCCATGGGCTCGCCATCGGGATGAGCCGAACCTTCCGGAACAATCAAGTATCCGTTCCCATCGGCAGCGTCCTGCGCCGCTCCCACCACGGCGAAGGTGAGGCCAGTACCTTGCAGAAGTAGACATAGGGCATCCTGTTGGGTCAGCACGCCCTTGACAGGCGGTGTTTGCGGGTGAGGCTGGGTAAGATCCCGGATAAACCACATGACGGATACATTGGCTTGCAATGCCCAATCCGTCAGCGCTCGCGCCGCATCGCCGGCCGGGATATTGAAGTCCATCTTGGGCTCGGCCGCCCAGACCTTCGAGAGCACAAAATGCAGTGCGATGGCCGTCGCGAGAGCCCGAGCTCCCCTCCTCTTCCGTCGGTGCAGTGTCCTCCTGACGTCCATGAGTCCCTTGTTTTTTCCGGTCCATCGGTGTGAACCAGGGGGCCGTAGGCCTGATCATCGCCGATTTTTCCCGACCGCGCTACCTAAGGGGCGCAAATCTCTTGCTGCGATGCAGCAGATGGGTCATAGATCCGCCCTTCTTGACCGCAGACTCAGCCGTGACACGAGCCAAGGTACGATCGGCCAGGGCGATGTAGCGCCCCGAGGCCAACGGCAATAAGACCAATAGGCAAGCAGCAGGGCCGCAGGCGCTTTCTTCGCCTATAGCTTGCCGCATTCCTCAAGTCCTAAATGGCTGGTCTCCGGCGCTACCCGTACGGATACGGCGAAACCCGCCAGAGTGATCCCCGCGGCGATCAGCATCGTCGCGCGGATCCCGAGGGCGTCGATAGAGATGGGAACCAAATACGTTCCGACGGCGGCGCCGATCCGGGTGATCGAGGTCGCAAGTCCGACGGCCGTGGCGCGAATCGCGGTCGGAAACAGCTCGTTGGGATACACCCAGCACAACACCTGCGTGCCGCCAATAAACAGCGCGTAGGCCGAAAACAGCACCAGAACGGCCCATGGAGGGCTGTTAGGGAAAAGACCCAGCAGCAGCAACGACAGGCCAGACCACAAAAAACTATGAAGCAAGACCCAGCGCCGTCCGAGCCGGTTGATCGCAAAGAGCGGCACCACGCTGCCGATGAGGAACAAGGTAGCAATCAGTGCCGAGCCCATATTGCCCAGGTCCCCGGTGAGGCCCAAAGCTCCGAGAAGCTTGGGGCCGAATGCATACACGGCGAATATCGGAATGATGGAGCAGGTCCAGAACGTCACGATGAAGAGCATCCGTGAGCCGTATCCGGACCGAAACAGAGCGCTCACATTCACTCTGTCCTCTTCTTTGCCGCTCACGGACGGCGGGAGATATCCCGCGCTCTCTCCATACACCCGCTTGATGACTGCCGCGGCTTCGGCAAGGCGGCCTTTTTCGATGAGCCAGCGTGGAGACTCCGGGGTGCCGTGACGCATGATGACGAACAGCGTGGCGGGCAAAGCCGCGCTCGCCAGCATCCAACGCCAGCCATCCGGACCGACGTGCAGCAGCCACTCCCCGACCATGTAGGCGACGGCGGCGCCGATAAACCACATCGCGATCAAGATACCGAGTAAAGGAGCTCGGTAACGCACGGGTGTGAATTCAGTGAGCAGTGAGGTGGCGATGGGATAGTCCGCGCCGACGGCGATCCCCATGAGGAGCCGCAGAATGCACAGGGATGCGGCGTCATTGACCCAGAATTGAGCTACGGAACAGACAATGATGGCCAATAGATCCAGCGTATAGAGCACCTGGCGCCCGAACTTGTCGGTCAGCCAACCGCCCACAAAACCGCCCGCGAGCATGCCGATCAGAGCGGCCGCTCCGATCAGGCCCTGCCAAGACGCGGACAAATGCAGCTGCGGGGTGATTTGGACCAAGGCCACGCCGATGATGCTCAGGACGTAGCCGTCGAGGAAGGGGCCGCCCGCCGAATACACGGTCAGGCGCTTATGAAAGCTATTTAGCGGCGCATTTTCTATCGCCTGGGTGGGAGGAAGAGAGTCCCGACCGAGCTCGTGGCTAGGACGGGCAGAGCCATCTGGCCGGGGAGTTACCAACAGCCGCTCAGCGGTTTCGGCCTGGGAATAGCGGTTTTGCACTGCTCTGCACCTTAGGTCATGCCGGCGTCGATGCCTTCGGGAATCAATTATACCCGCACGCTCTTTTAGGCATTGATCCCCTTCTTGGGCGGTGGATGAATCCGGGCGTGTGGTGCTCAAGAGACACGATTAGGGACGCCGAGCATCCAAAATCCGCTTTGACAGCTGCTCGGTGAGTTCGTGAATCCTCCACTGCACTTTCTGCGCAAGCACTTTCCCCGAATGCGACAGCAGCGGCCGTACTGCGGCCAGCGCTTCCTCGGATAATGCCCGGGTGATTCTCGCCGCCGATCGCCAGCGCGAACTTGCCGGACAGGCCTGGATACACGTGCGTACACATCAAATCGTAAAAAGGCGTCAGCACCGCGCCCAGCTGCGGTAAATGGCAAATCGACAGGTTCTTGGCGTGAGAATCGTTGTTTCCCCGTCAAGAGCGAATCGAGCGCTATCAGCGCAAGCTCCTGGAGCATCAAGAGCGGAAACGGCAGGTGCAGACTCGCAAGCGTTACTGGCCACTGCCCGCGCCCGCAAAGACGACACCCGGCGCAACATCCTCCTGGGCTCGGTCATGCTGGCGGCACTGCAGGAGGATCTCGACCAAGCAGGCCGCGAGGTCATCTACGACCTTCTTGACCGCAGGCTCAGCCGTGACGTGGACCGCAGTCTGTTTGGCCTGCCGCCCCTAAAGCCCCCGATCAGGACGCCGAGGAGGTGGGGTCATAGAAGGGGCCAAGGGTACGCAGCAGGCCAGCCGGGAAGACCTCATCGGGCCAATCCGGCGCCGGGTCGGGAACTGGGGTTATCGAGCCTGCCACGTCTCATGCCAGATCGACTGAAGCCTATGACCCCAGACTCCTGAGGTACCGGTAAACGCCAGTCAGTGGCCCAAGATAACCGGACTGAACGGGCGGTCAGATATTCCAAATCAATTGCCCAGGGCGCGGCCTCGCTCTATACTGACAGAGGGTTCATGCCTTGTTCTGATTCGATACAACCGCATCAGTCAAATCAAGCCGAATCGCGGGAGGATGCCGATGGGAGTCAGGCTGAATGGGTATGTACGGCTGCTGGCGCTGGCTGCCTATTGCGGTTGTGGCTTTCACGCCGGTGCTGCCGACGCTGCTACTGAAACCCCCCTCGCATCGACCGAGACACTCAAAAAACTGAGCCTTGAGGAGCTGATGAATCTCGAGGTCACTTCAGTGTCGAAGCGGCCGGAGAAATTATCCGAAACCGCTTCGGCGATTCAGGTGATCACCGGCGAGGACATTCGCCGCTCCGGCGCCACGAGTGTGCCCGAAGCTCTGCGCCTGGCCTCTAACCTGGAAGTGGCGCGCATCGACTCAAGACAATGGGCGATCACGGCGCGCGGCTTCAACAACGCCCTGGCTAACAAGATGCTGGTGCTGATCGACGGCCGCACGGTGTATACCCCGCTCTATGCCGGGGTTTACTGGGACGTGCAGGACACGCTGCTGGAAGACATCGATCGGATCGAAGTGATCAGCGGACCCGGCGCCACGCAGTGGGGCGCCAACGCCGTGAGCGGCGTGATCAACATCACCACCAAGAGTGCGAAAGACACCCAGGGCGCCCTGCTTATCGGCGCCGGCGGTACGGAGCTGCGCGGTCTCGGCGGCTTGCGCTACGGGGGTGAGCTCGCGCCCGGCGTGCATTACCGCGTTTACGGGAAATACACCGATCGCGATCACTCGGTACTGCCGACCGGCCAGGATGCGCTCGATGACTGGCACCTGGGCCAAAGTGGTTTTCGGCTGGACTGGGACAAAGGCAGCGCGGACCTTCTGACCGTGCAAGGCGACACGTATGATGGCTCGATAGCCCAGGCCGGCACGACGGTGGGCACGACGGTCTACACGGACGTTAACGGCAGCAATCTGCTGGCTCGCTGGTCGCGGAAGCTGGCCGAAAATTCTGATCTCCAATTGCAGGTGTATTACGACCGCACCCATAGAAGCATCCCCAATTCGATCGCGCAGGACCTGGACACTTATGACGCCGATTTCCAGCACCGCTTTCCGCTTGGCGCAGTGCACGACATTGTTTGGGGTTTGAATTACCGGCTGGTGGGAGACGATATCTCCCATCCGGTTACGTTCGCTTTCTTACCGGCGCAGGTGACGCATCGCTGGTATAGCGGATTCGCCCAGGACGAAATCACGCTGCGGCCCGACCGGCTGTATCTGACCGTCGGCACAAAACTCGAGCACAACGACTACACCGGCTTTGAAGTGCAACCGAGCGTGCGGCTGGCATGGCGACCGGACGGGGACCAAACCGTGTGGTCCGCCGTGTCGCGCGCGGTGCGCACGCCCTCACGTATCGACCGCGACTTCTACGCGCCGGCCATTGCGCCATTCACGCTGTTGCAGGGCGGACCCAACTTCGTCTCCGAGAAACTGTTGTCGTACGAACTGGGTTATCGGGTGCAGCCGCATCGACAGCTGGCGCTCGCTCTCGCGACTTTTTACAACGACTACGACGACCTGCGGAGCATCGAACCGGTCAATCCTCCGGCGGTGTTCCCGATCACTCTGGCCAACGGATTGAAGGGGAAATCCTACGGGGCCGAGCTCACGGCCGACTACCATGTGAACGAGAGGTGGGGGTTGCGCGCCGGATATACGGAACTGCGATCCCACAGCGAGCCCAAACCCGGCAGTCTCGATAGAACCAGTACGCGCAGTGTGGCGCTCGATCCAAACCGCCAGGCTTCTTTGCGGTCCTCGCTGGATCTGCCTGGGAATGTGCAATGCGATGCAACGTTGCGTTACGTCGATTCGATCGCCATGCAGGACGTTCCCGCTTATACCGAGCTTGACTTGCGTCTCGGCTGGCACCCTGCGCCCGCATGGGAATTGTCGCTGGTGGGCCAGAATCTCCTGCACGATCGTCATACCGAATTCGGGGCCGCCGCGACACGGCTTGAAATCGAGCGCGGGGTGTATGGGAAGATTGTATGGAGCTTTTGAGCAGTCCTCCCTACCGGGTCGTTGATTAAGTGCCCTGCTCATTTTTTCGGCCTATAAAGCCCATGTGGACACAGGGTACACGCTGGCGCTTGCCGTATCTCGCGGCGCTGCGGTGAAAAACCGAGACGCCGGAGAAGTAAAGCTTTTATAAAATGGTTAGAAGAAAACCTGCGGAAGGTGGGTCGCCCGGGGTCACCTCCCTCGTTCCATTCTCGTTCCCTCGCTCTGTAGGAAGGGGAACGTGAAGAAGGGTTTGGCAAGGGGTGAGACGGGCTTCGTTGCAGGCCGGTGGAGTGTGGAGCCCACAGCTGCGATGAACGTCGCGCCGTCCCTCACCGGAGTGGACGCCGCACATCCGTGTGCGGCTCGCTGCCGCGCGACCCATCAGCCCGAATCGGTCCTCTATCCCGAGGGTGGGTCAATTCCAAGTGTCTCCACGGAAAATGGTGGCGCTTAGCCACTATTTTTCTCGCTAAGCGCCACGGTTTTTTATAAGATGGTGGCTGCTAAGAGTTTTTCAAACTGCCAGGCGCCACGGTTTTCATCATGCGATATTACGCCGTCCGGGAAAATCCGCATTTCGTCGGCCGCGAATTCTATTGGCGGCAGCTTCAGGAAATCGACCGTCTCGATGAGGCTTCGGTCATCGTCGTGTACGGCAGGAGGCGCGTCGGCAAGACCGAGCTCCTGGAGCAGTTCTTCCGGAAAAAGCCCATCCTTAAATTCGAGGGCCTGCAGCCGGACCGCCGGCGCATCCGCCGCAACAGCCCGCATGAGAAGCGGCGTCAGATGGCGGAATGCCTGGCCAGGCTCGATGAGTATGCACAATCGCGCGGGCCCCATTACAGCAACATGAACGTGCGGCGCTGGTCGGATTTCTTCAGGCTCCTCCTGCCTTTCGTGGAGCAGAACGAAGTCATCCTGTACTTCGAGGAACTCCAATGGCTCGCCAATTATCGGGACGAATTCCTGAGCGAGTTCAAGCCTTTCTGGGACGACACACTGCGGCACAACCGCAAACTTCGCGTCATCGTCTCCGGCTCCGCGCCTGCCTTCATCGTCAACCAGTTCATCTCCACGAGCGCCATGTACGGCCGCTCCAATCATATGCTGAAACTGGAGCCCTTCGATCTGCGCGAGATCGATGAATTCCTGCGCAAGGGGAAGCGCGAGACCCTGCTGGCGGCGATCGCGGTAGGGGGCATTCCCGAATATTTGAAGCAGCTCAAGAACGCGCCGTCGGTGTATACGGGCCTGTGCGGGAAATCTTTCGTTCCCGAAGCCTTCTTCCGCCGGGAAAAGGACCGCATTTTCGTGAGCTCTCTTTCCACGGACCGTGCTTACGAGGACATCCTCGACTACCTCGCGCAACGCGGTCATGCCGCGAGAGAAGAGATCTATCGCGCCATCGACGCAGGGCACCGGAAAAAAGCCGGCGGCAGTTTCAGCACCGCGCTGGACCATCTGGTGGAAGTCGATTTCGTGGAGCAATACGCGCCCCTGACGGTGGCGGATCCCGAGCACGCGCGCAACGTGCGTTACGCCATCGCGGACGAATACCTGCAACTCTATTATCGCCTCATCAGGAAGAAAGCCCGCGCCATCGATGCCGGAAAATTCATCGCGAATCCCGCGGATGCCCTTCCCCTCGCCGACTTCAACAAGCTCATGGGCTATGCTTTCGAGCGCTGGTGCCGCAAGAACGAGGCGCTCATCGCCGGGCACCTGCAATTCGCCGGCGTGGTGGATTACGATCACGGCTCCTGGTTCGAGCGGGGCTCCGGGAAGAATGCGGGGTTGCAGATCGATCTGATGTTCATCCGCAAGGACTCCAGGATCATCCTATGCGAGATCAAATACAATGTCGGCAAGGCGCTGACGGCCGAGACCGCTTACGAGACGGGAGAGAAGCTCGAGCGGTTCATCGGGCGCAACCCCAAATACCGCAACTACACGCTCGAGACCGCGCTGATCACGATGGAGCCGGTGACGGGCAAGCTCGCGAAGGATGGGTATTTCAGGTATTTGATTACAGCGGAGGATTTGCTCGGGGTGGCGGGCCGAGGCGAGGGGAGAGGCTGAAGGAGGGAGCTCGGCTTTCATCACCGCCCGCCGTAGCCCCGTGAGATCGGATGTGGCCGACGTATTCCTCCGAAACGACGTTTATTTACCCCATTTCAGCCAATTTTAATGAAAAATCATCCGAAAGTCGTTTATGCTAAGACTCTTCGGAGGATTTTATGCAGATTTCAGCCGATTTTATCGGTCGAGAGCCTGAGCTGGACAGAATTGGACGGCTTTTAAGCTCCAAAAACCCGGCCATTGGTGTCCTCTATGGCAGAAGACGCGTCGGTAAGACGCTGCTCCTGGAGCATGCCCTCGCTGGAAAGCGGGCTTTGTTTTTCGAGGCGCTCGAGGATCGGCCCAAGAAGGAGCAAATCGCGCACTTCCTCTATCAGTTGCGCGGCGCAACCGACCGCCAAGCGACTGCGACCGGCAGACCGCCGCGGACGTGGAAAGAGGCGTTCATGCTGCTTTACAAGGTAATCGAGAAAAATCCGGTAGCGGTCGTGCTCGACGAGTTTCAATGGATGGCCAACTACCGGTATGAGATCGTCTCCGACCTCAAATATGTCTGGGAGCGGTTCTTCTCCAAGCTCCCCGGACAAAAGCTGCTGTTATGCGGCTCCATCGCCTCGTTCATGATCGAAAAGGTGCTGAAGTCGAAAGCGCTCTACGGGCGCATCGACCTTGAGATCGAGCTCCTTCCTTTCAAGCTTGCCGAGACCCAGCAAGTGCTCGTCGGCCGAGGTCAGGATGAGATCCTGGAGGCGCAGATGCTGACGGGCGGAATCCCCCGTTACCTGAGATTGCTCGCCGCGTATCCCTCGATCCAACTGGCCATTGAGGAACTCGCGTTCACGCGTTCAGGATATTTCACGAAGGAATACCAACGCATCTTCGTCAGTCATTTCGGCAAGCATCCCAACTTCGAGATCATCGTCCGCACCTTGTCGCGCCATCCATTGGGCCTTTATCGCGAAGAGCTCGCGCAGGCGGGGAATCTCGCGGCCGGCGGACAGCTCACTAAGCAGCTGCGGGACCTGCAAGCGGCGGGCTTCATCGGCAGCGAGGTGCCGTTCAACAAGGACGAGCGCACGGCGCATCATCGCTACTTCCTGAGTGATGCCTACTTGCGCTTCTATTTCGCCTTCATCGAGCCGAATCTCAGGGCGATGAGCGCCGGGAGCCAGGCGCGCCTGTTCGGCGAGATCTCGCGAAGCGGGGCTTATCACGCCTGGATCGGTCGGGCGTTTGAATACCTGTGCGTCCAGCATGCCGACATCATCGCGCAGATCCTCGGGTTTTCCGGCATACGGTTCACCGTCGGCCCCTACTTCGTTCCAGCCCGGTCCGGCGAGGAAGGCGTTCAGGTTGACCTGGTTTTCGATCGGCCGGATCGCGTCATCACGATTTGCGAGTGCAAATACGGAGATGGGCCTGTGGGCATGGAAATCGTGCCTGAGATGAAAAGAAAGCTGCGGCTTCTTACGCCGGTGGCGGGACGCAAGACCCTGCAGCCGGTGCTGATCGTGCGCGACCGGGCCTCGCAGGATTTGGTCGATAGCGGGTTTTTCTATCGGATTATCGAGGCGCGGCGGATATTGAACGCGGGTTGAAAGGTTGCATTCCCGCCGTATTCTCCGGAATGCCCTATTGCGATCCATTGCGATAAAAATCGCAATTGCGATTTCTTTAGCAATGACTGACAATGCCGCTCCATGCAGACCTTCGACGACATCGAGATCCACCGGCCGCAGCTGGCGCGCGGCTATCTGCAGCTGCTTGAAGCGCAGCCCAGCCGGCCGCTGGCCTTGTTCGCGCCGCGCCGCGTTGGCAAGACTTTCTTTCTCGATCACGATCTCACCCCGCTGGCGAGAAAGTCCGGCTTCGTCACCGTCTACGCCGATCTGTGGCTGCACAAGAAGGCGCCGCTCGAGGCCATCAATCACGCGCTGGAAGAAGCGCTGGACGATGCGACCGTGCCGACTCATGCGGTGACCAAGGTGGCCAGAGCGCCCGTCAGAAAGGTGGCCGGGCTCGAATTCGGCGATGAGCCCAAGCCCCGGGCTTTACCCAGTGCGCCTGAACTACGCCTGGACACGCTCGTCGGCCGCCTTGCCAAGGCCGCCGGCAAACGTGCCCTGCTGATGCTCGATGAGATTCAGGCGTTGAGCGACGTGCCTGACGGCGAGTCGATTGTCGCTACGCTCAGAGCGGTGCTGCAGAAGCGCAAGCGCCAGGTCTCGGCGGTCTTCACGGGCTCTTCACAAGAGGGCCTGGCGGCCATGGTGGCTGCTTCGGGCGGGCCCATGTACCAGTTCGCGCAGCTGCTGGATTTTCCGGCGCTCGGCGACGAGTATTTGGAGCTGCTAACGGATCATTTTGCCCAGATACACAAAGGCAAGAGGCTCGACATCGAGCGATTACACGAAGTCTTCGCCTGGCTGGGCCACAAACCTGCCTTGCTCAAGGACCTGGTCAAATCGATGTCCGCCGATGGCATCACGGACATCGACTTCGCGTTAAAACGCATGATGACGGACGAAAAACAAGTGGCGGGGTGGCGTGGGCTGCTGGCGGGCTTGAAGCCGCTCGAAAGAGCGGTGCTGATCCAGATCGCACAGGACAGATCGCCGCTCGGCAAGGAGACGCTGCAGGTATTGCGCGGGGTCGCCGGGCTCAAACCGACGCTGAGCAAGGTGCGTACGGCGTTGGAAAGCTTGAAGCGCGCAGGGATACTCGCCCGGCGAGGCGGGAATTACGCCGTGGAGGACAGACTGTTCGCGGAGTATTTGGGGAAGCTTGAAAGCCCGTTTGCTATTTGAGTGCAAAACCCGATGCCAGTCATTTTCGATTTGAACCTGAACGGCTACAGACATGTTTGTACCTGCCCCCAGCGCGCCTGCGCCTCGAGCGCCGGTCTGATACCCCGTTCCATGGCGATGTCCGACGCCGTCCCCTTGAAGGCGTTCGGTGCAACGCATCGGATTTCACTTCTTGCGGGGGCGCTTCCCACGCCGTCCACTGCCAGGGAAAGGCACGACTTTCCGGGCCGTCTTGCGAGCTTTCGAGCGCGAAGCGGGCTTCGGGGTGGCGGGACGCAAGACCCTGCAGCCGGTGCTGATCGTGCGCGACCGGGCCTCGCAGGATTTGGCATCTCCCTCATCGCCGCCCTCGCCGTGAGTGCCGCGGCTACATCCCTGGCCGATCAGGCGGCGTAATACGCCGACACAACGAGCTCCGCTCCGTCTCGCCTGCCCGCGCTACCGAGCGCGTCAGCGCCCTCCTCGGCCGCGCCCCCCCACCGTCAACCCCCTGCTCGAAGGCCCTGGGCGAGCGCCTCGACGCCGGTCGAACAATCGCTAGCCAGCCTGCCGACAGGGTTGCCGGTGCGGGAACGGGGGCCGAGATTTCGGTCGGACGAAAATAATTTTTCGTTAAGCGGTATCTCTTTTTGCGCGGCAACCGCTCTACCCCCTCAACAACCCCGCCACGTCGGTGGCTGGTAATAGTCAGCCTCTTGAGAGGCGGGGGGAGCGTTTATGCGGTTTACCATCGCTGCGGCGGTAGCGTGCCTGTCGGCGTTGGTGAACGGTGATAAGTCAGCCTAGGGAAGATACCGGCACAGGCGCTAGGGACGGCACTGCAGGCATTGGCGAAGGATCGGGAGTTTCAGGCTGTGTGCCGGGTGGACTTGGTGGCCGACAGGCGGTAGGACGGGATTTCCGGGGAGATCCGGAGGTGAGAGCTATCGCGTGAGAAAAGGCTATCGGGTTGCTTTGTGCAAAGTACTATGTTCTCGTTGTTTTTGGACGGAAATGAACCCGAATTGGCGCGGTTTGAGGGAGTGTGAGCTTTTGCGCCTCCACACCCACCGTTCGGTGGCTTGCGCTGCTGTTTGGAGGGTGGGTCAATCGCCGCCAGCTGGATGTAATCGCCTATTTGCAGGAGGAAAACCGCATCCTCAAGGAGCGCCTTGGCGGCCAGCGCCTGCGCTTCACCCAGGCCGAGCGCTGCCGTCTGGCGCGCAAGGCCCATGCTCTGGGCTACAAGCTCCTCCATGCCCTGGAAACCCTGGTCACCCCCGACACCCTCATGCGCTGGTACCGCCAGCTCATCGCCCGCAAGTGGGACTTCAGTGACCGGCGCCGCGCCGGCCGGCCCCGCACTCGCCAGGACCTCGTCGATCTGATCCTGCGGCTGGCGCGGGAAAACCCCTCCTGGGGCTATACGCGCCTCCAGGGGGCTTTAGCCAACCTCCACCACGAGGTGGGCCGAGGGACCATCGCCACGATCTTAAAAGAGCACGGCATCGAGCCGGCGCCCGAGCGGGGGAAGCGTACCCCCTGGTCGACCTTCCTGAAATCCCACTGGCACAGCTTGGCCGCCACGGACTTCTTCAGTGTCGAGGTGTGCACGCTCAAGGGACTGGTCACCCATTACGTGCTGTTTTTCATCGATATCGCTAGCCGATCGGTGCACATTGCCGGGATTACAGCCAGCCCCGACGAAGTGTGGATGATGCAGATGGCGCGTAATCTAACGGATGCGCAAACTGGATTTCTGCGCGGGAAAACCCATCTGATCCTGGATCGGGATACCAAGTACACGAAGGCGTTCTGCCGGACGCTGGAGCGGGAGGGGGTGGAGATGGTGCAGCTGCCGCCGCGATCGCCGAATCTGAATGCGTTTGCAGAACGCTTTGTGCGCTCGATCAAGGACGAGTGTTTGAACCGGATGATGTTTTTCAGTCGGGCGCAGCTGCAGTACGCGATTAGCGAATATATGGCTCACTATCAGCAGGAGCGCAATCATCAGGGCAGGGACAATCAGCTGATCGAGGGGAAAAAAGGGAGGGCCAGCGCCCCGCAAGTGGAGTGCGGCGGGGTCGAACGACGGCGTCGGCTGGGGGGATTGTTAAATTATTATCACCGAATGGCTGCGTGAGTCGGTTCAGCGGCTCAATCGGCTCGATGGGGCGTTGGGTAAGTTCATCTCAAAAGGCATCTTGACGGACGCAGTGATTCTGGAACTGCGTCGGCGCGGCAAGCGCTAGTCGATCCATTCGTGTTGGCCCTCGGCCGCAAGACCACGAATGCTCTATCGTTAGTAAAAAGCAATGCTCAAATCAAATCCAGGGGCCCAGCCTGAACGCTTACCTCGGTTCGTTTCTATTTTTGGACACTACGGGATAAGCGCAAATGCAGCCCGCAGTGGTCAACATTTCTGAAGGCTCATTGGGAAAGTTTGGTGGCGACGGACTTCTTTACGGTGGAAGTGTGCACGCTGAAGGGATTTGTCACGCATTACGTGTTGTTCTTTTTGGAGATTGCCACGCGTCGCGTGCATATTGCGGGTGTGACAACCAGCCCGGACGAGAGCTGGATGATGCAGGTCGCTCGGAATCTCCTCGATCCGATGGATGGATTCCTGAGTGCAGGGAAGTATCTGATCATGGATCGCGATACGAAGTTCTGTGCTTCCTATCTTCGGCTGCTTGAGGACGGTGGCATGAAAATCGTCAAATTGCCGCCGCGGTCACCCAACCTTAATGCCTTTGCCGAGCGGTTCGTGCGCTCGATCAAGGAAGAATGTTTGGACCGTATGATCTTTCTGGGAAAGCGACAACTTCAATATTCGATCAATGAATATATGCGGCATTATCACGCTGAGCGCAATCATCAGGGGGTGGATAACCGGTTGTTGTCACGACAAGACTGTCCTGGGGGCACTTCTGGAACGATAAATAGACGCCAGAGGCTCGGCGGATTGCTGAGTTTTTATTATCGAAAATGCGCTTGAGGCATTAAAAAAAAGCTTGTTTGGGTTTTTGGACAGTGCGGCATACGTATGGGGCGCGGTTAATGCGGCTGGGGTTAGCGATGGTGAGGGGCCAGCATGTGGCGCCTTATCATCATGTGAGTCATAAGTTAGTCCATCCCATCCTTAGCTGACTCTTCCAATTGAGTGCACTACAGCTCGGGTATTTCTATAAAGCTCAAGATAGTTTGCGTACAAGCGATCATATAGCGATCGGTGTGCTCCATCCGGCGTAACGACCCTTCCAGGTTTTAGCCAGGCGCGAATGTCGTCGGGCCTCAATATTCCAGTCGCACATCCCGCGAGAAATGCATCGCCATAGCTCGCCCCAATCGTGACTGCAGGGATCTCTTGCTCGCAGCCGACGATATCGGAAACGATCTGCGGCCAGATGTCGCTTTGCGCTCCACCTCCCACGGCCACCACGCGTTGGAATTGCGCGCCGATCGACACAAACGTCTCCAGGTTATGACGTACGCCAAAGCCGACGCTTTCCAATGCCGCGCGAAACAGATGCTCCCGCGTATGCGTGAGATTCAGGCCGGCGATGACCCCTCTGGCATCCGGATCGTTAATGGGCGTTCGCTCTCCGCTGAAGTAAGGCAACATCAGCAATCCCTGCGCGCCCGGTTCGACGCGCGCTGCGGCAGCAAACAAATGGGCATACCCCTCCTCGGCGGGCAGATCACGCGCCAACTCGTCTTTAAACCAACGAGTGAGGCTACCCGTGGTGCCCATGCCCGCCGCGAGGTTGAATTGCGGTTCAAAGGCTCCGGCAGTGGTCCAGACCGTAGGGGCCGGTGTCGGCGCGTCCTGAACCAACACGAAAAAGGTGGTGCTGCCATACATGACCATCAGATCGCCCGCGCCCACGACGCCCACACTAACGGCTTCGCTCAGCGCATCCACCGCGCCGACCGCGACCGGTGTCCCCGCCAGCAAACCGGTTTCTTCAGCCGCTTCGCGTGTAACCTCGCCGGCCAACTCGTTGCTCCAGCCCAGGTTGGGCAGCATATCGGCAGATGCGAGTCCGTATGCATAGCAATCATTCCATTGTCGGGCGCGCGGATCGTACAGCGGCATGAAGTGACTGGCGGTATGGTGATCGATCCACAGCTGTCCCGTCAGACGATGCACGAGGTATGAGCTTGCCGTGGCGAGGTATCGAGTCCGCCCCCAAATATGCGGCTCATGGTTGCGTAGCCATCGAATCTTCGGGCCAATGGCTTGGCTCGACAGCGCCATGAGCGAATGCTTGAAGAGTGTTGCCGGTCCAATCTCGTGGTTGAGCTCTTCGACTTCGCGTTGGGCTCGAACGTCAACACCATACAGGATGCCCGGGCGCAGCGCATGGCCGCACTCATCCAACGGTACTAAGCAAGGCCCAATCGCGCTCACCGCCACGGCCACGATGTCTTGAGCCGAACATGCAGGGTTCGCCAATAGCTGGCGACACAGTGTTTTGACATCGTTCCACCACACTGCATCGGCATCCTGCTCGACGAAACCGGGGGCCGGCGTGCTGATGCCGTGAGGAACCATCACGCGTGCGACCACTTGGCCCTCGAACGTCACCAGAACCGCTTTACTGCTGTAGGTCCCGACATCGATTCCAAGCAGTAGCCTCTTCATACGATCGTCGTTCGTTGCAATGACAGTGTGCGCTTGAGTGCAAGCCCTGCGCCTCCGATCAGGATCAATGATCCGATAATCAGCTTCTGCCAGGTGCTGGGAATGCCTGCGAGGATGAGGACGTTATTGATTAGGGTGACCAACACCACTCCGAGGAGGGTTCCGGTCACTGAGCCTGTCCCCCCGGTGATGCGGGCGCCGCCCAGAATGACGGCGGCGATAACGTCGAGCTCGGTCCCGACCAGATCGAATGGATTGGCGAGGCGGTTACTAGAGACGTGAACAATACCTGCGATCCCGGCTAGCAGTCCCGCGTAGGCGAATACAAAGACCTGCACCGCGCGCAGGTTATAGCCGAGACGTTCCGCAATACTCAAGCTGCCGCCGATCGCATAAATGGCACGTCCCATCAGCGTTCGATTGAGCAACCACCCCGTGACACCGGCCATGACCAGCAAAGTGAGAAAGGTTGCCGGGAGCGCAGTCGTTGCCCCGCTTACAGTGACATGACGCAGGAGGGTCATTTTTCCGAAATCATCCATGCTCGGCGGAATGTCCATCAAGAAGGCGGTCCCGACAAAGATCAGCAAGGCACCGCGAATAAGATATTGCGTACCGATCGTGACGATGAGTGATGGCGCTTTGAGCTTGTATACCAGCAAACCATTGAATGACCCGAGGAGCGCACCAGATGCTACTGCGACCAAAAGTATCAATGCGAAGGGCGCATCGGGCCACACTTGCAGGGTGACCTTTGTGATGAGATACATCGTGAAGGCTGCTATGGCGGTGAAAGACACATCGATGCCGCCCGCGGTCAGCACGATCAGCACCCCCAGCGCAAGCAAACCCACCACTGTGCACGACCTCAGCAGGTCGAATACCGTCGACAGTTGGTAAAAGTCAGGATTGATTACCCCAACGATCACAGACACCAGTACGATAAGTGCAGCCGTCAATAGCTCAGGCCGGCGCATGACCGGAGCACGCCGCAGCGTTACCGGGTGAACGGCAGAAGGGTGACTGTCGCGGCGTCCATCAATTGAACCCGAAAGATGAGGATTCGGACAGTAGCGCGTGATACAAATCGGCTTCACTCAGTCCCTCACAGTGCAGCTCATCGCTCAATTTGCCTTTTTTCATTAAAAGAATGCGATCGCAGTTTTGCAGCAGCTCAGGCAGATCATCGCTGATGAGAATGACCGCAACGCCTTCTTCGGTGAGACGTTGGATGATGCGATAGATCGTGTCCTTCGAGCCCACATCGACCCCCACGGTCGGACCATGAAGAATCAGCACGCGCGGCTTAATAGCGAGCCATCGACCGATCAACACTCTTTGCTGATTGCCGCCCGAGAGCGACTGAACGGGCCGCTCGATATCCGTAGTGGAGATCTGAAGGCTCTCTGCGGTTTGCGATGCGAGGGTCGTCCCGGGCTTGGCATCGAGCAGGCCGAGCCGTCCACGCAATCGATCCAACACGGCAGAAACGATATTGATGCGAATGGATTGCTCGAGGAAGAGGCCCTCGGTGAGCCGATCCTCCGGCACGTAGCCGATACCGTGGGCAATGGCATCGCCTGGACTGCGGAGCTTGATTTCCCGATCTCCCAAATACAGACTGCCACGCGTTGCCGGCAGGATACCGGCGAGCGCCATTGCCAGCTCGTTGCGGCCCGAATCGAGGAGTCCGGTAATACCCAGAATCTCCCCTTGCGAGAGCAAGAAGGTGACGCTGTCGAAAGCCTCGTCGCGGCCGAGGGCATCACATTGCAAAATGACCTCGTTGCGCGAGGACGTAACACGATAGCGTACACCGTCGAGATGTTTCCCCGTCATCAAGTGCGACAATTCGGCTTTCGTGTACCGAGTGATCGGTCCCTCGCCAACTTTTTGGCCGTCACGCACGATGATGACCTCGCCGCCCATGGCATAGCATTCGTCAAGCTTATGGCTAACGAACAGCACGGCAACACCTTGCCGCTGCAAACCTTTGACCACTTCAATCAATCTTTTCACTTCATGCTGGGTCAACGCGGTGGTGGGCTCGTCCATGATCACCATCCGCGCCTGCGTAGCGATGGCACGCGCGATCGCGATCAACTGTCGAGTCGCAATGGGCAATTGCTCAACCGGCATTCCTAGGAAGTGCGGGTCATGCCTCAAACCTACGGCTGCCAATGCACGCCGTGCGGTTTGTGTGAGCCGTTTTCGATTAAACCCTCGTGTGAGGCGTCCCTCGTGCGCGACCAGCTGTTCGGTCAGTCCGATATTCTCGGCTACGCTTAAATTAGGGATCAACGAGAGATCTTGGTAGACCGTTTCAATACCTGCGGCTAATGCTTGCAACGGATTCAGGCGCTCATACGATCGGCCATTGATAATCAGCTCGCCTTCGTCGTGCAGTTGCGCGCCGGAGAGCACTTTAATGAGCGTACTCTTACCGGAGCCGTTCTCACCCAGCAGATGATAGATTTCTCCTTCTCTGATAGTGACCGAAACGCCGCGCAGCGCATTTACACCGGCGAAACGCTTGTGAATGCCAAGAGCCCGTAAAAAGATCCGCGGCGTCACTTGCGACGGCAGGGTCAGCGTACTTCCCAAAGTTTCAACTTGGTCATTGCCTTCGGGTGAATAAGCGCTATTCGACCCGTAGCCGGCTGCGGCAAACTCCAACACTGAATGAGATGATCATCGAGGTAGATTTCAAAGAGAGATTGTTCTAGAAGAAAACGTACCAGAACGGACCCGGTCATTATTAACTGCCGGTCTATCCGATCCTTCAATTCAAATTTCCGATCCTTGCCTCGCATTTCTCCAATTTGAGTTAATCCATTCGCGCCGATGAGAATTGCCGTCCCTTGCTCCGAACCATGCTCCAAGTAAATCCCACCAGGACTCGAATCTGTAGATTTTGGCAACTCAATCTTCCCTTCGAGAATAACCGCACTGTCGGCGCGCACTGCTCTCCCAATCCAACTCAGACCCGATCGATCGGCCGGTGCCGCGTACAGATCTATCAATCTGCTCTTTAACACATTGTTACCTTCCCACCACTTGAGACGCAGAACACCTTCATCATCAACAACCGCTCGTTTGAGCGGTGCAAAAAATACGTTGGTTTTTTCGGCCGCATTCTCGCGGGAGATAAAGCTATGATGGTTTACCAGCAGCCCAGAGGGGCTCTGAAAAAATCTGGAAAAATAGGTATTCCCGGAGAGTAACATCGCATTCTTTTTAGCGAGCCGAAATGGCCCCTGAGGTTGGTCAGCCACATAGGTCAGCATTCCACTGCCTTGTCCCATGTCAAATCCGTTTTTCCTTATCGTCGCCACGTTAATACCGAGCATCATGAAATAGTGCTCACCGATTTTTGCTACGCCTCCAACTTCTCCTCCAAAATCTTCAGTCTTCCCGCTATCTGCGGATGTAATCTTACCTTTCACTATGTTCTCAACTACAGGGGGCGGAAGAGCTTTCCATGTGACACCGTCTCTCGATTCGCCAAAACCAAATTCGCCGACCACCGACGGTTTGGGTGAAGCAGTCCAATAGCCATAGAGTCCGCCATCGGGACTGGGCATGGTAGAGATGCTGCACCAAGGCGTTTTCTTGTACCACCTCTCGTCGGGAACGAATCCGTAAGCTTCGGGCAAACGATGCCAGCTGATCAGATCAGTGGATTCGGCGAACAAAATTAATTGATGCGCATCGGTAGAGCCCCCTCGGGTCTCCGAAAATCCCAGGAAGAATTTCTTATCTTCCTCAAACTTTGTCGATTTCCAGGTAAACCCTGCGCACATTGCCGTGGATAGGCTCGACTGCCGAATGATCATTCCTTTTTCCACCCAGTGCACGCCATCGGCACTGGTGGCCATGCCGATTCCTCCCCATGGAGTTCCCGCCAAAAAGAACAGGTAATACATTCCGCGATACCAATATAGCCAAGTGTCCCATTGGCCATCAGTCGTTTTGGCGTGGAAGAACATGCTTTGAGATCCTGCTGTAGATACCTGCGCTGTTCCCATTTCAGGTTTCAAAGAAGGGGTTACATGAACGGGATGCGATACACCAGTATCTGGGTCTGCAGCAAGAAGGTCACCGGAGCGAAGGAGATAAGCGCCGATCACGGCTAGTGCGGCGGTGCTAATGAGTGGTCTGCGATCGATCATGATTATGTTCCTCCTCGGATTCCCAAGGTGGCAGAGACCCTCAGAACGGGTAGGTTTTGTAATTGGATCTATCTACGTCGACCCATGCCTGGCCTTTTACGATGACGCCTCTGCCCGGCCCTTTTGAAACTGTGACATGTCTGTAGCCTTTGACGCCGAGATCCATGCCATTAGTGATGCTTTTTGCCTCAATCAGCATCCTCGCGAGGGTGTTCATCGCCAGGCCCGCGTCTTTCGGGTCCCAGAACGAGATGCCATCGACTGCGCCCGACTCCAGGAACTTCGCGGCATCGTGAGGCAATCCGGTTCCGAATACACAGACCTTGCCTTGCAGCCCCGCTTCATCGATGGCGCGCCCGATACCTAATACGTCGAGCGATGACGATCCTTGAAAACCTTTGATGCCGGGTCGTTTGCGAAGGATTTCCTTGGCTTTCTCGTAAGCCTTGGAGGCATCGTCGTACGATTCGTTCTTCGCATCGACCAGCTGCATTTTTGGGTACTTTTTGGCGGCATTTGCTGCGCCGCCATCCGCCCAACGCACATGAGATTGACTGCCGAGCGACCCGACAAAGGACGTCCATTTGCCTTCGCGATTCATGCAGCTTGCGAGTCGGTCGTTTAGATGTACGCCGTACAGCGCGTCATCGAAGGCCTCGACATCGACCAGCGTGTTTCTTTGATTGTCTGCCTCGTGCGTCACTACTTTGATGCCGCGGTCTAGAGATTTCTTCAGCACAGACTCCAGCGCAGCAGGATCTAGAGGAACGACCGCCAAAGCGTCCGGCTTTTTGGCGAGCGCGTCCTCGATCATGCGCAGTTGCTGTGCTGAGTCGGCCTTGCCAGGTCCGGTCTGAAAAGTCCTAAATCCTGGATTCTTCATTCCGAATTCCTTAACACCCGCTTCCATGCGATTGAACCAGTTGATGCCGGTGACTTTAACCACGGTCGCAATCGTTCGTGGCTTGTCCTGCCCGTAAAGCGTAGTACCAGCAGCAAGTGCTACCATTGCAAGAGTCATATGAATGCCGTCTTTCAGGTTCATGTCATCTTCCCTATTGATATGCTCTGCTCACCCAATCCGCGAACGCCACCAGCGCTCACCATCAAAGCTCGACGAGGAGGCGAAGAGCAGCAGCAGCAGTCCCCACATACATTCGCCAAAGAACGTCGAGACGCCTGCCAAATTAAAGGTGCTGGACAACATCTGCAGTGCGGTAGCAGAAAAGAATAAGCAGCTGATGCGTCCGTGACCGCCTGAGGGCTTCACGCCCGACATCACCGCGATCAAGATCGCCATGAGCAGATAAGAGCTGCCGTAGTCCCATTTGGCGCTCGCGGTCCGCGAAGCGATGAGCATGCCGGCCGATGCGGCCAACAATCCGCACATCCCATACGTGATGAAGAGCATCCGCACCTGAGAAATGCCGGCGTAGCGCGCCGCCTTGGGATTCGTACCCATAAGGTACAGACGAACACCATAAGGCGTACGCCGCAGAATCCATCCCACGCCAACCACAGCCATCAGAAAGATCAGGAACGTAATCGGGACCCCAAGCAGCGTCTCATTTCCAAGTGCGATCAGGGGTTCGACATAGCCTATACGTACAGCGGACCCATTGGTTAACACGATCGCCATGCCCGTAAATAGCATTTGCGTCCCGAGAGTCGCGAGGATCGGTGTCAATTTCACCTTGGCGATTAAGAAGCCGTTCAATACTCCACCCAGAGTACCCGTCGTTAGTGTTATCCCAATGAATGCCGTCGCGTAACTCGCCTGTCCTGTGTCGACGTGCAACACGTATGGAGTCGCTAAAGCGGCGACCACGCCCGCGAGATTGGCCAAAGCGATACCGGATAGATCGATACCTCCGTTTCCGGAGATCATGGCAAGCGCCACACCAATGGCCAACAGACCTATCTCTGGGATCTGCCCGGCCATTGACTGCAAGTTGTCGATACCGAAGAACTGCCCGCCGGACCACAGGGCCGCCACTGCGAAGGTGGCGACATTGGCGAACACGAGAACTTTGAGCTGCCTGTGCGATGTCAATTGACGATCTCTAATCTCTAAAGACATGGTGATCGGCAGATCCAACTGCGCCCATATCCAGACGCATCCGCGAGCACCTGCCCGGTGCTTTCTACCACATCAGCCTGCGCGGCAATCACCGCGAACTCATCTTCGGCAGTCACCTGGATCGCCAAGCTCTCAACGATATCGTCGGCAAGACGATTGGGCGCCTCGAAGCTCACCTGCACGCTTTTTTTTCTGAATGAGCAATCACCTGCACATGCTCTTGCAGATCGGGCAGACCTTTACGGTCATCGTCATGTAGATCATCGCCGTGACCTATGCGCGCCAACGGCATCGACTCCTGAAGCAGACCGGGATTTGGTCGAGCGGCGTTACGGCGCCGTCCGAGTCAAGTCGGAGAGCCACCTGAAGCATCTGCTGCGCTCCATCCACCAAATCCTTTCCTTGCCGGCATAGCCCCCTCCCGCACGCTATCCTTAGACTTCGTATCGGGTCTATGTCGGAACCGAGCACATTCTCATGCTGCACACCGAGTATGGTTTGAAGCTGTTCTCCCAGGACCGGATCGCAGGATCGAGGAATTCGAGAAATTCGTGCTGCAGAAGCCAACCACTCGGTCTCCCGCCACTAGTGCTGCGTCTCAGGATCTACGGCGATCAGTGCCATGTCCGCTACGTAGTCTTTGCAGCTCGAACACACTACCGTCGGGCGTCCTGATTTACCCTGGCCTAGCGCTTCATCGCGATAGATGAAGGAGCCGCCTTGCTGCTTCTCCGCCCCCGTGGCAGGAAATGGATGGGGCAGATATCGCGGTTGAAATCGATCCTTGACTCTACGACACGAGGCGATGCGGATTCACCAGATGCCACGCCAAGCGACAGTTGGTGCCGCATCTTCATTGCGGGTAGGCCTCCAGATCCACCACGCAGCGAAAGCCGATCGTGCTGCAGCGGTCGAGGCCCGATCACACGCGCCGGCGGCAACAGCTGCGCGGTCAGCCTACCACTCGGCGCTTCGGCAAGGGACGCTTGAACCCAGTTCGCATCGTTGAAGCCGGGCCTGTCCCAGCCGGGCTGTTCGCGCTGTGCATCGTAGGTTTCCCCGTGGATGAGACTGTTATAGGTGATCGGGCCGGGGGATGCCTTCCAGGACGCGTCCGAACCTAAGCGGAACGTGCGACCATCGACCAGTTCGACATTCATCTGAAAGATCAACCGAGGTCGGTCGCCATACCGTGCGATCTTCACTGGCGCCGGCGCGCTGTTGTCACCGCTATACCAGCCCTGGCCGAGCATGACGCCCACCGCATTGGCGCCGGGCTTAAGCGCCCCGTCACGTCGTAGGTTGCGTAAAGCACGCGGGAGCGTAAGGGCAAAGTTTGATCGTTATGATAGTACGTCGTGGCCGGATCGAGTACGCGGTCACCCACCTTGGCGCCGTTGATTGAGAGCTCGTAGTAGCCGAGTGCGTATTTCATCCAATCTGGTCCAGGATTTCACACCAAGACGAGCCGGTAATTTCGGCATGATGCACGAGGTTTTTAATGATCATGCTTTTGCCGAGACCGTTGGGACCGATGAACACGACGTTGGCGCACTCCTCGATAAAGTCCAGCGAGAAGAGCTCTTCGATGAGGCTGCGATCGCATTTGGTCGGCCAGCTCCATTCGAAGTCCGCGATCGGTTTGAAGGTTTTCAGCTTGGCGTTATCGAGCCGCTTTTTGAGGCTGCGCCGATCGCGCTCGGCCTCCTCGAGGTCGAGCAGATTTTTGAGCCACGGCTCACGCATCACGGTTTCGGCTCGCGCCAGCAGACCATGCAGCGAGAGTCGGGAGAGTCGCTCGCGCAACCGCTCGAGGGTCATTGCGGTTTCTGCAGGGATGAGGTCGGCGATGGTGCTCATGGTTTGCCACCGCCCGTGAGCTTCTCGTAGTCGCGCAGATCATGAGTTCGCACGGTAATACGCAAGCGAGGATCGTCCGGGAGTCGCACCGCGACGGGCGGCGGCGTGCCGGATTCGCGCTGATGCAGATCGATGAAGTGACGCACGGCCTTGAGATGCGCGGATTTCTCGGCGAGCGCCGCAGCCATGGCCCGCTCGAGCGCGGCGGCGCCGTGCGTATCGAGGATCTCCAGCAGACCTCGAGTGAGGACGCCGAGATGCACGCCGTGCTCGGCGGCGAGCTTGAAGAAGGCCGCGGAGCTGCTGGCGGCATGATGCAGCCGATCGAAGGCGCGATGCTCGCGTGCAGACCGCTTCTCATCCACCAGCGCTTCGATGTGCTGCGGATCCTCGATCTGCTGGCCTTTGTCGAAGCTGCGGTCGTGCTCGGCCAGCAACGTGATGCCATCGAAGATGCGTACTTTGGAGAGGCTTGCCACCAGTTCGAGGGTTCGACCCACGTGCGTGTGCGGGAACGAGTAGTCGTTGAGATCGAAGCGCAGATACGGCGCCTTCTTGCTGCTGAGCGCCACGCGCTCTTCGGTCGGGAACAGATCGAGCGGCAGCGCCAAGAGCCGCGGCTGTTCTTCGACGAAGACGGCGCGCACGCTCCGCGAGCGGTCCTCGGGACAGGGTCGATCAGCGGCTTCGCCGCAGGTCCACTGGAGCGCTTGCGCGTTGAGGTCATCGAGATCGTGGAAGTGGCGGGCCGCGAAGAACCGATCCCGGATAAAGCGGATGGCGCGTTCAACCCGTCCCTTCTCATTGCCACGTGCCGGCGCGACAGGTCTCGGCTGGTAGCGATAATAGGCCGCGAGCTCAAGCAGCTGCGGATGGAAGTGGATCGCCTCACCACGCCGCTCGAGGACCGCGCTCTTGAGGTTGTCATAGAGACAGACCCTCGGCACGCCGTTGAAGTGGCTGAAGGTGGCGACATGGCCCCGCAGGAAGTTGTGCATGGCGCCGTTGAGATAGAAGCGCAGGAAGATCTGCCGCGAGTACGAGAGCACCATCACGAACGCCATCAGCGAGCGCTCGGCCTTTCCCAACGTCAGTTTCCCGAAGTGCGCCCAGTCGACCTGGGCTTGTTCGCCGGGCAGCGTTCGCAGGCGCAGATACGCTTCCGTCGACTGTCGAGGCCGGTGCCGAGCCACGACCGCACGGAAGTGATCGGGTCCGCCGCGATAACCGCGCGCCTTGACCATCGAGTAGAGCCGCGATGCGCACAGCCGCGGATACTGCTCGAGTGTCTCGCGGATGAACGGCAGGAACGCGTCCGCGATCCCGGGCCGCTGCGCGATCTTCGTAATCGGCACACCGGCCTGCGTCAGTACACGTCGCACAACACTGTGATGGACCGAGAGTTGCCGCGCGATCGTACCGACCGGCCAACCTTCCGCATGATGCAGGCGCAGGATCTCCGCCTCCTGGGCACGCGAGATCATCGAACGGGTACTCGCTCAACGCGCTGCCGATCATCCCGCACCTCGATAGGGCGTGACGCGGGCAAAACGTGGCAGTGGTCGATCGCAAAAGGTGCATCGCAGGATGAAGTCGGTCGTCGAAGCATCGGGGCCCACTCTCGAGATGAAGTGAGCCGGGACTGTGGCGCGCGCCACCGCCGGTGCATATCCGTGATCAGTCACATTTTGCTCGAACAGCGGCAACGTAGGTTCTCGAGGCAGGGATCTCAACTCGCGACGAACGCGGTAGGTGCGTTGTCTGTCGGCATGACAACGTGCGCCGCGCGCGGTGCGTTGATGACGCGCCGAGGCTCGACGGAGGCTCTCAGCGCGAGCCAGCGGCGCACACGGCACGCAATACCGATGGCCGCGATCGCAGCCCTCGCAGGTGCCGACCAAAGTCTGACATCGTCCGCAGCTGTAAAGCCGGAACGTTCCCGCCGAACACACGACAATCCATGCCCCACGTTGCACTGGACAATGCCGTGCGACGCGTGCATAAAAGCGGGGCGGCCAATTGCCCCACATGCAAGCACCGCAGCGGAGGCGCGGGAAGATCGCCAAATCGAAACCCGCGCCTTCGCTTTTTTCGGCGTCGCGCAGGATAGCGATTGCTCAGCAGACCGCCAGGGACTTGACGGCCCGCCCGTATTCAGGTCAGCACTCAGTTTCAACTCAAACGCACCCGGAGCTCCTCCCGGCGCTTCGCGCCGTGAGTCTCCATTCGTTGAAGACAACGTTGCATGTAAATCGGGAATCAAACTCAGAGAGTCGGCGGCCGGCAGCACGGATCACGTCATCCCTGCCCCTGTGCTACTGCGCCCCAAACCCCGGAAAGACGCGCTTTTGCTCCACCGCCAACAAGAAGAGATTAACCCCTTAAACTCGATCAGCTTGAGCGCCATTGAATACTCCAAAGTCTACACCGGTACACCGATCTTACGGATCGCCCGCCCCTTTATGGCCAGATGAACCGGCCCAGTCGCCTCGAACCACGATCCCCGCGCAGGATGCAGAAGCGGGTACGACCATCGGTGCGCTTGCTTTCTGTCCATTGGAACACGTTGCCGCACATGTCATAGCAACCGATAGGCGAGCGCCCGGTCGGGAAAGCCCTGACCGGCGTGGTGCCGCCGTGCTCGCCCCCATTGCAACGCCCCGCGTCGAACTGCTCACCCCAGGGATACTTCCGACCATGGGTTCCTTGTGCGGCGTATTGCCATTCTTCCTCAGTAGGCAAGCGTTTGTAAGCCCATTGGACGTAAGCTCGCGCGTCCTCGGGATCGACATAGACCACCGGGTGATACGCCAAGATCGCGCGAGGAAGACTCGGGCTCCACTCCCTGTCGCTCGCAGCAGCGTGGGTGAGCGTTTGTCAAGGATACGACAGGTCATTGCGCACTGGCTCTCGAAGTCGGCATCGCGCTCAACGCCCAATGACAGTGTCGGTGTTCCTAATTAGTGTCTGAACGAGAAAGGCTGTTTTCGCGATTTTCCCGGGCGGGAGCCACTGTTTTTATATACAGACTCACCGCGAAGATTCAGCGTGATTTCAACGTCGCGTGAACAAACCAGAACAAAACAGCTCGTTTGTCCGATTTTCGAACGTACCAACCCGTGAGCCGATGCGGCCCGTTGAGAATCTTCTAACAAAACAGCCTAAGCGGCTTGTTTGTAGGAGGATCGCTTGCGATGTTGCTCATGCTGCTGATGCAGGATCTGTCCTATGCGCAGCACATTACGCGCCACAACGGCGAGCGCCACGTAACGCTTGAAGCCGTGGATGCCGTGATCCAGACAACGATCCAGGCCGTGATGCTCCAAAGCATTGATCGCCGATTCCACCGCCGAGTGCTTTTTGCGCAAACGAACAAAGTCCTCAGCGCCTTCGCGCTCGATGTCCTGCGCACTTAGTTTCCCTTTCTTCGGCATCACCACCAACGGGACGATCTTCTTCAGCTCCGTCTGGTTGTGCTCACCGTGAAAACCCTTGTCAAAACTCGCACTGTCCAGCGCGCCGTAAATCCTGCGGGTTGTCCTCGATCAAGGGCACCGCCGCCTCGACATCCTCAGTCAGCACCCGATGATTGAGAATGAAACGATGCTGATCTTCAACGACAGCCACCTTCAATCCCAGCTCCACCGGCACACCCGCCTTGCCCTTGCTGATCCACTCGGTGTGCTCCTCAAAGATCGAGAACACCTTCTCTTCATGAGGTATTGTTTGTCCTTCCAGCACCCGGCGGCGGATCTGATCGATCTGTCGTTCGGCGTGCTGTACAAAACGATCCAGCTCATTGAGCTGCATCGCCAGAACCAGATCGATTTGCGCCTTCTTATCAAGCTTGGCGCGCGTCTGACTCACCCGTTGCAAATACCCTTGCGCCTGCTCGATGTAGTCCCGGTGCGCTTGGCTCATCTCGCTATTTCTCGCTTCCCGCTTCACCTCATCCCGGGCGCTGGAGCGCTTGAGCTTGCTGATCTTTCTGCACATCTGTTTGAACGTGCGTACGTTGTGTCGATGCTGCCGCCACTCGCTCCAGTCACGCTCGTCCGATAGGCGCGCGCAGATCGTGATGCTCTTGCGTATCGCATCCAGCAGCAAGTTCACATCCGTTGGATAGTGCACGTCCGTTTCCACTACAAAGGAGTCAACCCGGGCAGCAAGCTCCTCGCAGAATTCGCGCGAGAGACTTTTTTTTACCAGCTCATGACCACCGCGCACCACACATTCGTTAATACGTGCGAGTATCTCGGGCGTGAACAGGCGCAGATTGTCCTTGATCGTCTGCGTGCTGTATTCGGTCGGATCGAAATCATCAATGGCGCCGGGATGTCCCAGCATCTGGCGTATCGTCACATGAGAGTTGGCCAGCTCCTCCACCCGATCATAGTCGGCATCCAGACACAGCCTCAGTGTCCCCAGCACCAAGATGCGCCACTGATCCATGCCCGGGCGGCCCAGCTCCGTACTCACTTTGCTCTTCCCATCGCTGTCGGGTGGCACGACTTCCTTCAAAATCTCAAACACCGCCTCGCGAATGTTCCGGTCGGTGTAAATGTATTGCAGCCCCAGCAGCAGCTTCGGAATATCGTCACGAGACTTCTTATTGATCCGGATCGAACCGATGTCGATCTCGGTCAGCGACAACTGCGAATTCAGTACCCTGCGCATCGTAGGTTCACCCGGCGAAGATTTGTCGATCCGCGCGCTCTTCACAACCGCCTCAGATGGCCCGTTTGCCGGAAAATCCAAGGCCGCAGCGATTCGCGCCGCGCCACTCGTCGCCGTAATTGTAGCCCGCGCGGCCAATCTTCGCGGCGTTTTTTTGCTGAAAACGCCGGTTTTTATAGCGCTTCGTGATTTCCCGTTCAGACACTAATTAGGAACACCGACAGACAGCCTTGGAGATACCCTTAAAATTCTGAAATTCAGCGTCCTCGCATGGGGTTTCGGTAAGTCACCGGCTTCGGATTCAACCACTCCACCACCTTATCCTTGATCGAGTATTCGAAGACACTTCACGTCCGATTCTGTAATTCGTTCGACCGCGTCAATAGGCGCTCGCGGCGCGCGAGCTCTTAAGTACACGCCCTCCTCTAGATCGACGAGAGAACTCTGGACAATTTGTTACGTGATCGCTTGCGGTGCAAAGCCCGTGGAACTTCCAGGGGCTGCAAGGCCCTTGCTTGCATCGTCGAGGACCAGCACCCAGTCCTGATCAGGGCCTTGCGTCGGAGGTGAAAATTCAGCTGCCTGGCTCCTCCTGATCTCAGTTTTGGTTTTCGTGGACTCACCCGTTCGAGGGTTATACCACCACGCATTCAAACGGATGCCGGATAGCTTGGTCAGATCGATCTCGAACGGTCGCCCGTCCGGGACATAGACCATGGCATAGGTGCCATTCTTGTCGCGCGTGGCGCCGAGGTGGGCCGTACCTTCGCCGGCATTGCCGACGATGAGCGATTGATCCGGGATCCGCGTGAAGTAGGGTCGCGACAGCATCAGCGCTTTCAGATGCCGCATTTGATTGCTCGAGGGCCGATCTAACGCCTGCTGCCAGGTCAAACCCGGCACCAACGGAGGATCCACCGTCTTCGCCTTCGGGCTGGCGAACTGCCAGATCGCATGGTTGCCATACGTGTGGCCAGCCGCTCCGGCGAACACAGCGTGATAAGCCGCATTGCGCGCGTCATAGCTGGTCCAATAGCCATTAAATTGGACGTTCTTCGAATCATTATTCTTGCCGATATCTTCGTAGCGAGGTTCCCCGTCGATGACGGGTCTCGCGGGCGTTGCACGGTATTCGTGCAGGACCGGTTCGTAGTTCCACGGTCCTGCCCATCCGAACTTGAAGCCGAACTGTGGTCCCGCGCCTTCGTAAGTAGGTGTTGCGTAGTGACTTGAGTGCAGCATGTGAAGCGTCAACCAAGCGCGGTCGTTAAAATACAGCGAGGTCAGCGGTTTTGGGGTATTCGGAAAGCTGCAGCACGAAGAGTGATAGGTGATCAGCGGCACACCACCTACGCCTTCAATAAGACCTGTCGCCAGTGCATCGTAAATGGGGCGCCAGTCGATGATGTGACCCGCATCTTTTTCCTCTTTCGGCAACAGAACAGAAGGCCAGAGCGCATTGGCATCACCCCCCAGTATCCAAGTCACGCCCCGATCGCGGAATCTGTGCCCTAGCCATCGTCCGTAGGTAAAAGCATTGGCAGCATTGAACTTGGGGTTATTGGCCTGAGGGAAGGAATCGGGCTTGAAGAACGAACTCTGAAATGCAAGTCCCCAGTACGGAACGATGGCGACGCGCAGTCCATGCGCTCTTGCGCGCTCAACGACCCAATCCACGTGCTCGAAGTATCGGGGGTTGGGACGCGTGAGGTCGTCGTCGATGAAGGGCGCGTCACCATTCACGTTCGGACCCTGGTGGACCGCCGCACCACCGATTACTGCTTGTATGATCGTGAAGTCTTTCCGCGCGCGATCCGAGAGATATTGTTCGATCTCTGCTTTGTCAGGAGTCTGGTAAAGGTCCCATGCGGTGTCGCCAAGCCAGAAGAACGGGTTACCGTCGGGCTGTGTCAGGAAGTGGCCGTCGGAACTGACTTCCAGAGGCTTGCTCAAGTCGTCAGCAGCGCATGCCACCGCAAGCATAAGATTGGCGATTACTGCGAAAGTCGCGAGAACACACCTCGGCCGCAGGATGACCGAGAGATTCAGGTGAGTCACAGGTTGCTCTCCAAAATCGGGTCTCGCATGCAGGTCTCCCATGAGTGCGAGTTGTTTCAAAAGACTAATACGCCGCGCCCGGCACACCAAAACCTTTTTTCTCATCGTCCACGACCAACACCCAATCGCGCTCCGCCCCCTGTGACGGCGGCGAAAACGTGGCACGCGCGTTAGTCGCGAATTGGCCCTCGATGCGTGTCGCCACGCCGGCGCGCGGATCAAACCACCACCCGATCGCGTGCAAGCCAGACAGTTTGGTCAAGTCCACTGTGACAGCTTGACCTTGAGGCAAGTAGATCATGACGTAACTGCCGTCCTTGCCCCGCGTCGCACCGATGTGCGCTGGGCCCCCGCCTGTCTCGCCGACAACCAACGATTGATCTGGTATTCGTATGAAGTAAGGTCGTGAGAGCATCAGTGCTTTCAGGAATTGAAAGTGCTTCGATACCGGACGCTTCAGGCCCGCCTTCCAGTCGATCTCGGGGGGCAGCTGATACTTGCGACTCACGTCAGCGTCATAGAATTGCCAGATCGCATGATTGCCATAAGTGTGTCCCGCCGCCCCCGCAAAAACGTCCTGGTAGGCGGCGACGCGTGTGTCGTAGCCAGACCAGATTCCGCGCGACGCATCAGGCTTGAGATCGATCGCAAGATCCTCAAAGCGCGCCTCCCCATCGATAATGGGACGGGTCGGGATCGAGTCATATTCCTCGCGCACATAGTGGTAGCTGAGCGAAGCGATCAGGCTCTGTTCCGCGCCGATAGATTTCATATGGTCGCGCGGATCCTTGAAATGCGCCGACTGAAGCATGTTCATATCCAAATAGGCACGATCGAAGAAAAAACGCGAAGTGCGCCCTTCGGCCACGCCCGAGAAGTTGAAGTGAGCGGGATGGAACGTAATGAACGCATCGGCGCCGAAGCCCTCTTCGATGCCCTTCGCCATAGCATCGTAAATCGGCCGATCGTCGACTACGGTGACTGGCACTTTGAAGAGCGGTTCGCCGGGTTTACTGTCGCCGCGGCGCGGCTGCGGCGCTGCAAAAATCGGCATGGTATCGCCGCCCAAAACCCACACCACACCCGAACCGCGGTATCGGCTTCCGAGCCAATGTCCGTAGGCTTCAGCGTTGATCGGATCATATTTTGTGCGGTCGAGAGAAATGTGGGCGAGTGCCCAGGTGGGCAGCAGAGCAACGCGGATGCCGTAGCTACGCGCACGTTCGATGACCCAGTCGACATGACGAAAGTAGGCGTCGTTAGGCCGTCTGAGATCCCCATCCAGAAACGGGCGATCGTTATAGCGGTTAGGCGCATTGAAATCCTCCATCGGCCCGTCAACCGCAACGGCCTGAATGATATTGAACCCCTTGACGGCGCGGTCCTTAAGATAAGCTTCGGTCTCTTCGCGCGTGAGACGCGTAAAGATCGTCCAGGCGGTGTCGCCGAGCCAGAAGAATGGGGAGCCGTCACCCTCGACTAGAAAGTGGCCATCAGGGCTGACGCGAATTGGTTGGGTCAAATCGGCCGCCGACAGAGCCTGAAGCATCGGTAGTGCAAACAGCGCTGCACCAACAAGGCAGGCTTTGAAAAGTCCTGACACTGATTCGCCTATTTCCTCACTTCGAGCACAAGTACCCAGTCCTGAGCACTGGGCAACCTGTCGGGTCGATACGCATCCAATAGGATCGTCTTGCCCCGACCAAACTCATCCCAGCCTTCCCCTCTCATCTCGCCACGATAGCGTCCTCGAGCATCGTAGAGCTGCCTGTCGAGGCTTTCGTCTTGGTGCAATTCAGGGCTCGCGCGCACCTCGAGGCGGCCAAAGCGCTGCGTGGCTCCTTCGCCTCGATAGGAAATACCGACGCTTCCGGCCCGAAGAATTGGTGCAGACTCACCGCGTACCGCGCCTGAAATATCCACGATGGGACTCGTGCAGCTGCGACGACCGTCCGTCACGGAAACGATACCCACCGCGCCGCGCACTTCAGCACGCAGTTGCAAATGGACGTCCAGTCCCGTAGCAGAGGTTTTGCCTAACGGCTCGCTCTCGATGCCCGCCTTTCGGTGAACAAGGTACACGGCCTGCTCTTTCGCCGAGTACTGCGCAAGGATGCAGTTGTCCTCGTTCTCATAGCGCAAGACCAGAGCCGCGGGCGCCTCACTTCGCACCTCAACTTCCGCGACCACATTCAGCTCGCTCCATTGCGGCAGTACACGGAGCAGGTCCTGGTTGGCGACGAACCGACCGTCGATGTGTTTTCCGGCGTCCATTCCATATCCGGCCCACTCCGTCTTTCCATGGAACGTGCCTTCGAACAGAACGACGCCAGGCGGCGGCCGCTCTACGGTGCCGAGATCGAATTGGATTCCCAGGGTTGGATCCCACCAGAAGGCGTGATAGCGCACGTGGGGTTCGAGTCCGAGGACGGTGACGGGATAGGGGTCAAACGTATACAACCCATCCTGTGGGGGAACATAGACGAAGCGCGCCTCGCCGGCGATTCCGGCTGCATACGGCAGACGGGCATTGCCTTCCCGGGATTTCCACTCGCGGGATATGTCAATCATTTCAAGCCGCTCAATGGGATCGAACAACACCGTACCGCGCGGGGCGATCCATTCCGGATGCGGCATAAACTCCCACCACCGGTATCGCTTCAATAATGAGGCTCCAAAACCAACCTGATCGCTTCCGGGCAGTCTCATGCCCTCCTGCCAGGTCAGAAAGGAATACTGCCCGTTACTATGCAACGGCAACGCAGGGTTGTTGAACTCGAAAGTCGGACCTGCTCCATAGGTATGGCCTGCGGCACCATTGAGCATGGACAGCCAAAAGGCTGCCCGCTGGAAGTCCTCGCGATGGGCAGCGCCGAGGCCTTCGTAGCCGATCTCGCCCTGGACCACCGGTTGCTTGAGGGAATGGTGCGTGTAATGAGAGGTCAGCTGCGCAACGTTATCCTCCATGCTTTTCCACCCAAAGTGCCCGGGCTGAATCATTCTGAAATCCTGCAACCCCTGCTCCTGCAGCGTCACGTCCATGGGCGGTGGCACCTCGTGCACCGTGAGAGGGTGACGATATGGGTCGGTCGCACGAAGATAACGAGTCACCTCCGTCCAACCGCGGGAGAGCAGCCACCTAGAGGCGGTAGGTGTGCGAACTTGCGCCACAGCCTCCGGCGGATCGTAGACCTCACCACCTGCAATCCAGAACACGGGATACGCGCCATAGCAGGCGATGAGATACCGCCAGTGCTTCTTCATGCCCTCGACGCCGATCTGGTCAAGGGTTTTACACCATCCACCGACGATCGCTGGCACCATCCCCGCATCGATCAGATGCCGGATACGCCGATCCGCATAATCGAAGTAGCTCGGGTTGATCTGCGTGAAGGCGTCATCCCACACCTGCCCGCCTTCATTACGTGAGCCGGGGCCACTCGGAACGATGTCCTCCCAAGGGGTCAATCCGGCCACGAGTTGCACCACGGTGAAGCCCTTGGCCTTGCGATCCGCCGTCAGCTCTTGAAAGCCCTCCCAACTGATGCGCTCGGACAGGCCCATCCACCACGTGTCGCCCAACCAGTAGAACGGCCTTCCATCGGCATGCTCAAAATGACGTTTGTTCGCGCTGACCCGCAACGCCCCGTGCTGCAGCAGCGGGTTGTTACCCTGGTAAGCTGCGATCGGTACTTCGGTCTCCTGACCATTAAGATCCGGGTTTCCACTGTCCGTACTCTGCAGGCGATACGTGTATTCGCCCGGCGTGGGGGGCGCAAAACGCACGGTCCACCGTTGACCGCCGCGCCAGAATGTCGGCACACGCCAGGCTTGATCGTCTTTCTCAAAAATGACATCCAATTCGACTTCGTTGAACGGATCGGCGTACGCTTTGGATGAGATGAATGTCTTCTCGAACATGCGGCTCGCGGTTGAAGCAGATTCCAGGAGGGCCTTCATCTGACACAGAGTAGGTTTCCGGTGGCGCTGCGTGAACTGAGTTGATTCATCGTCGTACTCTGCGCCGAAGCTCGCGTTGGGCGAGCGCCGCAAGAGGACCGATCATGACTCTCACCGCCGTTTCGAACACTCCCGGCTGCCGAGAACAAGAAGCTCCAGATGCTGCGCATCAACATCCGGCACTGGTGCCGCGGTCGACTGAAGAATCAAGACAACGCAACACGAAATGCACTCGATCGCGTCCACCTAAATCGCCAACAGTCTCTTCGAGAAGGCTTGCACTTTCAAAGACAACGCCGCGCATATCAGATGCGTCCTCTAGGGCGAGATGATCCTGACGCTATGAATAAGTAAATCGCGGACTTCATAGATCGCGATGACCTCAAGCAAAGAATCCATGATGCCCGCGACTTGTTCATGGTCGATCACGAACCGGCCCGACTCCATACGGGCGAGGATCCGGCAATGAAGGGTTGGACTTGCAAACCGAGCCGTGTAATGCGCTCGGATGGCGTCGATCCCGCGCGCCATCGTCACCCCGTCGTTGACGCGGCTTAACACCGCCTCGGGTGCGAACAGTGCGCAATAGGCCTCGATATCCCGGGCGTTGTACGCAGCCAGTTGACGATCGACAATTTCATGCGGCGAGGACAAGGGCATCGGGTCCACAATCAATGGACTTCCGTCGCATCCGAACTCATCTTGTCTTCCGGTTGCCCGAAAGGCACCTGTAGCGCGCTGGGATGCGACTCGTCGTGAAACAGCCGTACCCTGACCGGGCGCGCATCCTCAATTGATTCCTCAGCGACCGGCTTTCCACTGTTGTAGTTCTTTTGATAATAAATGGAATTAACAGGCCCGATCACCAGGCGCAGCCGGCTTCCCTGTTGCAGCTGCCTCGAGACGAAGGTAAAGTGGTTGAACTCATAGCGCAGCGGCTCGGTTGTACCAATGAGGCTTTCCTCACACAGACTCTCCCGGTGGCGCGCCCGCTGAAAATCCGCGGTCAGCAAAATGCTGCGGCCCTCCCGAGTGAGCTCATGGACGCTGACTATAAAATCGGTATCCGGCTGATCGATGGCGATCCACGCGGTTAGCTTGAAAAACCCGCTCAGCTCGGTGTCCTGCGAAAAGGGCTGGCTGTGGTAGACGAGCACCTTGCCTTCATTTGCGTAGACCTGCGTCTGCTCGACTAGGCTATCGCTTGGGAAAGTGGGATTAAGCAGCGCGTATTGGGGCGCGCTTTGTTGCGGATACTCAAATTGGGACTCCACTTCCGCGATGCTAAGGTCCCTGGGATCGTAGAGGTAAGCGTCGGCGGGTCCGGTTCCGCGGGTTGGGGTCAGGGCCCCATGAGAGGCCAACTGCGAAGCCGCTCCCGAGGAGTCCAGATAGAACAGCTCGTAGCGAGCGGTCACCGCCTCCAGGGTATCGGCGTAGCGCCACTTCTCAGCGCCCATGACGTAGTACGCGACATTCTTTTGCAGGAACGCTGGTTTGGAACCGTCTCGCAGGGTCCAGTCGTACCACTCGACGTGCAGTTTCATCACATCGAGCAGCGACGCCGGCCCAAATTTAAGTCCACCGAATTCCGCCTTCGGTGCGGCCACGAAATGGTCCCAGGGACCGATGATCAGAAAATGCTTGGCGAGAGCCTCAGGCGGGGCATGGCGCAAGTGCTCGCGATAGTAGTGCAGCGCCCCGAGCTGAGCGCTATCGTAGCAGCCCGTGATGGTCAGGATGGGCAGATCGAGCCTCGCGTACTGCTCGGGCGTCGGTCGATAAGCATCCCAGTAGGCGCCTTGCATCGGATGAGTGAGCCATTCCTGAAAGGCCGGCAAGGGATTGCCGATCATGCGGTCGAGCTCTTTGAAGGGGCGGCCGGACTCGTACCAGGCGCGGAATTGGTCGCGCCAAAATTCTCGATCGTCGAAGAGTCGCTGTTGCTGGGTATGGCCAGTGATCTCCGTGAGCCACCGGGTGACATAGGAGCAAAACACATTGCTGCGCATCGGTTCGCCCTCGATGCCGGGAGCGGCCGCCACGGCCGGCGCAATGCTGACCAGGTGAGGCGGGAACTCCTTGGCCGTGGCCCACTGATCGTACCCGCCATAGGAGCTGCCAAACATCGCGACCTGGCCGTTGCAAAAGGACTGCCGCGCAAGCCATTCGGCGACATCGAACCCGTCCTGCGCTTCTTGAATAAAGGGACGAAACTCGCCTTGCGAATCCCCGCGGCCGCGCACATCGACGACCAGAACAGGGAAACCCTGCTTGGCGAGGTAAAGCGCGCGCGGGTGAACTCGGTCGATCGTGTAGGGTGTTCGCGTAAAGAGGCAGGCAGCGGGTCCGGTTGCGGCCCGAGAGCGATAGAGAGCCGCGTGCAGTTGCGTGCCGTCACGCAGTGGAATTCGCAAACCCCATTTAAAATCGATAGTCATTCTAGTTCGGCTTTGGTCTTGCGCGACCCTGCGTCGATATCGTGAGCGACATAGGCGCGCAGTTTACGATCGACACTATTGCGCGGTGAGCGCAAGGGGCTTTGATTCTTCATCCCCATAACTGGGCGCTGGGAGCCAGCAGATGACCGCGCTCGTAACGAACCCCATCGGGAACGTCTGACACGAGGAGTAAGGGTGAATCAAGATCGGCGTAGTCACACAGCTGCCCAACAATAAAACCCGGCGCCATCGACAGCGAAGAGCCTCCCATCGAGCCTACCTTTAACTTCAAGCCCGTGGCCCGAACCGCCCGGGCGGCTTCTAATGCCTCGGTCAACCCGCCAGTTTTGTCCAGCTTGATGTTCACGTACTGATATTTGCCCAGCACGGCCGGCAGCGACGAAGTCGATTGAAAAGACTCGTCTGCACACAACGGAATAGGGCTTGTAAAGTCCGCCAGCGCGGCATCCTCGTCCTTGGGCAAAGGCTGTTCAATGAGTTTGACGCCGAGCGCCGCCAACTGGGGCGTAAACTCATGCAGCTGCTGCTCATTCCAGCCCTGATTGCAGTCGACAATAATGTCCGCATCGGGCCGTGCCTGGCGCACCTGGGTCACGCGATCCACATCCCCCTCCCCGGCCAGTTTCAAATTGAGCAAGGAATAGCCCCCCAACGCCGCGGCGGATCGCCCCATGGCCTTAGGTGTATCCACACCCAACGTATAGTTCGTGAGCACTGAATGCACCCGATCAAAACCCGCCAGCTCCCACGCGCGACGCCCCGCGCGCTTCGCCTCCAGGTCCCACAGCGCACAATCCACTGCATTGCGCGCACCGCCCGCCGGCAACCACGTACTTAGATCAGTGCGCTTGATGCCCTGCCGCAGCTTATTCTCAACAGCCGCAAGCTGTTCCAGCATCGTCTCCACACTCTCGCCGTGATAAGACACACCGAGCGCCTCCCCACGGCCGATATGCCCATGCTCTTCCAGTTCCACCAGAACAGTCTGCGCATGCGTTCGAGTGCGATAAGCAATGCGAAACGGGACCGTAAACGCCCAATCTACCTGTCGAAACCTAACGTGCATTTAGTTCTCAGAATGAGCGAGTGGAACATAAAGCGCGCTGGGACGCGCTTCGTCATGAAACAGCCTGACATTGACGGGTCTTGCATCCTGCAGGGACTCGTCCGATACGACGCCGCCGCTGTTGTAGTTCTTCTGCCAGAAAATCGAATTGAGGGGCCCGATCACGAGCCGCAGGCGGTGGCCCTTGTTGATCTGGCGCGAGACGAACATGAAGCGCTCGAAGTCGTAGCGGAGCGGTTCCCTCGTCGTCACTAGCTTCGCCTCACGCAGGCTTTCGCGATAGCGCGCGCGCAGCACATCGTTGGTCAGCAATACGCTGCTGCCGTCAAGCGCCACATCGTGTACGGACATCGAGAAGTCCGTGTCCGGCTGGTCGATAGAGAGCCACGCGGTGATCTTAAAGAAGCCGCTGATCTCGGTGTCCTTCTCAAAGGGCGCGCTGTGATACACGAGGTGCTTGCCGGCCCTCGCATGCAGCATGCGCTGGTCGATGAGACTTGCGGGATCTAAGGTGCTCTCAAGCTTCGCAAGGCTCACGTCTTTCGGATCGTAGACGTAGTGATCGGGTGCGCTTTCAGCCGGTGGCGTGCTCTCGAGCGAGCCCGAATGGAACACGTCGGTCGGGTTGGCCGTGGAGTGCAAATAAAGCGGTTCGGCGCGCGCAGTGATGCCTTCCAGGGTGTCGCTGTAGCGCCATTTATCGGCGACCATCACGTAGTAGGCCACTCGGTTCTTCAGGAACTGCGGCTTTGGACCCCCTTGCAGAGTCCAGGCGTACCAATCGAGATGCAGCTGCGGCAGGTCCACCAGGCTCGCAGCGCCGACGTTGAGTCCGCCGAATTCTGCTTTTGGAATGCGCGTGCCTGCATGGTCCCACGGCCCGATGATCAGATAGTGCCGGCCGCGGCCCTCGGACGAGGCATGCTTCATGTGCTCGCGATAATGCGCGAGCGCGCCCGGTTGATTTGAGTCATAGCTGCCGGTGATGGTGAGGATCGGCAGAGTGAGCTTCGAGTAGTGCTCAGGCGTCGGGTTGTAACTGTCCCAATAGGCGCACTGCTCGGGATAGGAGACCCATTCCTGAAAGAGGCGCAGAGGGTTGCCGACGAAAGTGTCCAGCGATTTGAACGGCACCCCCGCCTCGAACCACTGCTTGAACTGGCCGCTCCAAAAAGACTGGTCTGCAAAGATCTTGTCTTGCGAGGTGCGCCCGGAGATGAAGGTCAACCACTGTAGCCGGTACGGCGCAAAGATATTGTAACGCGCCGGGCCGTCGACGCCTCGATAGGGCGAGGCCACCGGTACGATTGTGGCCAAATGAGGAGGACGCTCCTTTGCGGCGTTCCATTGAACCAAACCGCTATAGGAGCCACCCCACATCGCCACCTTGCCGTTGCAATAAGGCTGACACGCAATCCACTCGACGATGTCGTAGCCATCCGTCTTCGATTCATTGAGCGGGTGCGCTTCACCTTGCGAATCGCCGCGTCCCCGAACGTCGATACTCAGGAACGGATAGCCTCGCGCGGCGAAAAACACGCCCTGATCGTGGTGCACCTGCCTCACGTACGGGGTGAACACAAAGATCGCCGGCGACGGGCTCTTCTGGTGCTTGGGTAAGTACAGCGTCGCGCTCAATTGAACGCCATCGCGCATGGGAATCCGTACGCCCCACTGCAAGTTAATCACTTGTTCGGGTGATCGGCTCGGCAAGGCAATTCCGTTGTGGCCGTGGTGAAGTCATTTCCTGGCGTAAGACCGACATCTCAAGTCATTCCGAGAAAGTCGAACGTCGCAGCATCGCCGTGGCCAACTTTTCAACGGACCCGCTTCGCCCCCAGACGACGCTCCAGCGAGAACATGTGAAGCTCTCGCGCAGCGCCAGCAAAGCGCTCAGCCATGCTCGCGCGCCGGATCATCACCGGACCTACGATGAGTGTGACTCGCAGTAGCGCTTGAATTCGAGAGTTAGGTTGCGCAGATTCGTCTCCATACCTGCTCTCATCTGCGCCACTTCCTGGAGGAGCAGCGAACTCTGCGCATAGTAGAAAATGCGAAACTTCACACCGGAAGATGTCTCCTCCAACCAGAAGTCCACGAAATTTCGAAATGACTCGCCTTCGATGGGGAACACGTACCACACGATGTGGTGAGGAGCGACTACCTTGGCTGTTTCGGCGTAAAACTGCGATAAGGGTGCGCGATTCTCGTCCAGCAGCGTTATAAGCGTGAGTTCGCCTTCGCTTCCAGAGTCTCCACGGATCGTCCTCGTTTCGGCGCGGGCGAAATCCGGGTTCCACGCCTTGTAGTCCAGCATCAGTTTCCATGCATCTTGCAACGTGCAATGAATGAGACTCTCGGCGTAGAAGACCGACGGCTGCAATTGCGCTCTGTTTGGTCCATCACTACTACTACTACTACTACTATGAAACTGATTCAACGAAGCCTCCGCGCTGACTTCTCAACCGTTTGATCTGCATTTGGATCGTGCCCTACGCGGGTATCGCGTCGAGCTGGAGCGTGCAACCCATGTCTTGCAGACGGCGCACCAGACGGTAGATGGTCTTCGTCCGGTTGCATTGATCGAAGTGCCGTGCTCTAAGATCTTTGTCAGGCAGTCTATCTCGCAGCACGTGATAGGCGGCCGTGAGCCTCGAGGCGGCGACGGCGATGATGGCCTTCTTGGCTCCCCTCCTCGCCTTGATTCTTAGCAGCTTCCTCCGCCACCCCATCGCAATTGGACTCCGCTGAAAAAGATTTGCCCCCCAACGGGCAACAGCACCACGCATATCCGATAGTGAGCGGCTCGGTCCACAACCCAATCGATATGCTCGAAGTATTTCGCGTTGGGTCGGGCCGGATCTGACGCGATGAACGGGGACTCTCCATAGCGGTTAGGGTTCACCAGGCCATTGGGATCGAGCTTCCCGGGGGGCGGCCTGGATGACATTGAATCCCTTGCGGACCCGGTCCTGCAGATACTGATCGGTTTCTTCGGGAGTGAGCCTATGGAACAGCTCCCAGGCCGTATCGCCGAGTCAAAAGAAAGGCTGACCATTCGGCTGCGCTAGAAAAATGGCCATTTGCACTTGCGTGACCTTCCGGCACGCCTGCGCGTTTTGATCATTTTGCACCGGTAACCCGTGCGCCGTTCGCGCTCGAAGTCAGTTGAAGGACGGCCGATGCCGACACTCACGACCTCTAAGCTCAGTGCCGAAGACGAGCTGCTCAGAGATCTGCGCCAGAAGATCGTGGCCTGGCGGATGCGGTCCGGCAAAAGTGTTTCATCCTATTTTCCGGCTCCCCATAGACGTAGTGCATTTAAAATTCGCCAACACGTGATTGCATTAGGGCTTCGGAGCATCCGTCCTGAACGGAATCGCCGGGAGACCTTCAGCGTTGTACACGTTGCCGTCCGGCGTGTTCATCCAGTCGTAGCGCACAACGGCGGGCTGCTGAATGGAAGCGTTCGACACCACAATATCCTCTCCATCCTGACGCGCTTGGGCCCACTGAAACTTACCGTCTGCACCGGCCACCTCAAAACCCCACGCATAACCGTACTTGTCGTGAACTCGCAGGCCAGATCCAAGGCTCGAGAACTTGATTCGTATCTGACTCCCTTCAGTCTGCATCAACTTGAAAACAGGACCCGAGTCGATGATGTTCTCGCCGTACACCACTTTCGCAGCGGCTAATACCAGCCTGTGAGCCACGGTTTGCTTATCTCGAGGATGGGCGTCTGGCTGGTCGACGGCACTCGCCATCCCGGTAGCTGGCAGCGACAAGGCCATACTCTGCGCTTCGCGCAGCTCTGCAAAGGAAGACTCGGCGGCTGGCCTCTCGGTCATGGGAGGCCAACCCGCGAGTTGGACAAACAGGAAGGGAAGTTCATGACCCCACTGTTTGCGCCAGTCCTGGATCAACGCCGGGAAGAGAGTCCGGTACTGCACGGAGCGATTGTCGAGGGCGTTGGACTCTCCCTGGTACCAGATCGCTCCCTTGATTGTGTAAGGCACGAGCGGCGCGATCATCCCGTTAAAAAGTACCGTCGCTGTGTTCGGGTCAGAAATGAGCTTTGAATTCGCCGACGGCTTGGGTAGCCCGTCCGGGCCTGGCTGGTAAGACCACTTTCCAGCGAGGGACACGGTTTGATCGCCCGTCTGCAGGTTCAGCTTTTCAGCCTCACCATATAGCCCTACGAAGCCATCGACGCCCGTAAGTCGAACCACCACCACATTGCGTCCGGCTTTCACCAGGCTACCGGGAACGAGATAGTCTTTGGGCTGATCCCCTTCCGCAGTCTCACCAATCTTCGTTCCATTAAAAAACGTCACATCATGCTGGTAGGCGCCAGGCAGATGCAGGGTCGCGTCCTTTCCAGCTCGCTCTGCGGCCACCATGAATTCCTTACGAAACCACGTCGCCCCATCGAACCCGTTGAGGGCTTCGAGCGCCTTGCTCTGGGGCTCATCGACGGTCGGCCAGTTCGTTGCAGCAAAATCCGGCGCTGCCCAGAGATCACCGCTGTCGTCACGACCGCGATCTTCGGCACCGTGCTGCTTAAACCATTCCAATTTCTTCTCCAGGTATTCCTGGTGCCCCGCGATAGCAGTCTGTTCGTCGATCTTCTTCAGAGAATCGATAGATGGCGTGAATTCTGGAAACCGCCTCAGCCCCTCTCTGCTGACCCATGCCTCAGCGACAGTTCCACCCCAACTGGAGTCGATGAGCCCTACAGGAACACGGTAGCGCTGCTGCAATTCCTTTGCGAAGAAGTATGCGACTGCAGAAAACCCATTTGCGGTTCCCGGAGTGACCGCTGTCCATCCGTCTGTTTCCGCATCCTGAATTGGCCTAAACGCGATCTTGTGGTGAAGCTTGAACAACCGGATCTGAGGAAAGCGTGCGGCCGCTAATACCTGGTCCGCGTTGATAACACCTTTCCAGCCTTTCCATTCCTCATTGGTTCCTACGGGCGCTTCCATGTTCGATTGTCCCGAGGCAAGCCATACATCGCCAATGAGAACATCATGCAGCACGAGGGTGCTCTTGCCCTGAATCGTCATCTCGTACGGCCCGCCTGCGGGGTACGGTCCCAAAGATGTTGACCAACGTCCATCCCGATTTGCTGCAAAAGTGGCCACGTTATCGTGGAATTTGATGCGGATCCTCTCGCCTGGATCAGACCATCCCCACAACGCGATCCGCGCATCCCGCTGTAGCACCATGCCGTTACCGACAAGTGCCGGTAGGCGCACAGCAGCCGACACTCCGTGCGCCGCAACGATTGCAGTCGCCACAAACCAGAACACTTTTGGCCAAGAAACTAATAAGGGAGTAGACATCAGGGAGGTCTTTTTATCGGGTGAATCTATAAAGGATGAAAGCTAAAATCGGCGCAGACACTCTTCTGCTGCTGTCCTACGCCGAACAATCAGGCGCGCACCACTGCGCAGATCGTTTCATCCCTTCACAGTCGATCGCCCTGGATCGATGTCGAACTCATGGCGAACTCCTAATCTATCGTCACCGAAATCAGTCATTGCAGCAAAGAGGAGGCTGGACAATACTGCATCTGTTGAAATAAAGCGCTGTATGCATCGATGTCGCGTTGGGCTTAAGCGCACAGCTGACGATGCGCAACGTCCAGTGCTGCGCCACGACACCCCCTCGGTCGTTAGAAGAGCCTCATCATGCAACACTTACCACGTCCGTTTCTTCTTTATCATCTCCTTTCGTGCGGTCGTCATTGACCTGTCTCGCAATATCACGGGTAACGGTTTGACTGGCCCGCCAGATATGCCAGCCTGCCCAGAGAACTCCAGGAGACAGAATCAGCAACGCGTAACGCAGCGACTCCTCACCGGCCCAGGGCCGCATCGCATCGCTCAAGGCACCCGCCGCCAACGGCCCAAATCCCGCGCCAATCAAATTGGCACTGAGAAATACTAGGGCGAAGGACATTGCACGCATCCGCTCTGGTACCAACGTCTGAATCGTCGCCATCAGTGGACCATTGGTCCAGAATAGCGCGAAAGTGCTCACGCCCCAAAGTGTCCAAGTTACATACGGGTTATGCGAGAGAAAGACCATGGCATAGAGTGGTGCGCAACTGGCCAAGGCCATCCCCATCACTTTCAGTTGTAACGGCTCCTTTTCTGCGGCATAGCGACTCGCCCACGCGCCGCCGAAGTAAGTACCCAACACACCTCCGAATAACTGCACGAGGGCCAGTAAAGTACCGACCTGACCGCTTGTCTGACTGTAGCTGCGCATGAAGAAAGAAGGTACCCATTGCCCTATGCCGAAAACAAAGAAGTAGAGGACCGACTGACAAAGCAAGAGATGGCGAAACGTAACATTGCCCCACAGTGTCAGGCCCACCTCGATCAGGCCGGGCTGCGCGGGGGCGCAGGACGAAGAGGTTGATAGAAGCCCTGACTTGCGCGGCTCTCGCAAGGTCAACCACGCTAGCACAGCCAGCACGACTCCCGGCACGCCCAATAGCATAAAGGTCACCCGCCAGCCGAAGAATTCATTCAGCCAGCCGGCCAGAAAAAAACCAACCACGTAACTAAATGTTCCCCCTATGTAGTACAAGGCGACCGCGCGGGGCCGCTCGGGTCGGGTGAAGTAGCTGGCAATCAAAGAAAGCGCAGGAGGGATGCAGCCTGCTTCTCCAATCGCAACCCCAATTCGGACCAACAGCAACTGGGCAAAACTTCCTGCCACCCCGCATAGGGTAACGGCGAGGCTCCACAGCCCTGTAGTCAGTGCAATGATCGTTACCCGGTTGCCCCGATCCGCCCAACGGGCAATCGGTATACCCATCACCGAATAGAACAGCGCAAAGGAGAAGCCGCCCAGAAAGCCGAGCTGCGTGTCGGTCAGATGGAACTCGAGCTTGATGTCCTGAAGTGCGATCCCCAAAAACTGCCGGTCGACATAGTTGAAAAGCAGGACGACAGAGAGAAGACAGAGCAGATAGTTGTTGTGCTTCTGTTCGCCCATTACTTAGCCGCTTCGACGTACGATTTCAGTGCTGGCAGCTGCTTACCGACCGCCTCCATCACCGAGTTCCGAAAAGCGCTCATATCTTCGCCAATCGCCGACCCCGCACCCCACCCATACGAGTGGTACGTAAACTTGGTTTTTCCATTCACCTCCTGCAGGCTAAAGTCCACGAAAACTATTCCGTTGGTTGCACCGCTATGTGGATCGTAAAGCGCCCAGACGATCTTCTCATTCGGTATCATCTTGACTGTCTCGATGATAATTGGCGGCGCATAGCCGTCGCCAGATTTCTTATATTCCAATATGATCTCGCCCTCTTCGTTCCTCGTCCCTGCAAGGCGCTCCAGCTGCGCGCCGATGTGGCCCGGATTCCAGCCGGTATAGTCAAGCATGTGCGGCCACACCTTATGCGGTGGGCTGTCAAGGGTCATCTCGTAGTTGAAGAAATAGGTTTTGACATCCAAACTTGAAAGAATGCACATTGGATCGATGGGATCGATGGGATCGTTATGTCTCACGTTGGATTCCTTCGCAACGCTTACCCCCAAAGGGGACGCGGTCAAAGCGTGGCCCACGCTGGCCGGGAACGGACTGGTGAACCCGCTCAGCAAAATGGCCCGGGGAGCAACGCTCCCCGGCCCTCATACGCGAGCCTATCTAGCGAAGAAACTCAACCCGAAAAGCCGGGAGTCGAGTCATGAATCGAGCTCCGCCGAACTTGGGCAGCATGACTCACGCGCCCGTTTCATTTGAAGTTGTAGTCGAGTTGGACGCCAACTGTGCGGGGCCGCAGGTACACCCCTCCGAACTCGCCCTGGGCGAAGGGAAAGCGATACGTGAAGGCGTCCTCATTGGTTAGATTCCGAACATAGACACTGAAATTGAGGTCACGAATTGACATTCCCGCGGTGACATCAACCTTGATGTAGTCGCCAGACGCGTACGGGAGAGGGCTCATACCAGCGTAAATACGCTCAGCCCCAACCCCAAAATACAACGGTCCCACATAGATGGAGTCGGCGCGGACAAAGACTGAGTGGCTGGCGATAGCGAACTCCTGCTGCAGACTGAGGTTCGCTGTCACTTTCGGTGCACCCGCGAGCCGGTCGTCAGCTTGCAAATCTCTCGTGGGCGAATCCTCAGTTATTCGAGCATCGATATACGATCCACCTAAGTTGGCCCGCAACTTGTCGGTAATCTGGACGTTCGCTTGAACCTCGACACCCTCGGAGCGAGCCGCACCAACATTGATGAAGTAGCCACCGCAAAAAATAGAGGGAGCGGGTCCCGCAACTGGCAAACCCGACCAGTCCATGCGGAAAATCGCGCCGTCGAGATTCACACGGCGATTGAATAGAGAAAATTTGGCACCCAGCTCATAGTTGTCCACATTGTCGGAATCGATACTCCCCGTAGAGGCGAGACTGATCTCCGTGCCATCGATAAAGCCGTCGCCGTCCGAATCGCAAAGGGGCCCTGACCGGGCTTGCTGAGGTCTACCCAAACGAAAACCTTGCGCCCAGCTGGCATAAACGTGGGTGTTATCATTGGGCTTGAAGCTCAGATTGGCGCGGTAGTTTGTCCCCGTGGCGTCTGTTTGCAAGGACTGGGAGCTGCTGCCAAAACCGCCGAAGTCTTGCGCGTCGAAGTGGCTTGTGCGCTCATAATCATACGCTCGCGCCCCGGCCGTGAGTGTAAAGCGCGGCAGAAATTGCCACGATACTTCAGCGAATGCTGACTTTTCCTTCGAAGTGCGTTTCTCCACATAGTCATTCAGCGTGTTGTTCGCGAAGAAATTCCCGCTTCCGAACCAAAACCATTCGCTGTTGTACGCATCATCGTGATTATCGGCAAAGAGGCCAGCGAGAAAGTTCCACGCACCGTTGAATTTTGTCGCAAGCCGGACCTCACCCGAACGTTCCCAATGTGGATCCGAGTTGTGGAATGAAGCCGGCCATGGGACGAGGAACACTCCTACAGGACCAGCGTGATCCGAGTCACTCTCGATGTAGGAGTAGGTAGCTAGCAGATCCGCCCAGCCGAGATTGTACTCCATCAATGCATTCGCGACATCCACCTGGGAGTCATTAACACCCAGCACCTGCCCACGAAGAACGTGGCGGGGCGCAACCCCGAGTACGTTCTGCTCATAGCGACCGTTGGTCGCTTGCGAAAACCCGTTCAGTTCATCTTCTTGCCTGAGATAGGAGAGCGTGAAGCGCAAATCCTCGCTCGCCTGAAACAAGGCCGCAATCCGCCCACCGAGCACGGTGGAGGAACCGACTTCATCCTTATCAAAGGCGAAGGCTTCTACGTCATAAAACTGTGCCAATGCCTGAGAGGTCGGATCGGAGGCCCCGCGGTTGCGATAAGCACCGCTCTCCTTGTAGCGGTAGCCTGTCGCTCGGATCGCGAGCCTATCGTTTATTAGGGGGATATTAACCACTCCCTGTAAGTTGTGATTGTCACCCCCCGTACCAGAGGTGGCCGAGAAACCGGCACCGAGGTTCGCCTCAAAGGTATTGAGCTTCGGCGCCACCGGGATCAAGCGCACCACACCGGTCATTGAGGCGCTGCCGAAGGCTGTTCCTTGCGGGCCACGCAGCACTTCCACCCGCTCGATGTCGACTAGCTTGATGTCGGCACTCGCTCCGAGCAATCCCCCAGAGCTGCTCATGGGCGTCTCGCCGAAGTAAGTCGCTGATAATGATTGCCCTCCCTGATAATTCTGGAAAGAGAGATTTGTTTCTAACCCGCGGATGACTACAGCCTGACCACCGTACGCTTGTTCTTGCTGATTCACGCTCGGAATTCCGCGCAAATAATCACCAGAGCTCGTAAGTCCACGGCGGGCAATTTCACTAGCCGTAATGGCAGTGATGCTGATCGGTACGTCTTGAAGCCTCTCCTCTCTCTTCTGCGCCGTAACCAAAATCTCTTCTAACTTCACTGATTTTGTCGAATCCTTTTCTAAACTGGACTCTCCATCGCTATTCTGGACTGGCTCTCCCGCCACGCCAGCGTCCGCGCTAGCAAGTCGCTGATTTCTCTGAGA